>ULUT01060142.1_pt1 | contig 38648 bp, 30 predicted proteins | sample 1958691 | NCBI WGS metagenome assembly ULUT01 (sample SAMEA4835766, study PRJEB28245) | human gut metagenome | biome: gut microbiome; material: fecal sample | place: Denmark | collected 2008 | reverse complement strand
CAAATTCTGTTATTCAAAAAATGAAAATAGATAAGAGAATAAAATTGTTTCATTGTAATTATGTGTTTAGTGTGAAAGAAAAAATTTTGGCAGTACTCGATTTCTTTTTTTCTTTAGAAGGAATTAAAGAGTTGTTAGAAATAATTAAGGGGAAAGAAAAGATAATAGGCAGAATATATGATTCGATAAGTTATTTGAGTTGCGCTAAACAGTTGCGGAAGTTTATAAAAAAAAATAACATTTTGGAGTCGTCTGAAGAGATATTGATTTATTCATATTGGTTTAATGCAAGCTGTATGGCATTTTTGCAGGAAAGAAAGAAGAAAAGTAAAATTACAGTTATTTCAAGAATTCATGGATGTGACCTTTACAATGAAAGGAATGCACATTCAAGACAACCTTTTAGGACTTACATGGACAAGAATATTGATAAATTATTTTTTGTAGGTGAAAATGGCAGGGAATATTACTTGAAAAATTGGGGAGTGAACGATTGCACAAAGTATGTTGTAGCACCAATTGGAACAGTGAACGATAATTTGGAAAATCAGTCTTGCTGTAAAGATGAAAGTGCATCGTTTCGAATCGTTAGTTGTTCGGATATTATTCCCTTGAAAAGAATAGATTATATTATTAAGGCGTTATCCAATATACGAGATGCCAACATTGAATGGATACATTTTGGGGCGGGTGAGTTATATAACGAAATGAAAAAGACAGCAACAGAAATTTTAGGGGAAAATATTTGTTATGAGTTTAAAGGAAGTCTTTCTATAGAAGAGATTATGAATTATTATGATACACATTATGTGGATTGTTTTATAACGACATCTTCGACAGAGGGCTGTCCGGTTTCCATTCAAGAAGCAATGTCTTATGGTATACCTGTTATAGCAACTGCAGTAGGTGAAATACCCAATATGATTTGTGGAAATGGTGTGCTGTTAACAGAAAATCCTTCAGTAGAAGAGATTTCGTCAGCAATACGATATATAATGATGAATGATAAAGAAACTATATCACAGATAAGGGAAAAATCAAAAAAGATGTGGAAAGAAAAATACAATGCACGTGTTAATGCAATGCAATTCGTATGTGATATTAGAAATATTTTATAATTGAGATTCAGAAAACGATATGAAATAGCAAGTCTAATAGAAAAGAGTGTAATATGTTTAAGGCAAAAACATTAATAAAATTCCGTAGTATGTGGATGGCAGTAGCTATTCTTTGGATTGTACTGTTTCATTCTATACTTTCATTTAATAGTAATTTTGTTATGGCGATTAAAACCATAGGGTATGGTGGAGTAGATATATTTTTATTTGCATCAGGACTTGGATGCTATTTTTCTTATTCTAAAGTGAATAATTCTTATGATTTTATTGTAAGGAGAGTACATAAAATTGTTCCAATGTATATAATCTTTATGATTTTTTATGTTGGTAATAAGCTTGGAACAGGAATAACATTAAAAGAAATAGTGGGGAATTTTTTGTCAATTGGAAGTTTGGCCAATCTGGAAAATCAATTCAATTGGTATGTTTCCTGCATGTGGTTATTTTATTTTTTTGTTCCATACATATATGGATGGATAACAGGGAGAGGATATCGATATATTCGTTATTTTTTGATAATTGCTTTGGCCTTGTTGGTCAGTCTTTTATATACAAAGTATTCAGGCATGATTATAATCATGTCGAGAGCACCTGTCTTTATTATGGGAATGTGTTTGGGTGATTATAGTAAAAATAAAGAAGAAATATCAATTATGGCAGTGATTATGAGTTTTTGCGCGATGATTGTCGGATTTATGGGTTTGTTTTATTTTAAGATAAATTATGACGAATATCTTTGGGACTATGCATTATATTGGTATCCGTTCATATTAATAGTACCCGGATTATGTTTGATCATTTCTTTTTTCGGTCATTTGATGGAAAAAGTGGGAGGAGTAGGGAAAACAATAACTCGGATTATGAATAAATTGGGAGAAAATACTTTCCCTGTGTATCTATCACACATATTGATATTTGAGATATACAGTAAAAGATTTTTAAATAGACATATTGTAGCAGAAACAAATTTTAATACTATGATTGCAATATTATGTATTGTACCGGCTAAATTAATTTTGATTCAATTTGAAAGATTTGTAAGAAAATGTAGAGAACTTTTACTGATTAAAAATTATAATTATGGGAAATGAAAGCGAGAGAATGAGGATGCTGCAAAAATTAAAAGAACGAAAAAGCACAATTTTTATAATCATTTTTGTTGCATTTATGACATGTATATATGCACCATTAGAAGTTTATGCTTTAAATAGTGAGGAATTTTGGTTTACATTAGGTGATTTGCTTTATATAGTATTTGCCTGCGGTATTGTAGCTATGCTGTTTGCACTTGTACTTTCTTTTTGCTTTAGAGGGAAAGTATTAAAAGCATATGAAGGTATTCTTTTTGGAGTTGGAGTTGCTTTTTACATCCAAGGTAACTTTCTGGGGTTAAAATTGGGAAGTATGACCGGGGGTGCACCTGATTGGAGTTTGTATCAACTTCGTTTTATTCTAAATATGCTTATTTGGTGTGGATTAATAATCGGAATGATAGCATGGAATATAAAGAGTAAAAAATATGCAGATAAAATTATACCATCTGTGTCAGCTTTTTTATCATTAGTGCAATTGGTGACATTAATAGTTTTGATTATTCCGCATTTGGGAGAAGATAAGACGCCGGCATGTGGATATCCCACAGATAAAGATATTATGTCATTATCATCCAATGAAAATGTGATTGTTTTTGTTTTGGATAAATATGATAATCAATATTTTAAAGAATTACTGCAAAAAGAACCTGAATTGAAAAGTGAATTGGATGGATTCACGTATTATTCTAATACAACAGGTTGCTATTGTTTCACCAAGTATGCAATTCCCTTTCTCTTGTCAGGGAAATTTTGCTATCAGGGGGGATGTTGAAGCATGGAAAGCAGTAGCTTGTGAAGAAGAGGTATACTGGGATGCTGCAATTCAAAATGACTGGGAAATGTCTGTATATACAGCCAGTTTGGAGGTCCCTGAAAGAGTAGGAGAAAATGCGATTAATTTTGTGAAGACCAAGGCGCAGATTTCAGATCGCAAACGTTTTACAATGGCATTATATCAATTAGTAATGTGCAAGTATTTTCCTGATATAGTGAAACCCTATATTTGGTTAAAGGGATATGAGTTTGATAACAGAAAAACATTGAACACCGAATACAAAGAATGGACTGTAAATAATTTAGCCTTGGTAGATTTGTTGCAGGAAGAAAAGGTAACTACAGATAAAATAAAGCCGCAATATAAGTTTATTCATGTGTCAGGGGCGCATGAACCGTATGAAATTAATTCAGAGGGATATCGAGATAAAGAAAATGCGAATCATGATACGGTTGTCAGAGGTTCATTGATGATGGTTGTTCGTTACATGAAGCAGTTAAAGGAACTGGGAATATATGATTCATCAGCTATCATTATTACAGCGGATCATGGTGATTTTTCATCAGAACCTACTTGCCCGATATTTATGGTAAAACCTATGGATAAGCGCGGTGAGATGAAAACAAGTGAGATTCCTGTTTCACATCAGGATTTTGGCGCAACGTTGTTGCAACTAATGGGGTTAAAGGAAGAATCGCTTAACTTTGGGACAAGTGTTTTTGATATTAGTGAGAACAGTAATAGAAAACGAAAATTCTATTTGACCTTAATGGATCAGAAGGATGCCACGGGAAAAACACTTGAAAGATTGGTAGAATATGTAGCTTTACCAGAGGGAAACGATCCTGATGATTTTGTGCATACGGGGATTGTGTATGATTATGATGGAAATAGGATTGAGGAGAGCGAATAAGTAAGGCTAACGATATCAATGGGGTACGGCATTTAACAAATGTCTTGATGATTAAACTGGAGGAGAAAGCATGATGCAGGCATATGTAGGAACAATTTTGTTGTGCGGAACAGCAACAGTATTAGCTGTAATTATGCAATTTCGAAAAAATAAAACAGAAGGAAGCAAAAAAAGTATTGACTGTTCGGTAAGGTTTGTCATTATTAGTGATGGCAGTTTTAGACCCTTTAATAATTGGAAAACTTTTTACATTTGAGCGACAGAAAAAGATAATTTATATGGGAGATTCCATACTGGCGTTTGTTACTTTACTTGCGTTTACTGTGTTCGGAAGGTTAAAGCTTACTAATAGAGGTAATGTGAGAGATTTTAATAATTGGAGTCTGGAAAACTAAGGGGAGTAAGAGAATGAAGTTGACAAAATCGAAAACAATGCTGTTAATGATATCAGCGCTTTCAATAATATGTATTATTTTCATGGCAACTCAAAAAAAGGGAATGATTTTAGATGAATATTTCTCCTATGGATTAGCCAATAGTACTTATGAGGGAAATCATGGAAAGTACTGTATTTTTCTCCCACAGGGAGAAGTGGTTGACTCAAAAGCATTTTTCGATAGTTATTTTTTTGCATCAAAGACTTCTGTTAAAAATGTCTGGCTGAATCAGAGTTATGATGTACATCCTCCGGTTTATTATCTGTTGTTACATTTGTTTGGCAGAATGACGGGCAATGTGCTTGGATTTGATACGGGAATTGTTTTGAACCTATTACTGCATATAATTAATATTGTACTGATTTACTGTTTGATTCAGCAGATAATAAAGGACAAATTCTGGGCTTATCTGGGTGTGGCGTGGTATGCCTTTTTGCCGATAGTAATAGATTATGTCTTATACATTAGGATGTATTATCTGCTGATTACATGGATTTTGCTGATATCTTTGTGGATGATAAAAGGAGTGGACCAAAGGGGAAGTAAGATAAGATTTTATGTTGGACTGGCAATTATTAGCGCATTGGGCGTTCTTACACACTATTACTTCGTGGTGTATCTGTTTTATCTTTGTATGCTTTGGGGAATTTATTTGTTAATAAAGCGCAACTGGAAGGAGATAGTAGCATTCTTTTTTACCATGGGAGCAGCAGGGATAAGCTGCCTGATAATTTTCCCTGCAATGAAGTATCATATATTGCATGGAAATCGAGGACAGGAATCCATTAACAGTCTGTTGCATTCTAACTACTTGGATTTCCTTGGATTTTATAAAAATGTTTTGAATCATCTGGCAGGAGGAATTTTGCTTATTTTTGTTTTGTCCGGTATTTTTGCGCTTATATATGTTGGAAAGAAATATCGTGCAAAGATTTCGGACAAGACGGTTTGGAAGTATTTGTTGATTGTATTTCCGGTATTGATGTTTTATTTATCTGTTTCTAAAATTGGTGTGATGCATCATTCCCGTTTTATTACACCGATATTCGGAACGATGATTATAGTATTAACCAGTTTTTTGTGTGCATTACATATGCTGCTGAAGAATCGAAATATAGGAAAGATTATTGCCGGAATTATAGTTGCTGCTGTCTTGTGGATTGAGTGGCAGGGATATCAGTGGGTAGATCTAAGCAGAGATGATAGTGAAGGAATTTCAATTGCATCAGAATATGGTAAAGAAAATGACTGCTTTTATATTTACAGAGATTCCGAGCATAGTATGGTTAGTTATGATGAATTTATTAAGTATGATCAGATTTGTTTCTGGAAGATGGATACGCCCCCGGAACAAATGAAAGCTGTTTTAGATAATTATGAACATTTAGTTGTTTATTTTGATGTTAATGGGACAATGTCAAAGGAAGAACAGACTGATTATTTGGATAGAATGTTAGAGCAGAGCGAATCGATGAGCAAGTATACACATTTGTATGACGGCACAACGAACAGTGCGTATTATTTAGAATAGATGGGATGGGACGGCAATGATTCTTACAATTGGTATTTGGCTATACATTTCTATAATAGCCTTAATATGCGGCTTTGGAATGTTGCAATTTGTGAAGCGTGTGACGGGCTATGCCTATGAAAGTATAGGTATTGTTTGGATGTTCGGGCTGGTATTTTGCGGAGTATACGCAGAGTATTTTAGTCTGTTTGATAAGGTTGGTTTAAAAGCCAATCTTATTTTGTGTGTAATTAGTGTCTTTTTTCTTGTATTGAATAGACATGCTTTGGTTGAAATGATACGTGTCAGATGGAAAGTATTGCAATCTGTCAATATAAAGAAAAAAGTTTTAATGACAGTGACATTTGGGGTATTGTTGATATTATTTGTATTGCTGGCAGTGCAGAGAGCACACCATCCGGATACTGATTTATATCATGCACAAGCCATTCGCTGGATTGAAGAGTATGGCGTGGTGAAGGGATTAGGAAATCTTCATAATCGTCTGGCATATAACAGTGCCTTTATGTGTTTACAGGCACTGTTCAGCTTTAGTTCCTTTTTTAATCAATCGACGCATGTTTTGAATGGATATATTGCATTTGGCATTTGTGTTGATATGGTAAGTTTTTTGCTGTTTCGAAGAGTGAAAGGGTCTGCGAAGGTCTCTTTTTTTATGGCAGCGGCTATTTTGCTTTATATCTGTAATGAATCAACATTATGTACATTGTCTTCTCCTAATACTGATTTTATGGCACTGGTTCTTTCAGCTTATATTTTGTTTCACTGGGGCAGGTTATTGGAAAAAAAGGAAAAATCGGCGACTCCGTATGGAGCACTTTGTATTTTGGGTGCCTTTGCTGTATCATTGAAGCTTTCTGTGGTGATGATAATGGTGCTGCTGTTAAAACCGGCAATTGTATTGATTAAAGAGAAAAAGGTAAAAGAAATTCTGATGTTTGTATCATTAGGGGTGTTAATTCTTGTACCTTATCTTGTTAGAAATGTGATAATTTCAGGTTATTTGATTTACCCTTATTCTGCATTGGATTTATTTAATGTGGATTGGAAAATGGCCAGGTCGGTAGTAGATTATGACAAGATTGAAATTGCACAGTATGGCAGGAATATGTATAATACTACAGTAGAGAACACACCATTTTTTAAATGGTTTCCTATTTGGTGGAACGAGCAGAAAATTTGGCTGAAAGTATTGTTTGTGTTAAATATCGTATTGATACTGTCGGGTAGTATAATGGAATTTATCCATGTCCGGAAGAGCAAAAGATGGGATGGAGATAGAGGACTTCTTTGGACAACTACTGTGGCAATGTTACTTTTTTGGATTATTACGGCACCATTGGAAAGATATGGCATGCTTTTTCTTTTGCTGATTCCATCACAGATTGCCGGATATTTATCTGAGAAAGTGAGATCCAAATGGAAAAGAATACTCTATACAACGGTTACTCTCTTTCTTATAGGATATGCATTAGAGAATATTACCGCCAATATTATCCAGAATCATAGTGAGATTTCATTAAAAAGGCCTGCGTATTATATTTATAGAGAATGTGAAGAGATAGAATGGGAAAACATGCCCATGTATATTGCAGAGGAGAATTGTTATTGTGGATATTATTTCCTGCCTGCAACACCCTATGAAAAGATTCTGGATTATATTGAAATGCGTGGCAGGAGTATCAAAGACGGGTACCGTCCCAGAAAAGAAATGGCAGATATTTTGTTTAATAATTCCGGACTGATTTATGAGGAGAATTAGAAATGTTGACATCATTTTTTTTATTGGCAGGATTTACAGAAAAAGAAGAACAAAAAGGCGCAGGGAGGCTGATCAAAGCAGTTATAATCTGGAATCTCTGGTCATATTTTCTGGTGGAGATTTTGTCATTATTTAATTACCTGACGAAAACAGGTATTATTTGCGGCTGGATTATTTTTGATTTTATATTATTAGTGGATATCATATTTCGAAAAAAGAAAATACATATCAAACGTATAAAATTCACCCCTTTTTTAGTGCCGATTTATATAGCTGTAATTGTGGTTTCAGGACTTGCCCTTGTAACGGTTCCTTATAATTGGGATTCTATGACCTATCATTTGCCACGTATTGTGCACTGGGCAAATAATCAGTCGGTAGCACACTACGCAACCAATGAAATAAGACAGTTAATGAGTCCGGTTTTGGCGGAGTTTATTAATGTGCAGGTTTATATCCTGACCGGAAACAGAGATAATTTCCTTAATCTGTTGCAGGCGGGTTCTTATTTGGTTTGTGCACTGATGGTATACCATATATCAGTTAAACTAAAATGTGAAAAAAAGTATTCTGTTATGGCCATGCTTCTATTTATGACGATGCCGATTGCATTTGGAGAAGCAATTAATACACAGGTAGATTTATTTGCAACATTGTGGCTTTTATTTTTCACATATCATATTCTTGACCTTTTTAAGGAGGAACATCTGGTCTGGAATAGAAGAAATATTAAAATCTGTATTATTTTGGCAATATGCGTTGGCTTTGGTTACTTATCAAAACCTACTGTGCTGGTAGGAATGGCTGTTATGTTGCTGTTATTACTGGTGAAATGTCTTAAGAGGCAAGATCAGATTTTAGGGTTAGGTAAAATGTCTCTTATGGCAATGCTCATTGTTCTGCTGCTGGTATTTCCGGAAATGTGGAGAAATTATCAAACTCTCGGTGCAATAAGTACACCTGCTGTTGGAGCTAATCAGATGGTGGGGACCATTCGCCCTAATTATCTGATTGTGAATTGGGCTAAGAATTTCGTTCATAGCATTCCATCTGTTTACTTATATGATAGTCAGGAACTTGTATATAAGTTTATTGTTGCTTTGTCAGCAGTGTTACATGTAGACATGAATGATGCAAGTATTTCAGAAGGCGGTATGGATTACAAGATAAAAACGCCACCAAGTTATAATCAGGATATGTCAACCAGTCCTGTTGTATTGATTTTAGCAATAATGGGTCTTGTTTGGTGTTTGCTCCATATCAGAAAAAATCGTAGTATTGGAAATTGCTATTCGGTTGTTGTAATGGGATTATATATTTTGTTCTGTGGAATTGTGAGATGGCAGCCATATGTGGGACGGTATATGTTGTCTTACGTTGCGTTGTTATGTCCATTAATTGGGTATCAGATGCAGGAGTTTGCCAATTCCGAAAAGGGAGATAACAGAAGAGGAGCCATTTTAGCTGTTGTATATGTGATTTGCTGTATGGAGTTATTCTCCTTAACCCGTTATCATCAGGAAGAATGGTTCGAAAATGCCATCTCAAGACCGCGGGGATATTTTGCGGCAAATAAACAGATTCTTGCAGATTATGAAAACATTTTGTACAAGCTTCGTGAAAAAGGGTATGATAAAATCGGGATTAAGTTAGGGGGACTGGATTACGAATATGCAATTTGGTATATGATGTATTCGCCTGAGCTGCAAATGGAGCATATACTGGTTGAGAATGAATCAGCTAAGTATGAGGATGGAAGCTTTATACCGGAGTGTTTGATTTTAGGTTCGCAATTTCAGGAGAAGAAGCTGACAGTGCATGGGGAAGAATATGTTCACTGTATAGATGGATATGAAGGAACTCAGCTATCAATATATATTTTACAGGAATAAGGGAGAGCATTTGCATGAATTGTTTCAAGATAAAAAGAGAAAATTATAAAGTATTTTTTTCATTAGTCATTGCAAATTTGATTTATGTGATTCCTGTTATTTTATCGGGAAGATATTACAAGGATGATTTGGCAAGAACTTTGTATGGTGTTGCAGGCTGGAGGGGTGATGGACGACCGCTGGGAGAGTGGCTGATAAAATTAATATCAGGCGGACATAGTACGGTAGATGACATAGCCCCTATATCGTGGCTGATTGCCGTTTTAGTGTTGGCATACGGTCTTACTGTTTATGCACAGAATCATTTTGACCTGGCAGAGGGAAAGCTTCAGGTTGTGATTACCTTATTATTTGTTGTAACCAATCCTTTTGCCATTGAAAATTGGTCTTATAGGTTTGACTGTGTGATTATGTTTTCGGCTTTGAGTTTAATATTTTTACTTTATTCCCTACCCAGAATGAATAAGGGAATCTGTATTATGGTATATTCAATAACATGTATCTTGGTGATGTCGTTATATCAGGCAGCAATCGGAATGTGCATTGTATTGTCCGTAACAGAGATTTTTCTTTGTATTCAGAAAAAGGAAGAGAAGCTAAAAGATGTGTTGATAGAAAATGGAATCCGACTTATCGCAATAGGGTTAGGGGCAATTGGATATAAACTGACAATTGCACGTCATTTTATTGACCGAAGTGGGTGGCAGAATAATGCTGCAAAATTCGTAAATGGAAATATGGAAGAAACAGTCCAAATTATGGTTAAAAACTTTTTGCATGCATTGCAATACATTGGACAGTATTGGGTATCTATAGCATTTGTCTATAAGATTCTTTATATCATGGTTATTGTTGGAGCATGGGGATTACTGCTGGATACTTTTATTAAACAGGGTGCTGGTAAGAGAAAAATTTTGAATGTAATTATTGCAGTGAGCTTACCCGTTATTGTGTTTATTGGTACCTTTTTACCGATGATATTATTGAATTCATTGTATTGGGACAGTAAAAAATTTCTTGCATTCGGTGGCTTTCTGTTCTTTATGGCGGCAGTTGTTTTTTCGAGAGAACAGACTGTTATATGGAACAGAGTTGGTATTTTGGTTTTGATAGTATGTTTATTCCAGCAATACACATATATGGCAGTCTATGGAAATACATTGAAAAGCCAAAGGGAATATGATGAATATCTGGTACATAGTATTGTCCATGATGTAGAAAGTATCAATGTAGATAATAATTATGATACAATATCATTTGTGGGAGATGCACCAAGACCGAGAAATGTTAGTCGTTTATGTGAAAAATATCCTCACTTTGAAGAGGTTGTTCCTGCTTATTTTACGAATAGTACATGGATAGGGGGAGCATATGTGTATCGTTATATGCAGGAGAATATAAACATCGAAGAAGTAGAGGAAGCGGAATTAGAGTATATAGAAACAGAGCAACCCGTTATGCGAAATAGTATATATTTATGTTATGTATGTGATAGTAAAGTGATTGTGAAATTTTGAGGAGAATGTATTGTATGATAAAAAATGATATTTATTTATGGCGTATTGTCTTTACATATTTAATATGTATTTTTCATTTTCTTTGTTTGCTTCCCATTCACTTTGGATGGTATATTGCTGTGGAATTTTTCTTTATGGTGTCGGGATATCTATTATATAAAGACTATACGGAAAATAAGTATACCTCAGCGTGGAGCTATACAAAACATCGTCTTGTTTCATTGTACCCTTACTATATATGTTCATTCTTTATAATGTTTATTGCACAAAGTATTAGAGAGAACTTTTCGATAGGACGAATGATTTCAACTTTGTTGCATTCGATATGGGAGATTCTTTTACTGCAGGGGGCAGGATTGGATCGTGGCTGGGATTATGTAAATGCAATATTGTGGTATTTATCAATTGTGATTATAGCAGGTTATATTATTTTTTATTTATTGAGATATGAATGGTATAGAGAATTAATAGTACCTTTGTCTGTTATATTGATTTACGCTTATTTCTATAGAACCGGTGGTGGTACAACCGATCGTGTAATGAAGGTATCCGGATTCTTTATGAATGAAGCTTTACTGCGTGGACTTGCCGGCATGAATCTGGGAATAATTTGCTATAGATTTCGGGAATACATAGAAAACAAGTATAAACGTTATACTTGTTTTAAAATGATAGAAATATTAGGGGGAATTGTGGTTATTGTTGCCTCGGCTTTAAGAGGGTATACACAATATGATTTCCTTTATATTGTAATTTTATTTTTTGTAGTATCATTTGCATTTTTGCCAAGTACAGATGCTTATAAGAATGGGCGTGGGAATAGAATTATATTGTATTTTTCACGTCTGTCATATGTTTTGTATTTGAATCATGTGTTATTTACGGGTTATATTATACCCTATTTCTTTGGAAATGAATTGACTGGCAGGAGAATAATCTCAGTTATGATAGTATATTTATTCCTGATAACAGTGTACTCTGTGTTATTTAAATGGATTGTTGATGGTATAATGAAAAGAATAAAGTGTTTGTATACAATAAAAGTAAAGGGAGAAAAATGATTCGTTTGGTAAAAGACTGGAAAAATTGGTTGTTTACATGGATTCCGTTTCTGGAATTAGTATATTTACTGTTTGGAGAATTGGGGCGTAAGAAATTATTAGTATGTGTCATCTGGACGCTACTGACTATTTTCTGGTATTGCAGAAGAGGGGAATTTGGGAAAATAAATTGGAAAGAAAGAATTGGATTTACAGTTCCTATCGTTCTTTTGTACGTATTTATGTCCATTTTCTATTTTCCTAATGAGCTGTATTTATCTAATAAGGATGAATTCCCAATAAAATATGATGTATTTTTTATTACGACAGTTGGTACAACACTTCTCATGTTTGTGCTGTGCTGTTCTATTATTTTGTTGATTAGGAATGACGCAGCGTACAGTCTGTGTAATATAGGACTTTTTGCATTATCAATTGCCGGTTATATACAATCAGTATTTCTGAATGGAGCGCTGATGTCTATGGATGGTTCGGTACAGACATGGACATTATTCGCCCGGTTTTTAAACGGATTGATATGGATTGTATTGATTGGAGGTTGTTTTGGTATATATTTTTATAGAAAAGAAATAGCAAAAAAAGGCATAAGAATGATAAGCATATATTTGTTTTTGGTTCAGTTTGTATCCATAGCATTCATGCTTATTTCATCCGGAGTCATGGCAAAAAATAATGCAGAACTGCGTTTAAATGAGGAGGGAAAACTGAGTGTCAGTAAGAATGAAAATGTAATTTTGTTTATTGTGGACTGGTTTGATGGGCAGATTATGGACAAACTGATTGCGGAAGATCAGACCTTTACTGAACCATTGCAGGATTTTGTATATTATAGCAATGCTACAAGCAGGTATGCCTATACAGAGCAGTCGGTGCCGTATCTTTTGACAGGTGTACGATATCATAAGGACATGAATGCAGCAGAATACAGGGATATGGCATATGAGCAGTCTGATTTTCTACAGGAAGTGAATCAAAATGGGTACAGTATAGGTGTATATACGAATACGAAATATGTCAGTAAGTCAATGGATAAATGGATAATCAATGATTTCGTACAGGACAGAAATGAAGGATTTGATTATTTCCGGCTGGCAGCACTTAATGTAAGGACTTCAAGATACAAAATGATGCCGTATGTTTTGAAAGCAAAATATTGGTATGATACCGGAAACTTTGATTCGATTGTCGCAGATAGCAGATACAATAATACAGATATCCAATTATATCAGGAAATAAAGAAGGACGGGCTTTATTTCGAAGAAGGAGATAAGGACAAGGCATTTCGTTTTATTCACTTAAATGGTGCACATGAGCCATATACAATGGATGAAAATGTTGAAGAATTTTTACCGGATAATAGTCTTACTATAGAACAGAAAATGCTTTCGCAAGCTAAGGGAAGTATGAAAATTATTTATGAATACTTGGAACAGATGAAAGGCTTGGGGGTTTATGATGAGGCAATGATTGTAATCGTTGCTGATCACGGTCAGAATTATCTTCAAAATGAGGAATATCTTAAGAAGCTTGACGAACTTGGATTAAACAAGACTTCAAATCCTGTTCTGCTGATTAAGTATCCCGGACAAGTGTATGAGGAAGGACTTAAGGAGAATACCGCACCGGTTAGTCATGATAATTTGATTACTACCCTGGCGAATGCGATGGGGGTATCACCGATGAATAGTAATGTGGCAGTTGAGAAAGTCGGAGAGCAGGAGAGAATCATAAGAGAATTTGAATATGGAAGATTGCCGGATATTCCTTATGTGAAGTATTTGATTAATGGTAGTGTGAAGGATTGGAATAATTGGAGTGTAGAAAATGATTCATAATTTGCGGAAACAAATAAAGGATGACAGTAATTTTAAATATGCTCTTCAGATAGGAAGCTGCCTGTATTGGCTGATTTTTCTAAAAAAGACATATGCTTTCTTTACGGTGTATGTGCTCCTTTCAGCTATGGCAATGATGTTTGCAAGCAGGGAAAGATTTTCCATGCAGCGGTTATCTGATATGTTGGGAAGAAGAGAACAAAAAATTTTAAAAATGCTGTCAGCTTTTTTTTCGGCTTTGATAGTGGTTGGAAATTATGATGTGTTTTCTTACATAGGCGGAAGCCTTGTGCCGCTACATATCATTCTTATGTTATTGTCAGGATATGTGCTGTTTAAAGAATTGTTTGCAGGGCTGTATTGGTTATATACAGGGTTTTCTTATCGTGAAAATTCCAATAGAACAAGACGGGGAAAATGGTGTTGGTTTCTTTTTGCTTTTGGAGCAGTTGCGTTGGTGGATTTACTTTACTGGTATTTAGTGGCATATCCGGGGAATCTAACCTATGATAGTATTGTGCAGTTAAAGCAGATTATATCCGGAGATTATACCAATCATCATCCTTACTATCATACTCTTATTATCAAGCTGTGTTATGATTTGGGAATGGCTGTTTTTCATGATATAAATAAAGCTGTTGCAGTATATAGTGTATTTCAAATATTAGTAAGTGCATTGGTATTTGCATATGCAGTAGTAACTCTTTACGAAAAGGGTAGATCCAAAAAGGTTCTGCTTGTAGTTGTAGGTGCTTACGCATTGTTGCCATACCATTGGCTGCAGAGCTGTATGATGTGGAAGGATATTCTGTTTGCAGTTATGGTGCTGTTATTTGTGACTTGCTTATATAGATTGTTTTGTGTGGCGACAGGTTTAGCTGACTATCTTTTACTGTTTGTATCCACTTTGGGATTTGCATTGTTAAGAAGTAATGGGTTGATTGCACTGTTGATAACAAGTGTTGTTTTGGGTGCTTATTTAATGCTGGCGAAAACGATGCCACAGAGAAAGAAAGCAGGTATTGGTATTTCGGTTGGGGTAGCATTGGTATTAGCCATTATCTTGAAAGGACCTGTTTTGAATTATCTGGAGGTTAAGCCTGTTGACAGCATAGAAAGTCTTTCCATACCGTTACAGCAGGTTGCCCGTGTAGTGCATGATTGTGAACTTACAGAGTCAGAAAGAGCGGTACTTAGTGAAGTTGTCGATATAGAAGTGCTGAATGAGAAATTTGATACAAGAATCAGTGACAATGCCAAGAACACTTTCAGGGCAGGGGGTCTAAATGAAGCGCTTGCCGTTGATAAAGGAAAGTATATAAAATTTTGGATTACCTTAGGTTTATCTCATCCTATGGAGTACGTGAAAGCCTGGGTTGACCAGACCGCAGGATATTGGAATGGAGGCTATCATTATTATAAAATAGCGCAGAACAGAATCTCGGAGAATGATATTGGAATTGTACGAACGGTTCGTGTCCCGATTCTTGATAAAGCTGTTAATTGGCTGATAGATTTGGTATCCTACAATAGTTATTATTTGACAATCATCGAGTGCCATGGCGTGTGTGCATGGATTTGTATAATCATATTAGTTTTTTCTGTTATGTCAAAAAGAACAGGCGCGATGGGAGCAGTTCCGCTTCTGGCTATATGGTTAACACTTCTTATTGCAACACCTGTGTTTAATGAACTTCGTTATGCATACGCATTTTACTGTGCAATTCCGATTGTGATAGACTGGGGACTTTCTAAGAATGAATAAGGAGAATACCGAAAGATGAAAAAGACAGCAGTTCTTGGTCTGTTATTATCTGTTACAATAGTATTTTTTTGGGTGATATGTCTGGATAATAGCCGTATTGTTCGTTTTAAGTCTTCACCGGAAGGAGCACCTTATTTAGAGGTTCGTTATGATACAGGCAGTCAAATAATTAAACCATGGTATGATGCGGATGGAGAGATTTGGTGCTATTTTCTTCCGAGCTTTGTGGAAGAAAGCCGGATTAAGTATGAATCCGGCAAACAGTATACAATCAGATATTTCAATGAAGATTATAAGGCTGTTTTCTATACAACATCAAATATATCATCAATGTTTATTAATACTTTAAGCGGTAATATGGATTATATTCATGAAAATAAAGAACATGAAGAGCCGGGAGAACTGATATTTCTGAATGCAGAGGGAAATATAGGTTATAATGGTAGCTTAGATAAGCTGTCAGGGCATGGGAATGCAACATGGCTGGAAGAGAAGAAACCCTACAATCTGAAGCTGGCAGTTGAATGTGGATTTGACGGACTTGATAGATCAAGAGATTGGAATCTGTTATCTTTAAGTTTAGACGGAGATAAAATTCATACCAAACTTGCACTTGATATGGCACGTATGCTGGGGAGTGAGTATACACCCCAGGGAACATGGGTTGATCTGTATCTGAACAATGAGTACAGAGGTCTGTATTTACTTACCAATGCATTAAATGCACAGGATGTTTTTAATCAGGGAGAAGATGGATTTCTTCTGGAAAAAGAAATAAAGGACAGATATGAATCAGAAACACATTTTATAATGAAGGATAATACTCCTTTTGTAGTGATTCGACCGCGTGACATCTCTGAGGATAGTGTAGAGGATATCAGACAGTATATTCAGAAAATCGATGATGAGATTGAAGAAGGAAATTTTGAGGAAATTGGGAGCTTGATAGACATAGATTCTTTTGCAACACAGTTTCTGGTGGATGAGATTTCTCTTAATTTCGATGCTTTCAGAACCAGCTGCTATGTGTATAAAAAGGCAGGAGAAGATAAGCTGTATGCAGGTCCGGCATGGGATTATGATGCATCCTTTGCAGAATATTTACATAGAGGGGAAATGTGGACAAATCCAAAGGAAACAGTGCTTTATAAGGCTGAAAATCAATTGAATTGGTATGCGAAATTATATGATATAGAAGAGTATAAACAGCATTTAGTTAGCAGGTATGAACGAAGTCTTCCGGCATTGGAGGAGCTTTTTACAACACAGATAGATGAGTATACGGCACAGATAGCAGACTCTGTACACAATGATAATATTCGTTGGCAATGGACGAAAGGTGGGAGGGGAAGAGCAGGCTCCTATCAGACATGGGAGAATGATGTTCGTTATTTGAAGTATTTTGCATTGACCAGATTAAACGCATTAGGTGAAAGATGGGAAATACAATCTGTTCCATGTAAATGGACCTCAAACAAAGACTGTCATACGGTTACGTTTGAGTATGATGAGAAATCATATGCGATTAATGTACAGGATGGAGAAACCATTTTAATAGATGATATTTCGGAATTGAATGACTGTAAGGGAGGAGCATGGTATTTTTCTTATAGTGGAGAGGAATTTAACCGATATTTACCGATATTGGAGGATTGTACACTAATTTATCAGAAATAGTATGAATAGCGAAGAGAGATAGCAGAGAATGGATTTAAAAGAAAACCGAAATATAGCAGCAGATGTGTATAAAGGAATCGGAGTGGTTTTGATGCTTATGGGACATATCGGATTTGGAGAAGTTTTCTCACATATGATACATGCGTTTCATATGCCTATGTTTTTTTGGGTCTCCGGATTTTTGTACAAGGAAACTGAGAACTTGACCTTTGGTAATCGGATAAGGAAGAAAGCGGCTTCGTTGCTTGTCCCCTATTTCATGTTTGGACTTGTTAATTATATCATTTGGGCAATGATGATTGTTTGGAAAGGCTATCAATGGGGACCGAAAGACTTTTTGAATCCACTTGTTCATTTGTTGACAATAAATACAACGAAGTTGCCGATAGCAGGCGCGTTGTGGTTTTTGACAGCATTATTCTGGACGAATCTTTTTTTCATGATTTTGCATCGCTTTATAAAAGAAAAACGATTTGTTTTTTTTATGGTGAGTGTAATAACAGTGGCCGGATGCTTCTGTGCAGTAGATTTGCCGGTTAGATTACCGTGGGCCTTAGATGCAGGAATGACAGGTCTTGGGGTATTCTATGCGGGCTATTTATACAGAAAATACTGTGTTGGTAAATTTGCAGGCAAGAGTCCTGTTCTTCAACTGGGAATGCTTGGCTTGGGAACAGTGCTTTGTATGGTTGCAATTTGCATCAATGATGAAGTGAATCTGCGGCTTGGAGAATATGGAAATATGGGCTTATTCTTTGTGGGAGCGGTAGGCAGTTCAGTTCTTATTTACCGGTTGTCGCAGTGGATAGCAAATAATTTTGCGAACAAAAGAGTAATCAGCAAAACAGTAGATATGCTGCAGATGATAGGAAGACATTCTCTTGTATATATAGGCTTCAGCCAGGTAATTAATGTTGGACTGGAAGCATGGATTGGAAAAATGATTATTGATGAGTGGATGATACAGAAATTAATGATAAAGTGCTTTATTTTAATTCTTACAATTACAATAATAGAGCTTGCTGAGAGATATTTAAAAATAAGCAGATGGGGGAGATATATTCGTGTATCGGGCAGAAGATAAATTTACGTGTTCAGAGAAAGATTTATTTTTGGTGCAATCAAAGTTAAAAGTCCTCATGCAGTCAGACAGTAATCAGAAAAATGATAAGGGATATAAGATCACAAGTGTTTATTTTGATTCGTATGATGATGTTTGCTTGAGAGATGCGGTAGAAGGAGTCAGATTACGAAGGAAATACAGAATACGAATTTATAATGATTCTTTCGAAACCATTAAGCTAGAAGTGAAGTATAAGCGGGATAACCGAATTGATAAAAAGAGTTGTTCCATCAGCTATGAGCAGATGAAGAAGCTTATGGCAGGTGAATGCATTGAGGATACTGTAATGAATGGGGAGTATCCCATTACTCTTTTTAATATGATGATAAAAACAGCAAAGCTAAAGCCTTGTATTATTGTAGAGTATGATAGAAAGGCATTTACTTATCCGGCAGGAAATGTTAGAATCACATTGGACAGGAATGTACGATTTAGCGCAGATATGGGGAGTTTCCTTGCAGGGAATAAGGGAATGTACAGTCTGATACAGGAGAATGACAGAATTCTGGAAGTGAAATATGACGAGTTTTTGCCGGGATTTATTGCCAGAGTTTTGGAAAACGGAAATATGAGTCAGACCTCATATTCAAAGTACAGATTAAGCCGTGAATGGCAGGAGAAAAAAGATGTCTTTTAAGGATATTATTAAGTCAAGTGTTTATGAGAATTTAGGCGGAGGAACAGGGCTGTCTGCGTCGATGATAGTGCTGACCATGGGTATCGCCATCTTAATTGGTATGTACATCTTCATGGTTTATAAGACATCATCAAAGGCAGCATTTTATTCCAAGGATTTAAATATTACAATTGCCGGCATGCCGGTAATTATTGCGGCAATTATGATTGCCATGCAGTCAAATTTCATTGTTTCACTTGGTATGGTGGGTGCACTTTCCATTGTTCGTTTTCGTAATGCGTTAAAGAACCCATTGGATTTATTATATTTATTCTGGTCAGTCAGTGCCGGAATTGTATGTGGTGTGGGCTTAAAGCTTTTAGCTGTTGTTTTGTGTATGATGATGACATTATTGATTTTTATACTGCAGCTAATCCCAAACTTTAGATCTTCATCAATTCTTGTGTTACGCTCGGAAAGTGAGGAAATCAATTGGTTGGAGATTAAGAAAATAATTAATCATTACGGAAAGAATGTGAAACAAAAATCAAGAACAATTCAACATGGAGTAACAGAAATCATTTATGAATTGACTATTGGAAGTGAAGAAGAGCTGATAAGTGAGCTGCGGAAACTGAATCAACTGGCTGAAATCAGTTTCCTTTCCTATGATGGAGAATTCAGGATTTAAGGTATTATTTGGTATGAAAGAAGCATTGATGAGCAAACATGCTCAATTATAGTGAGATTTTAATTTTAATCTGTTATTTGCTATGTAATCCTTCTCCATATGGATATCATCAACAAATTCATTTTCGTCGATATAGTATAGGCTGGCCATTAAATTATTGTAGATAGAATTATCACCATCTTCTTTTAAAAAGAGAAAATCATCAGTGTTAAAGGTGTAGTTTTCAGGTATAGGTGCAAACAACAGGTGTAGAGTGATTCCGTTTTGAGCACAGTATTTCTGCATTTCTTGAAGATATGGGATGGATAAATATTCAGTAGAGGGGGAATTCCCCCCTCTTAAATTTTTCGCTTGAGCTGTAGAACGATTATTTTGGTATAGTTCCAAAAGCTTCGGATATTTTGCAAGAAGCCACTTGGGAAATTCTTTGGTTGAAAAGAATCTGCCAAAGGTTTGTTCAAGTTTCAGACAGGTATCATCCTTTAAGTAGTATTTAAAGGATTCATTATAAAGGGGAGTAATCAAGTAACTGTATGTAAAGATAAAATTTGCATCAGCAAAAAAACTGTCAGGTCTGGCAATATAATATACGTCCTGAAGCTGGGGATTATTTTCATGAAATTTTCTAAGTAACAGATAGTTTCCGGCAGGGGTGATTGCCTGATTGGTCGCCATATAGGCATATTGTTCTGTTTCGTTTTGATATTTAGGGTTATAAATCTGCCTTGCAACACTGTCTCCAAGTACCAATGCGGTATAATCAGTCTTCTGACCGGCAAGAGCGATTGCATCATACACTTCGAAAGCCACTAATCTGGAGTGGTTGAAAAATTTATACCAGGTATAATTTGCGCAAAGAAAAAGTCCTGTGACAATTGTGAATATCAAAACAATATTTCTCAAAAATTTCCACATAATACCAGTCCTTAAAATTGAAAGTAGATAAATGTGCTGCTGTCGGTACCATATTTAAAGTAATAAAATATGATAATTTCTATCAAAACAATGAATGTAAAAAGTTTTACACATTTGTTGTTAATAAAGTTAGGAACTGTAATTCCCTTTTCAGAAAAGTATTCATACCCAAAAAGGAGAATCAAAAACAGGAGTAATAGAATGAACTGGAGTATAGGCATGTTCAAGGCTGTATATCCGTTCATCAAATAGGGGGTAATTCCCCTAATACCGTATCCTGAATGGCATAATACATAAAAAGCATCCGAAAGGGATTCAGCCCGGAAAAATACCCAGGCTATACTCACAGATAGGAACATGAGGATTCTTTTTAGCGGCGCTGGCAGTTGTACTTTGGAGGAGCATACAGATTCTATAATCTGCAGGGTACCGTGAAGTCCACCCCAAATTAGGAAGGTTAAGCCGCTGCCGTGCCACAATCCGCTTAGGAGAAAGGTAATCATAATATTTCTGTATTTTTTTATTCTGGAGGTGCGATTGCCGCCAAGAGGGATATATACATAATCTCGAAACCATGAGGTAAGGGAGATATGCCATCGTCTCCAAAAGTCTTTGATAGAGGTGGCAAGATAAGGCAGTTTGAAATTCTCTGTTAACCGAAGTCCAAGTAGTCTTGCTACGCCAATTGCGATATCGGAATAACCGGAAAAATCACAGTAAATTTCTATAGAGTACAGGATAATCGAAAGAAGCAGAGGAAGTCCGGTATATGCAGACAGATTGCCGTAAACATGATTCACATAAACAGCAAGTGAATCGGCAATAATCATTTTCTTAAAATAGCCAAGAAACATTAATTTAATCCCGTCTAATCCGTCTTTTTCTATAAAGGATTTCTCTTTTTTTAACTGTGTTACAAACCCCGGAATTCTTTCAATGGGACCGGAAAGAAGAATAGGGAAAAAAGCAATGCTGGTAGAAAAGTACCCGAAATGTGTCTCTGCAGTACACTGATTTCTGTAAACGTCTATCATATAGCCTAAAGTCTGAAATGTATAAAATGAAATCCCCACAGGTAAAATAATGGATTCTTTTGGAATCTTGAAAAAAAAGAGTACAGATAGCTCACCCCAGATTGCCAAAATCAGGATGATTTTCCGTTTGACGGGGAAATGATTAAGTTTCTCTAAGGAAAGAATTCTTCCGATACAATAAGAAAAGGCAGTCATTCCAAACAAAAGAAAAAGATATGAAATGCCAAAATGTGCATAATAAAAGTAACCTGCTAAAAGTAGCAGAAGCCATCTGCTTTTGTGAGGCAGGTTCCAATATAATAAAAATACAATCAGTAAAAAGATGATAAATTGTGTGGATTGAAATAGCATTATTTCTGATTTTCCTTCACATATAAGCCTATGAATAGAGTAATACATTTGACGTGTTTTTGTCAATTCACATAGTATTTGGAAAGGGTTTATGGTATACTGATAAGGATAATTTATGGTAGAACGTAGATGTAATGATTAACGAACAGGAAGGTCGATAGATGGAAATAGCAAAAAGTAAAGACGAGTTATTAAGAATTAAATATTTTATCATAGATGTAGATGGAACGATGACGGATGCCGGAATCTATTATGATGAGCATGGAAATGAATTGAAAAAGTTCTGTACCAAGGATGCTGCAGGTTATTTTGCGGCTCATCAGGTAGGGATTAAACTCATGGTTCTTACGGGAAGGGAGTGCGCTGCAACTACACGCCGTATGAAGGAAATGAAATTTGATTATGTGATGCAGAATGTCAAGGATAAAGAAGCTTTTATGAAGCAGTTTATGGAAGAACATTCTTTATTGAAGGAAGAAATTGGGTATATTGGGGATGATTTAAATGATTTACCGCCAATGAAGCTTTGTGGTTTTGTAGGCTGTCCTGAGGATGCCTGCGATGAAGTAAAAGTGATTTCCGATTATGTGTCTGATGTAAAAGGTGGATATGGAGCAGTCAGAGATGTGATTTCAGCCTTTCTTAAAAAGAGGGGAGAATGGGAGAGAGCAGTTTCGAAAGTGTTTGGAATCGGTGTGTAATATCACAGATGACAGATTTATTTTGAAAGTTGAGGAGAAGAGGCATGTTTTCATTTGAAAGAAAGTTTTGGATATGGATTGAAAAAAACATCTTCATAATTTCATTATTGCTTGTAACAATTCTGGGTGGATTAATCAGATTATCTTTGAGGGGTTATGTAAGCGGAGATGCTGGAGCAGACCTTTTGAATTGGTATGCAGAAATTCAAAGTGGAGGTGGCTTAAAAAGCTTAGGGCATCAGGTTGGAAATTATAATATGTTGTATCAGTTTCTGATTGCCATTATGACCTATATTCCCATCCAGCCGCTTTATGCTTATAAGGCTTTGAGCTGTGTGTTTGATTATCTGTTAGCAGGTGCAGTTGGATATCTTGTTTATGAATTAGTTGAAGGGAATAAGAGATGGAAAGGCTTGCTTGCATATGGAATGGTGATTCTTTCACCCATTGTATTTTTAAATTCGGCAGTATGGGCACAGTGTGATTCAATTTATGTTTTCTGGATTATTCTATCATTGATTTTCTTGTTACAGGAGAAATATATTCCAACATTTTTGCTTTATGGTATTGCCATAGTGTTTAAATTACAGGCAGTATTTTTCCTGCCGGTTCTTCTATTCCTTTATTTTATCTTAAAGAAATTTTCTGCATTATATTTTGCATTTATTCCCATAATGTTATGTATTTCAGGAATCCCGGGAATGATTATGGGAAGAAATATGATGGATATTTTTACGGTTTATCTTGGACAGGCAGATACACATCCCAAAATGAGTATGAATTACCCGGGATTTTGGGTGATTCTGAATGATGCGGCTATGGAGGAAACTTATAGTACTTATAGAACAGTCGCTTTGTTGTTAACTATTTTTGTCTTGGCTGCATGGATGATTTATTTTACTGTAAAGAAAACGGAAATGAGCAAAGAAAACATAGTTTACATATCCTTCATACTTGTATATAGTTGTGTATTTTTCCTCCCTGCTATGCATGAACGTTATGGATATTTATATGAAATATCGGCAATTATAATTATTTTCTTATATAAAGAGACAGCTCCGCTGTTATTGTCGTTGCTCTTGATTTCATTGTTTACCTATGGGTTTTATCTTCATGGAAGGACAATAGATTTGAGTGTTTTGGCAGTGGTGAATTTAGTGGTATATATTACGTATGCAATTTTTCTGGTGAAGAAGATGAGAAGAGATAGTTGCGAATAATGTTTTTTTTTCATTCCGGAAGACATATAATATGGTGCCTTAAAAATATTACTGAGAAAAGAGAGAAAATATAGAATGAAGAAAATAACCAGAAATTCAAATCATGAACTACTTCGATTGATTGCCATGTACATGATAGTATTTATCCATGCTAATATGTATCTCGGTAGTTTTTGCTCAGGAAATATTGGCATGTTTTTTAATGGATTCGTGAATGGAATATGCAATATTGGCGTATCCTGTTTTGTTCTTATTTCTGGATATTATGGGATTAAATTTAATATACGCAAGCTTGTGAAGATGGAGTGTATGATGATTTCCTTTTCATTGTTGGAAACAATGCTCCTGTATGTTGTAATGCCGGAACAGTTGCAGGGAGCGGCGCTGCTTGAACAACTGGTTAAATCCTTTCTTCCTTTTATTACCAGAAAGTATTGGTTTTACTCCTGTTATGTGTGTTTATTTTTATTAAGCGGATATATTCAAAAATTGATAGATTGCCTGGGACAGAAAGCGTTTAAGAAACTGTTGATACTTTTGCTGGTGTTATTTAGCGTTTTGCCTACCTTCTTTTACTTTGAAATTATTCCGGATAATGGAAAAGGGCTTGTGCAAATGATTATGGTATATATGGTGGGATGCTATATAAGATTGTATCAGGATATCATGCTACCAAAGAAAACAATATTGATTTTTTTGCTACTATGGGTGATAAATGGAATATCCCATGAGTTTCCGATTCAGATTGGAGGAATTTATCATCACTTGTGCAAAGATAATAGTATTACAAATTTAATTATGGCGGTAATTCTCTTTTATATGTTTAAGAGTCTTACTTTTAAATCTACACTGATTAATAAGGCGGCAACCTGTGTATTTGCAGTATTTGCTTTGAATAATGCATTGGTGAATTGTGTAATGAAGATGGTGGAGGAAAGTGAATTTCAAACGCCCGGTGGTGTGGTAGGATTTTTGATATTAGCAGGTGTTGTATTTCTGATTTTCGTATTATGTTTAATGGTTGGCGGAATCAGAGAGGTATTGCTTGGAAGAGCGGATGAAGGGATAGGAAATTTCCTTGAAAAAAGGATAAGATGATGAAAGAAATAGTCCTGTTTTTGACAGTTATGAGAAGAAAAAATCGCTGTATCCCTTGATTTTACTGGGGTTCAGCGATTTTTGCCGTTGTTTTGAAGTATAGTAATTTATTCCTTCCCTTTACTTTTTTCTGTATTGTTTTCATTTTGCTCTTTGTTATAAATTGATAGTCTGTCCTAAAACCACAGCTTTCATGAAGAGCATCCGTAATCTTTTCGCGTTTATACAGTGGGATGAATCCCTGTTCGTGTATTTCTGCAAAATTCATTGCCTTTAGAGTGTCCAATAATTCTTCACAGGTATATTGCAGATTTAATTTTTTTTCAAGATAACGGTAGATTGTTAACGAGAGAAAACAGATTAGAAAATGAGATTTGATCCTGTTATCATCCTGTAAATAAACTGGTCTTGCAGAAAAATCAGTTTTCATAATACGAAAACATTCTTCAATCTGCCATCTGCCTTCGCTTACTTTTAAAATATCATTGACATTATCATCCAAAAGATCTGTACAGACTGCGTAAAGGCCATCATACTGTGCTTCTTCCGCAATCTTGTCCTCATCCAGGTATTGTTCTATATCTGCAACTTCCCCATCCTTGGTGACAGCTTTCTTCCCTATGAAACGTGCCGGATCGTTTGGATTCTTACGATTCTTTTTCGTACTTCCGGATTCCAACATTTTTTGTGCCCGCTCTACCTGTTTGTCGCGGATTGCCTTCTGATAAAGGGCATATTTAGGGGAATAAGTGATGATTAAACGCTGGTGCAGTTTTTTTGTGGTGTACGGTTCGTCTTTATAATAAAGTCCTTTGTCATCTTCTGGTAGTTTCGTGATATCGACTGGAAGATCATCGGAAACACGTTTGAAGCCCTGTAGGTTCAGTGTCCATTCTTTTTCCTCTTTTTTCAGCTTTTTGATTGATTGGGTTACGATATAAGCACGTTTACCCATATAGCTGTATTCACGGATGGATTCTGATCCCAACCCGGCATCACTGCAATAAATAAATTTCTGGCATTCGAAATCACTAAGGACTTTCTTTTCCAGAGGTTTTAGTGATGTCTGTTCATTTGCATTTCCTGGAAAAAGAGAAAAGGCAAGCGGAATTCCATCCCCGTCCATGAACAGACCCATCTGAATGATTGGATTTGGTCTGTGCTCTTTGCTTCTTCCGTATTTTTTGCTGCCGTCTTCCTGTTCAATCTCGAAATAATAATTCGAGCAGTCATAATAAAGGATCTTATCATTTCTTTGACCCATGAAATGGCTGTTTTTATAAATTTCAGCCTGGATCAGATCACACTCTGCACCAAGGACATCTAATGCACGATACACATCATGAAGCTCGTAGGAAGGTTTCTCCAAAAACTCTGATGCCGCTTTATAGGAAGAACGTTTACTGCAAGGCTCCAAGATTCTTGTATAAATCAAGTCTGAAAGGATTGCATTAATATCATATTTAAATTTGTATTTCTGTTTTAATTTTCGGCAGACTTTATTTATCTGCATCTGGTAATAAATGGATTGCAGAAAAAGGTATCCGCCTCGGAAAAAGATTTGTTTATCATAATCTAAGTGTCTGTCAGCATGAAATGGAATCAATACTGTTTTTGCTGCATTTTCTTTTTTGTATTTTTTAGTTTCTATTTTCACTTCATTTTTTGCCCATGCAAGGACATCATCTCTTGTTGGACCATGTTCAATCAAAAGCTGTTCCAATGTTCCGAGTTTGCGGACGATCATGGAAGATGTGCTGCCGTTAGCTTTTACATAAGATTTGCAGATATAAAAGGACTCTGCATTTTTGGATTTTGATATATGAAGATTCATATGCAACACCTCCTTACTCCTTATTATACCACACAATAACAGAAAATAACATGCATAAAAGTATAAAATTTGACACAAAAAAAGCAGGTTTTATAAGGACTGCAAGTACTTTTTCTATTATTCAACTGTCAAACTCCCGTGGATTTGGAGTTTATTTCTTCTGTTGATATAACTGAATATAATGCTTATAATATAAGGGAAAAGAAAATTGTCTGTTTTCAGACAAGTCCTTGTGAAAACGGGGATAGAAACGAGATAAGATAAAAGGGGAATTTTACATGAAAGGTACTGGAATATAATAAGATTGCGGATGTTTATATGTAATTGACTTCTGACCCGGTGAAGACTACCTATCATGCAATAAGAAAGGGCGCATACAAAATGATAGATAAAGAAAGTGAAAACAGGATGGAAAAGAAAAACGAAGGAACAAATAAAAAAGAAAAAACAAAAAAAATATGGACAGGTCTTTTGGCAGCAGGACTGCTTTCATTCATGCTGTTTTGTTTTGGACCAATGGAGATTTTCTTTGGAAATGTTACAGAATTTGATTTTTTGTTTGGAGAATTCATTCCATATTTAGCTGGAATTTTTGTAATTTTTACAATTGTGCTGGCAGTATTGCTGACAGTTCTGCCGGATAAAATATGGAAATATGGCATAACAGTCATATTTGGAATAGCATTGGCCGGGTATTTACAGATTATGTTTTTGAATAAAAATCTGGATCTTCTTGGAGTGAATCCGAATGGATATCAGGTGGCGGCTGGTCAGGGAGTAACAGATCTCCTTATCTGGCTTGTAATATTCGGATTGATCGTAGCACTGGCAGTCTGCAGAGAGGAGATCTGGAAAAAGGCTGTTACTTACGGAGCAGCATTTCTGCTGGCAATTCAGGCAGTGGCGATGGTTTCACTGCTGATAACAGCACCAGAAGAAGCTTATAAAAGACCGTTTGGAGATGATAGACTTTCAGGTGAAGAACAATATACAGTATCAGCAAAGGATAATGTAATTGTATTTGTACTCGATTATTTCAGTAGCCTTTACCTGCAGGAGATGTTGGAAAAATATCCGGATGGAGCAGATGTGCTTCATGATTTTACCTATTACAATAATGCTGACTGTACCTATTATGGTACATTTCCATCACTTGCGCATATGCTGACAGGCCAGGAGGTAGATACAACAGTTCCTATCGCAGAATGGTGCAGTGATATATGGAATGCTCCTTTAACGGTGAGATTTTATGATGAATTGAAAAGCCAGAACTACAAGGCTAATATTTATACGACGGATGCCAATGTGCTGACATCCTCTAATGGATGCAGCTTATTGAGGGATAAGATCAGTAATGTAACAAATGAACCAAGAGAAGTGTCTGTAGATCATCCTCTGTTGGTAAAAACATTAGTTAAAATGTCCGCTTATCGTATGGAGCCTGATTTTTTAAAACAGACGTTTTATACAAATGTCAGCGAATACAGTCTGATCGTAGAGGATCTGGGAGAGGGAATCCTGCAGACAAACAGTGATTTTTATGCAAAGCTGAAGGAAAAGCGGTTGCAGGCAGACGAAAACTCGAATTATTTTATTGTGCAGCATTTGATCGGAACACATGAATTTAATACAGATATTAATGGTAATGCATGTGAGGGTGGAAATGTAGAAGATACGGCAAGAGGCTGTATGACCATACTGGAGGAGTACCTGAATCAGCTGCGTGAACTGGGTGTATATGATAATGCCACAATTATTGTTACGGCAGATCATGGCGGCTGCGAAAAAGAAGATCTGCAGATCATATATTTTGCAAAGAGACCCGGGGAAACACATGAGTCCAGTCCTGTAACGAATGCGCCGGTATCCCATTGTGATTTACTTCCTACTGTGGCACAGGCAGCAGAAATGGATTACAGTAAATATGGAAGTGGCCGTTCTGCTTTTGATCTTTCACAGGATGAACAGAGAGAGAGAACCATGTGGGTTCGTGGAAAGGATGAAAAAGGTAAGGATATTTATAACCTGTATACCTATACAGGAGATATTCTGGCACTGATCACACAGATTGATGAAGGCCCATCGGAAGTAAAGGAAATGTATGAATCCTATTTTTAGTATATGTCTGTTATTCTGTGCTTGCAGAGAAATGAAAAACCGATTATACTGAATAAGATAAAAATAACAGAAGAAAAGGAGAATTTATTGTGAAAAAGGTTTTTGGACAGGTAGTAAAATTTGCATATTTCTTTGGATGTTTCTTTTCATTATTTACAAATTATGCACAGGCCTATATTGATCCGTCAGCAGTGACTTATGTGATTCAGGCAGTGGCAGGCGTACTGATCGCGCTTGGAGCAGCATTTACCATCTTCCGTCATAAGATCTTTGCATTTTTCAAGAAAAATAAGAAGAAGGATGAGACAGAGGAAGATACGATCGAATTTAAGGATGTGGAGAAATAAGGGGAAGAATAAATGGGTACAATAACAGATGCAGTGGTAAATGCACTTGTCTTTGTGATAGATCTGTGCAACACATTATGCCATAATTATTGGATTGCTATATTGTTATTTACATTTCTGACAAAGGTAATTTTATTACCTTTGTCAGTTTGGGTTCAGAAGAACTCTATTAAAACGGTTAAGATGCAGCCGGAAATCAATCATATTAAGGCATCTTATCTGGGAAATCAGGATGCGATATCTGAGGAACAGTATAAGATCTTCAAAAAGTATGGATATAATCCTTTTGCTGATCTGATTCCTCTTTTTGTACAGCTGGCACTTCTGATGGGTGTGGTAGAAGCAGTAAAGAGGGGAACACCTCTGACAGATATTCCGGTTCAGACAGGAGGTATTACATTTGTTGTACCGCTGATTGCCGCATTATCTGCTTTTTTTATGTGTTATGTACAGAATAAGATCAACGTATTACAGGTAGAGCAGGGGGTACTGAACCGATATGGTACTATGGTTTTTTCTGTGGCATTATCTTTATATCTGGGATTCTTTGTTTCTGTGGGAGTAGGAACCTACTGGACATACAGCAATATACTGTCCGTCTTACAGCTAGTGCTTTTGAATATTTGGATCAACCCGAAAAACTATATTGATTATGAGACTCTGGAGAAGAGCAAGGAAGAATTGCAGAAGGCCAAAGAGTTCATGGCACCGAAGAAGAAGGAGGACAGAAAGAGTCCTTATCGTGCTAAGGAAAAGGAAGATTATAAACGTTTCCTGAATGCTTCCAGCAAAAAGATTGTATTTTATTCTGAGAAGAACGGATTCTATAAATATTATAAGAATATTATTGAGGAGATCATTCGGAGAACCAATATTGTAGTACATTATATCACCAGTGATCCTCTGGATGAAGTTTTTGAAATGGAAAGTGATCAGTTTAAGCCCTATTATATCAGTGATAACCGTATGATCGTGCTGATGATGAAAATGGAAACAGACATTATGGTGATGACAACACCAGATCTTGAGAATTATCAGTTGAAACGCTCCTATGTGAAAAAGGATATCGAATACGTATATGTACCACATGATGTAAACAGCTCCAATCTGACATTCCATAAGAATGCGTTGGATCATTTTGATACTGTTTTCACCTCCGGACCGAAAAATAAGGCTGAAATTGCTGAGCGTGAACAGAAATATGAATTGCCACATAAGAAGCTGGTAGAGTGGGGATCCAGTGTCATTGATAATATGACGGCCGCTTATGAGGAAATGAAGAAAGAGGCAGAAGAAAAAGCCGGTACAGAAAAGAGCCAGAGAAAAACAGTGCTGATTGCACCATCATGGCAGAAGGATAATATTCTGGATTCCTGTATAGAACAGATGTTAGATGAGCTGGTGAAGACAGCGTATCACGTTACAGTCAGACCGCATCCACAGTATGTCAGACATTTTGAAGCAAGAATTGATGCCCTGGCAGAAAAATATAAGGAATATGGAGTGGAATTTCAGAAGGATTTCTCATCCAATAAGACAGTATATATGGCAGATCTGCTGGTAACAGACTGGTCAAGTATTGCCTTCGAATATGCTTTTTCCACGTTGAAGCCGGTGTTGTTTATCAATACACCCATGAAGGTTGTAAATGAGGAATATAAAGAGCTGACTACAGTGCCTATTGACATTGAACTCCGTGATAAGGTGGGTATTTCTATAGATCCACAGAAAATTTTGACGGAGATAGTGCCTGCTGTTGACAGATTATTATTTAATGAACAGTTTGCACCGGAAGCAATTCGGGAACTGAAAAATCAATATATTTATCATCCGATGGAAAGCGGCAAGGTGGGTGCGCAGTACCTGATTGAACAGCTGGTGGAGCGCACAAAGAAAAAGGAGCACAAATAATGGTAAAAAGGAATGTACTGTTAAATCCGGGACCGGCAACAACGACTGATACGGTAAAGATGGCGCAGGTTGTACCGGATATCTGCCCAAGAGAAAAAGAGTTTGTCGGGATTATGAGGGAGGTAGAAGAGGGACTGTTGAAAATTGTCCATGCGGATCCTGAAGAATATGCAGCTGTGTTATTTTGTGGTTCAGGAACCATTAATATGGATATTTGTCTGAACTCCCTGCTCCCAGAGGATAAGAAGATCCTGATCATTAATAATGGAGCATACAGCAGCAGGGGGGCAGAGATCTGTGAATACTATGGATTGCCCTGTATTAATTTGAAACAGCCATTAAATCATCAGCCAGATCTTCAGGTAATTGAAGAGACTTTACAGGAAAATCCGGATATTGCTGTAGTATATATTACGCATCATGAAACGGGAACGGGGCTTTTAAATCCGATCAGGGAAATAGGAGCACTGGTTCATAAATATCATGCAATATTTGTGGTTGACACTACCTCCACGTATGCAATGCGTCCGATTAACGTGCATGAAGATAATATTGATTTCTGTATGGCTTCTGCACAAAAAGGGATTATGGCTATGACAGGGCTGTCCTATGTGATCGGCCGGAGGTCTGCGATAGAAGCATCAGCAGAATATCCAAAACGATCCTATTACTGTAATCTGTATATGCAGTATGCCTATGCAAGGGAGCATGGCGAAATGCATTTCACACCTCCTGTGCAGGTGATTTATGCAGCAAGACAGGCACTGAAGGAGTATTTTGCTGAAGGAGAAACAGCAAAATGGGATCGTCACCAAAGAGTATTCCGGACGATCAGGAAGGGACTGACGGAACTGGGATTTCAGATTTATATTTCTGAACAGGAAGAATCAGGACTGGTAGCAGCAGCACTTTATCCGAAGGATGAGAACTGGAATTTTGAAAAGATACATGACTATTGTTATGAACGGGGATTTACCATTTACCCGGGGAAGGTAGAGAAGAAGGGAATGTTCCGTCTGTGTGCCCTGGGAGCTATTGATGAAGCAGATATTACGGCATTTTTTGAGGTGTTCAGACAGGGATTGAATGAATATGGGGTATCGATACCTGTGAAATACTGATCAGGATGGAAAGGGGAAGTTAAATGAAAAAAGTATATACGTGTTTTTGTACGGATGTTATCCATGAAGGTCATTTGAATATTCTGAGAAGGGCTGCAGAACTTGGAGAAGTAACGGTAGGGGTGCTGTCTGATGAGGCGATGGTCAGCTATAACCGTTTTCCGACGATCTCTCTGGAACAGCGTATGGAAATAGTGAAAGGAACCGGACTTGTAAAAGAAGTGATCATCCAGAATGAGATCATGTATGATAAGGTACTTCAGGAAGTAAAGCCGGATTATGTAGTGCATGGCGATAACTGGCGGGAGGGACCGGAAGCAGCTATCCGTGAAAATGTTGTAGGCATTCTTGAACGGCTTGGAGGGGAGCTGATAGAGGTTCCTTATACATATAATGATACAGTAAAACGCATTGATGACCTGATGAAGGAAAAGCTGGCAATGCCTGAATTCCGGCGTAAGAGACTGCGTCAGTTGATCCAGATGCGGCCTATCGTGAAGGCACTTGAGGTTCACTCCGGTCTTACTGGACTGATCGCGGAGAAAACAGTAGTAGAGAGTAATGGAAAGCTGGATCAGTTTGATGCTATGTGGATTTCTTCTCTCTGTGATTCTACTGCTAAAGGAAAACCGGATATTGAACTGGTAGATATGTCATCAAGGATCAGGACGATTGATGACGTAATGGATGTGACGACTAAACCGATTATTCTGGATGGTGATACTGGTGGATTGATAGAGCACTTTGTATATAACGTAAGAACATTGGAACGAATGGGTGTTTCTGCAGTTATCATAGAGGATAAGACGGGACTGAAAAAGAATTCATTATTTGGAACAGAGGTGAAGCAGACTCAGGATACAATAGAGAATTTCTGTGAAAAGATCCATGCAGGAAAGCAGGCGCTGCGTACAGAAGAATTTATGATCATTGCCCGTATAGAAAGTCTGATTTTGGAACGAGGGATGGAAGATGCACTGACAAGAGCATTTGCTTATGTTGGAGTAGGGGCAGATGGAATCATGATCCATTCCCGTAAGAAATCACCGGATGAGATTCTGGAGTTCTGTAGTAAATTCCGGGAGAAAGACCGGACAACACCTATTGTAGTAGTTCCGACATCCTATAACAGTATTACGGAGGAAGAGCTGGCTGCGGCAGGGATTAATATTGTCATATATGCCAATCAGCTGACAAGAAGTGCATTTCCTGCCATGCAGAGTACAGCAGAGGAAATCCTGAAGAATCACAGGGCATTGGAAGTGGATTCCAGGTTGATGCCGTTTAAGGATATTATCAGATTGATTGATGAACTTTGACTTGTAATAACAGTAGTGACTTATAGTGTGGGCAGGAGTGCAGAATGGAACAGAAAAAGACAGAAGAAACAGCAATTTTAATGGCGGCAGGACTTGGAAGCCGTATGAGACCTCTGACAGAGTATACTCCTAAACCATTGATTCCGGTTCATGGCATCCCTATGATTGAGACGGTGATCCATGGTTTACAGAAGAGAGGTGTCAGAGAAATCTATATTGTAACGGGGTATCTCGGAGAACAGTTTGAAAGACTCTGTGATAAGTATGAAAATGTGCATATTTTGAAAAATCCGGATTATCTGACAAAGAATAATATTTCTTCTATTTATGCTGCAAGAGAGATTCTAGGAAGGACAGATACCTTTATCTGTGAATCAGATCTGTTTGTAGCAGATGAGAGTATTTTTCTAAAGGAGCTGAGTCATTCCTGCTATTATGGAAGAATGCAGAAGGGATATTCCGATGATTGGGTATTTGATCTGGAGAACGGCAGGATCAGTCGTATTGGAAAAGGTGGAATGGATACCTATAACATGGTTGGAATTGCTTATTTTAAACAGAAGGATGCAAAGATTCTGAATGAAGAAATAATGAAGGCTTATGAAAAGGAAGAATCCTCAGATCTGTTTTGGGATGATGTTGTGAATCAAAACCTTGATAAACTGGATCTGACAATAGAACCGATCCAAGAAGGTCAGTTAGTTGAGATAGATACTGTAGAGGAGCTTGAGAAGATCAATGAAAGCAGATAGATTGTTAAAAGCATTGGAAGAAATGGGAATTGATACAATTACAGGGGTACCGGATTCCACTTTAAAGCAGTTTTGCGATGGCCTTCAGAATTATCAGGGGAACCTGAAGCATTATGTGCCGGTAAATGAAGGGGCAGCGGTTGGACTTGCCATAGGAAGTTATCTTGCTGATGGTAAACCGGCCTGTGTATATATGCAGAATTCCGGAATTGGAAATACGGTGAATCCTATTGCGTCTCTGGCAAACAGAGATGTATATGGCGTACCGATACTTTTTATTGTTGGCTGGAGGGGAGAGCCAGGGGTAAAGGATGAACCGCAGCATGTATTTCAGGGAAAGATCACCTGTGAGTTATTTGATGTGCTTACGATTCCTTACAGTGTGATCGATAAGGAAACTACATGGGAAGAAATGGAAGAAATTTTGGAGAAAGCTGCAGAAGTACTAGCTAATGGAGATCAATATGCCATTATTGTTAAAAAGGGAACCTTTGATAAGGATGTTCCCTTTACATGGGAGAATGGAAACGAACTGAACAGGGAAGAAGCCCTTGCAGCAATTTTAAAAGATACACAAAAAGATGATCTGATTGTTTCTACTACTGGTAAAATTTCTAGGGAATTGTATGAGCAGAGTAATTCAATTTATGGAAACCATGATAATATTTTTATGACAGTTGGGGGAATGGGACATGCTTCCATGATTGCTCTTGGGCTGGCTAAGAAAAGAACAGACAGAAGAGTCATCTGTGTGGATGGAGATGGGGCTGCCCTGATGCACATGGGTGCACTTGCTTTTATAGCATCCCAGGCTCCGGAGAATTATCTGCATATTATAATTAACAATCAGGCACATGAGTCAGTGGGAGCTATGCCTACCGGATGCCAAAAGACAGATTTCAGTCAGCTTGCAAAGGATGCAGGATATACGTGGACGAGACGGGTAAAGAATCTGGATCAGCTTCATGATGCACTTAGGGAAGCTGACAGGAAACAGGGACCAGTTATGATAGAGGCACTTGTTTCGTTGGATTCCAGGGCAGATCTTGGAAGACCAAAGGAAAGTGCAAGAGAGAATAAAGAAGCTTTTATGAAAGAAGTATAGATCTGTAGAAATGCAAAAAATAGAGAAGAAGATCATTAACTTTATAGAAAAAAATATTGGTTGGATCTGTATAGGTGCAGTTACGGTAATCAGACTTATGATCTGCTTTTATGTGAGAAGATATGAATCAGGTGATTTTAATGCAGATCTGCTTCCGTGGTTTGTGGAAATAAAGGCAGATGGTGGGATAAGGGCACTGGAACATCAGGTAGGAAACTATAATATCCCTTATCAGATATTGATCGCGTTGCTGACATATTTACCGTTTAAGGAGCTTTATTTATATAAGGGTCTTTCTATTATATTCGATTATTTAATGGCAGCTGGTTGTGGAATTCTGGTTTGTACGTTGAAAAAAAGCCGGTCTGTAGAGTTGTTTGCAGGAGTGTATACAGGGGTACTGTTCATTCCAACTACTATCCTAGATTCGGCAGTGTGGGCACAGTGTGATTCTATTTATTGCTTTTTTATCGTAATGTCGCTTTGGTGCTTATATCGCGAAAAATGGAGTGCTTCATTTTTGCTTCTTGGGGCAGCATTTGCTTTTAAGCTGCAGACCATATTTATTTTTCCCTTTCTTGTAGCATATTATTTGTTGAGAAAAAAATTTACAATTTTATATTTTATAGAAAGCTTTGGAATGTGGTATTTGATGTGTCTGCCTGCAGTTATTATGGGAAGACACTGGCTGGATCCGATTAAGGTTTATTTTCAGCAGACAGAAGCCCATGGATATATGTGGCTTAATTTTCCCAGTTTCTGGATACTGATAGGGGACGATTATGATATGCTGAAAAAGGCAGCGATTTTTACTACAATAGCAGTACTGGGAGCTGCAGTATGCTATATGCTGTATATAAAGATGGATTTACAGAGTCCCACGAAATTTCTATCTGCAGCCGTATGGATGGCATGGACCTGTATCCTGTTTTTGCCGGCGATGCATGAAAGATATAGTTATTTGATTGATATTTTACTGCTTCTGCTGATATTTATGGACAAGCAATATACATTGGTATTTGTTATAGAAATTATATCCAGTATTTTAAGATATAAATACTATCTTTTTAATGGTGCAGAAGTTTCTGAATGGCAGGCAGTGGTTTATTTAGCTGCGTGGATCCTTTTGACATGGCAGGTGTTTGCAAAGAAAAAGGGTCAAAGCAGCATTGGTATAGCGGAAAAGAGTGTGGGGTAGTATGCAAAGCAGGGTAAAAAGAGTTATTTCTGTAACAGGTATCATATTTATACTGATGTTGTTGCTCTGTGTAATTATGACTAACCTTTTTCACTATAATTACAAGATGAACTCTGATATTGGTGCAGAGGCAGTTCTTGGGAGGTTAATCTGGGATAGCAAAGAGATTATTCCGGCATCATGGTATTCCTCTACTGAAACCAGGATCATAGCAACACCGCAGGCTGCGGCACTGTTTTACGGATTGACAGGAAATATGGATCTTTCCATGGGACTTGCCTGTTGTACGATGACAATAGGTATTGTATTAGCTATATGGCTTTTCATGAAGAAAGTAGGCAGCAGTAGGATCAGCTGCCTGCTTATGTGCTTATTCTGTCTTGGTCTTGCCGGAAATATAATAATCCTGGAGCTTCTTTATGTATTTGCCGGATATTATGCCATTCATGTAATAGCCTTCTTTTTTATTCTGAATTGCTACAGCTCTTTGCTTCAGGAAGAATGGAAAAAGAGTAAAAGTCTTCGCAGGAAGATGTATGGGAAGTGTATAATTGGACTGATACTTGCTTTCCTGCTCGGAATGCAGGGAACCAGAGGAATTCTGATTACATTTGGACCCTTGTTTGGAATAGAAGTGATAAGAATTCTGTATGAGAAGATTTGCCGGAGAAAGTGTCTTGGGAAAGGAATCATTCAAAGAGAACAGCATGAAAAAATACCGTTTCTGTGGGTAAGTGGATTACTGGTACTCAGCTTTCTTGGAACTAAAATGCCTTTTTCCTCAGGTCAGGAAATATCAAGAAATATCAGGAATGGTTTTTCAAAGCTGATCCAGGTGGTTCTGCCGGATACATGGAAAGCGGTTGGATTCAGTGAAGGGGATCCAGTGAGGAATATATGTCTTGGCTTATTGGTTCTAAATGCAGTGATATGGGTAATTGTACTACTGGTACATATGCTGAAATGTCAGGAACTCAGCAGCCTTGAATGGTGTTTTCTGGTTACAGCGGCATCACCGGTTGTAACAGCCCTTATAGTAGCCTTTACAACAGTAGAAAGCTCTGAAAGATATTATTTTATGTGGATTTTCTCCATGGCATTTGCAGTAATTCTCAGCTGTGAATATTTGAGAAAAGGAATGACGGCATGTATATCTGCATGGAGAGCGCTGATTGTAATAACACTTACAGCTTCCGGTATTGTGATCGGAATTAATGTACATACAGTTTATCAGCCAATTCTGAAAGCGGAGGAACCGACAGCATCGGATGCGCTTGAGGTTGTAAATTATCTGGAAGAAAATGGATACGAAATGGCATATTCCACTTTTGAAAATGCAAACAAAATGACAGCATTATCGAATGGAAAGGTAAATGTGTATGCAATCAATTCTTTTGAAACTATGGATATCTGTAAATGGCTGACAAATGTAGACGGGTATCCGGAGGATGGAATTGCAGATCAGGATGGAGTTGTGTATATTGTGCCGGAGGTATGTGAGGAAGAAATAACTAAGAGAGGAAGCAATGAAGGAGAATATCAGTTGCTAAGTGAAATGGGAGTATATAAAATTTGGAATAAACAATAATAAAATGTTGATATGGTTATAAAAAGCAGTATATATAAAAAATATACTGCTTGAGCGCAAAGCTGGTTGCAAATGGCATATCCCAACGGTCGCGATGCGTAGCTGAGCGGTCGGACGTAGTCCGTTTTAATTACTTGAATTATCCATCATAATTGCAGTAGCTGCTATCTGGCAGTGAATACATTATGAAGGAGCATTCCTGTTAAGTAACAAATAACCGGTTTGCAAA
>ULUT01011384.1_pt1 | contig 41358 bp, 68 predicted proteins | sample 1958691 | NCBI WGS metagenome assembly ULUT01 (sample SAMEA4835766, study PRJEB28245) | human gut metagenome | biome: gut microbiome; material: fecal sample | place: Denmark | collected 2008 | reverse complement strand
ACCGCCGTATCCACAAAGCGGCTGTTGTAGACGTCCTCCATCAGGGAAAACAGGATATTGAGTATCCAGGCGAACACCCGGAGGAAAAGCCCCAGGGGGGAGCGGACGGTCAGGTTGGCCCTGTCCCCGAACAGCTCCCGCGCCTTATACTCGATGGCGTTCAGGAGTTCAACATAGGTCGGGCGGTGGAAGCCTCGCTCGGTCACGCCCCATTCTTCGTTGTTCAATTCATCGTCACCTCCGCACTGATGGTATTTCCGTTGGCGAGGCGCCCCACAAAGGAGATGTCAAGGGCCCGCCCGGTCTGCGTATAGTTCACTTCCTCCACCTCCTGGACCTCCGGCTCCTGGAAGATGGCAGCCCGGATGACCTCTGGTATCTCGTCCTCGGTCAGGTCCTTCGGCTTCTTCCCCATGATCGCCTCGTAGTCGGTCCCATGGGACGGGACAAGGGCAAACTCACCGAGCCAGGTCTGGAGGGTCAGGCGGACCGCCTGAGCCGTCGTATCATCCCCGGACACAGTTTCCATCATGCCGTCGGCATCAAAGGTGATGTCTCTGCTTTCAGGGTCAATTTTCAGCGTATAGTTTTCCTCCACGGTTTACCCTCCTATCAGGACGTCGGAGCTGCCGGAGGAGATGGACCCGGTCCCACTATGAGGGGCCAGAGCGTCCCCCAGTCGGGCCGCCGGTTTCCCATTGATAAAAACAGAGCCGCTGCCAGCGGCAACGGCTCCAGAATTAGACCCGCAGCAGGCGTCCAGCTCCGTGGTGGTACTTCCCACCGTGGCCGCTGGCTGCCCGTTGATATTCACGTCCCCAGAGCACCCCCCGGAGATTTGCCCAGAGATAGGCAGGGGACCATGAGGGGGGACGTGGCCGGTGTGCTCTCCGCCGGTAGTCCCCTGTATGCTGTCATTCAGTCTGGCGGCTCCAGGCATAGCTCAGGCCCTCCTTTCTCAGTTCAGATTGACCACGCCACCGGTGGTGGTCAGGTTCCCGGTTATGGTCACATTCCCCTTGATGTCGATGCCGCTCTTGGTCATGGAGAAGTAAACACTCCCGTCGGTGGTCCCCATGCAGAGGGTCCCAGAGGGAAAGCCGGAAATGGTATTGGCCCCGACACGGACGCCCCCCAGAAAGATGGCGTCATCCCCGCTGTGGAGCCGTTCCGTATTGGGGTCAGCTTCAGCCCCGCCAGCTATCACCGCGTCGCTGTCCCGGTCCAGGTACAGCACCACGCCGATGTCCCCGGCCTGGTACACGGGCCGGAAGGCCCAGCCTCCGCCATAAATCATGGCAACAGGGACGGCCAGGACCTGGGGCTTCGTCTGGAAGCTATCCTCGTCCGGGTATCTGGTGATAGGTTGCACATCAACAGTCATGTTGGCCTCGTCGAAGGCTACCACCTTCACGATGTCAGCCACGCAGATGGAGGAGGCCATGGACTGGGCCTGGGCATCTTCAAAGGCCCGCTTTTTGCTTTGCCGTGCCATGCTATCCCCCCTTACGCCGGCTTCATTTGGATGGTGGTTTTCCAGTCTCCCTTTGGGCTGCCGACGTGTTTCCCACTCACCACGACGAACTTCCCGTTGAGGCTCTGAGACTTCACTGTGACAGCATCAGCAGGGCCGATATGGTAGTTGAGGAGACATTCCCTGGTGACGTAGTTCCCCTCCTCGTCCTTGGCCTCGGTGCTTTTCTGGCTATCAGACCCCACCGCTATGACGGTCTCCTCCACCTCGTCACCAGACATGAGGAGCCCGCTTTCCGGGGTCAGCACCAGGCCATTGGATATGCCCTTGGAAGGGTCATTGATTATGACGGAGCCGGTCCTGATGAGGAACCGGCTCTTGCAGTCATTTACCACGACCTGCTTCAGCAGGTCCTTGACCTTCCCGTTGCACACCAGGCCCCGGTCGTAGACCTTGTTCACGGCCAGGGTGAACTCGCCCACCTCCAGGCCGAAGATGTTCAGCAGGTCGGAGACGATTTCCTGCCCGGTGCTTCCCTTGGCATAGGTTTTGGTGACCTTGGAGCTGAGCCATTCATCCATAGCGGCGGTGGCCGTGATACTGGTTATCCAGTTCGTTTTGTCGTGCTTGTGAGAACAGGCGGAGACCTTCCCCACGAAGATGGCCCCGATGTCCCCTTCATAGCCAGCGTTCAGGATGATAACGCTTCCCCGCTTGATGCCCTTCCGGGTACTCTCAGCCAGATTATAAGCCTTGAAGGTTGCGCTCTGGAGGGTGTCGCTGTCCTCGAAGGGGACCTCGAACTCAAAATACAGGTCGTCCATCTGGTAGACCTTGGAGCCGATTTGAAGGGTGGCCTCCCTCATCCAGAAGGACATTTATTCGGACCTCCTCTCGTACAGGTAGAGCTTGACCTGCTTCCCGAAGTTCTCCCAGGTCACTTCGTCCACCTCGTCCCCGGTAAGGCATAGGGGAATGATGACGGGCAAGGGAAACCGCTCGTCCTCGATAGGGCCAAACATGGGGCGGCCATACCGCACGGGGTCCCCATAGGCCAGGACCTCGCCAGTATTGGCAACGCTCAGGTCGATGGTGAAGAAGCCCCCCACGTCGTTGTAGCGGACGGTGAAGGAGTAGGTCTTATCGGTCAGCTTTATGCTGAAGGTATAGGGAATTTTGCTGGTGTCGATGTCGATATACTCAACCTCGGCGCCCAGCTCTATGAGCTGAAGCATCTTCCGTCACCTCCTCCCGGTATTCGTCGGCGTGGACCTGGAAGAAGGCCCAGAGCTACTTGCGGGCTTCGAGTTGTAGGTATCCACATAAGCGGCATAGGCCGAGCTGGATATGGTCTCAGATACGGTGGTTTTCAGCCCGGCAGCAGAAGATTTGGAAGTCTGGGAGGAAGCCCTGCTATTGGAGCTGGTCCCGGAGGAAGCCTGAGAAGCGGCGGCGCTGTCCTGGTCGGACATCATGCTCTCCGTGCCGCTGTCCTCACTGCTCCCTATGGTGATCTGCTTCAGAGTTGCGGTGAAGGTAAAACCTTTTCTATTGGTCGCGTCATGCGTGGACTGAAGGTTTTGGATAACCAGATTATTGATTTGGTTCCGCCCGGTATAGGTCAGGACGTCGCCCTTCATCCACATTTGCTGGAGGGTGGCGATAGCCGCGGCCCCGTCCGTCACGGTCCCGGAAAGCTGGAAGCTCAGGGGGGACCTGAAAACGTGGTCGTTGATACTGCCGCCACCCTCTATCGGGTTGTCGGTTATGGTGCTCTGCCGGCTCACAGTCTCCTTGTTGATGACACCGTTGACGAAGGGCTTAAAGCGAACACTTCCGCATTTGGCCCCCTGGAGTACATACATTCGCTTTCCCCCTCCTTATGCGAAGCCATGCTGCATGGCTCTCTCGGCGTAGTCCTTCTCCTGGGCTTCAGCATAGAGCTGACCAAACAGGGCCCGAATGCGGGCTTCCAGCTCATCCACAGCCCCACCGTCTGCACCGCCATTGACCACAATGCTCACCTGGGGGCTGAAGGTCATAGACCTGGAGTTATTCTGCTGGTTCGTGGTGCTGAAGGAGTTCACCAGCCGCTCGGTCTGGTCCGCCGGGATAATGGCAGACCCTCCAGGGAGGATGGCAAGCTCGCCGCCCTCCTCATTCATCCAGGTCGGGCCGCCGGGGAAATTATCCGTGCCGCTGGCATTGTGCGGGATATTTGTGCCGACAGTGCCGGAGGTCGCTGTATTGGCCTCTCTCGCCGCCGCTGTGATACGTTTGAAGTCATCGACAATAGAAGTAGCCCCTGCGTCTGCGGCGGCTGTCATGGCGTTCCAGGCCGTTTCTGCGTCGGTCTGCATTTGGCCGTAGGCAACCTCGGCAGAGGTCCCCATTGCCATAAAGTTTACGTCGGTGATCTCGGCGGCTGCATTGGAGCTTTCCTCCACGGCTTTGGTGGCCGTCTCAGCAGCTCCGTTGACCTTCTCCTGATATTCGGAGGTATCCACAGCGAGGGAGGTTTCCTTGGAGGTCACGCCGTCCAGGTTCTCCACGGCTCCGCTGAGGTCGTTTACGGCGGCCTCACTCTCAGAGGCACCACCGAACAGGCCACTAAAGAAGTTGACCACCTTTCCCACGCCGTCGGCCAGCCAGCCGACCACAGTTCCCAGGACATCGGCAATGACACCCAGCACGTCACCAATGGTGGACAGGACCGGGCTCATGGCCTCCAGGATAGGAGACACCAGCCCCAGCAGTTGGGCAATCGGGGGCAGCAGGGCCTCGGCTATGCTCTGAAGGGGCCCCATCAGGGGCTCAATAATGCTGGTGGTCAATGTGTTCAGAATATCCACCAGGGGCGGCATGACGGTTTCGGCTATCATACCGACGATGTTTGCCAGGGGCGGCAGGATAGTTTGAGCCAAGCTGGAGAAAACCGAGATAAGGGGGGTGGCCGCCTGGAACAGGGTGCCGAGCACGTCTGTCAGCACGGGAAGGAGGGTCTGGCCCAGCTCCATGACCACGGGGATGGCCTCCCCCAGGCCCTCGGAAAGCATACTCACGAAGTCCATCAGCATGGGCTCGATTGTGGGCCAGCTCTCCAGGATGGTGCCGAATAGCCCCTCCAGAACAGGAGTGAACTGGGACCCGGCGTCTGCCATAAACTCAGACCATACACCATTCAGGCTTTTGGTGCTGTTCACCAGGCCCCCGGTGTCCTTTATAGCCGCCTGCTGAATGTCCCCGCTCTTATCCAGCAGGGCATTGAGCCGGACCTGGGCCATGGCCGCGTCGTCCAGCTCGTCGATTTGGCTACCGAGGCCCATTTCCATGGCCTTGTTCTTCAGCACGGTATCGTCAATGTGTATGCCATACTCCTCCAGGGCGGCGCTGTTGCCGGATAGGTAGTCCTGGACCACCCCCAGGGCGTCAGCATCAGCCATGGAAAAGGCGTTCCCGAAGTCATAGGCCAGGGACGTGGTGACCTTGGACAGCTCGGCGGCAGCGTCCCCAGTGATACCCATTTCCCCATACATGGCTTTGTTGGATACCATGAAGGATTGCACCTCAGCCGTGCTTCGGTGGACAGAGGCCGCATAGTTATCCACCCATGCGGCCGCATCAGTTCCGGCAAAGCTGGCCTCGAACTTCTTCCCGCTGTTCTCAGCAGCACCGGCAGCCTCGATTGCGGCGGCCCCCAGTTCCTTCAGCATATCTATACCGGCCTGGATTGCCTCGAAGCCGACAAAGGCGGCCAGGGCCCCCTTGATGGCCTCCTTGACCTCTCCACCGGCTTTCTCGCCCTCGTCCCCCATATCGTCGAGGTCCCTTCGGGCATCATCGGCATCATCTCCCAGGCCATTGAGCTTGTTGGCTGCCTCCTCTACGGCCCCCAGGAATTTTCCCTTGATAGTAGCTATCGGGTGAGTGAAGGCGGTCCCAATGCCCTTGACGCCCTTTTGTACCTTCCCAGTGAAGGTGTTGAACTTCTTTTCGGTGTAGCCGATGGCTCCATCAAAACCGGCTCGCATGGTCTTAGAAACGCTGTTGCTTTCCTTGGCCGCGGTCCCCATAGACTTGGCGACGGCGGACCCGAAGCTATCAGCCTCACGGCCTATGGCTCGGAAGTTGGTCCCGATGTCATCAAGGCTGTCCCCGGCGTCCTCAGCTTCGTCACGCATATTCCGAAGCCCAGCGGCCCCGGTGTCAGCCCCGGCCTGAATACCAGCCCCCATGCTGCGCCCGGCTTCTTCAGCATCTCTGGCGCTATCCACGGCCTGCTCCAGGCGGGTGACAATATCCTCAAGCTGGTCAATAACGTCCTTCAGGCCGAAGTCGAGCCCGAAGGTCATCTCTCTACTGTCCGCCATTTTTTCCTCACCTCCTTACACGCAAAAAGAGGGGGAGGCTCATGTGGCCCCACCCCTCTTTTTGGTCCATTCTGTGTTGTAGAGTATCCTGGCCTCGACAGCCTCCCGGTAGTCGGCCATGTCCATTTCGCGGAGTTCCTGATAGGACAGGCCATTGCCACCGTAGACCATCATCCAGAATGCCTTATTGCGGACGGCCCGCCGGTGGGCCGCTTCCAGTGAATACTCACTCTCGAAGAAACTTCTCGATGGCGGCGATCAGCTTCTCCGGGGTCTTTACGTCCTCCTGGGCGTCGAAGTAGCCCATGCCGTCGGTTTTCACCTCAGCAGGGGCAATGACCACGTTCTTGAACATGGTATCCAGATACTTGGTGGTGTCCTTCTTGCCGCCGGTCATCCCGCACTCGTCGTTGGTCTGGAAATACCAGGTGGGGGACACACTCTGAAGGGTGAACTCCTGGCCGTTTACGGTGACCTTCTTCTGCTTTGCCATATACTTTCGATAGCTCCTTTCACTCAGCGACTTTGGCCTCTCCAGCCATTTCTTGCTCATAGTCCTTGCAGCTCACCGCCGCCGGGTCATCTCAGCACCATGGAAGGCACATAGATGTTGATGGTGACGGTGCTCTGCTCCTTCTGGCGGGCCGCGTCGGGCATCTTCAGAATGCGGCAGTTATCCGCACTCATGGCGAAGCTGTCCGCATCATTGGCGTCCTGCACGGATACCGTGATGAGGCGCCGCTTTGCCTCCAGCTCCCGGAGATAAGGGAGGCTGGAGGAGGTAGACATGAGGGTGAGGGCGATAGTCCCGCTCTCATTGGCGTTCTCAGAATAGGCAACGTCGCCCTTGGCCCCCACGGAGGGGGTCACGCTGTCCTCGTTCTTGCTCAGGGTCACGACACCATCAGAGGCGAAGCCAGTAATGGCCCGGCCAGCGACGATGACGTTTACCTTTTTGGGGTCATAGCTCTGGACCTCGATAGACATGGATTTTCCTCCCTTCTTACGCGCTCAGGGTGGCCCGCAGGGTCCCCTTGACCTTCACACCATGAATGGCCCCTTCAAGCTGGGCCTCCCAGGTGATGTCGGGCATCTGCCGGTTACGGGCCTGCTCGTCGGTAGCCTCAGACCGCTTGGGCACGGTGACGGTGTAGACCCCCTGGCCGCTCTCGGTATCCAGGGCAATGATGCCCAGGTCCACAGCCCGGTTGAGGGCCTGGAAAACACCATCGGCAATGATGGCAAAGCCCTCGTCGGTATAGCCGATTTTGGCGTTCTCCAGGAAGATGTCGTACAGGTTCTCCCGCATGGTCTTGGCGATATAGTCAGCGCCCATCTGAACGTCGATGAACTCACCGTTGAGGCAGGTCCCATTCTTCACATACTCCCGCTTGTATTCCACGGTGAGGAAGTTGACGTTGGCATCCTCCAGGGCGTCCCGCTCCGCCTTGGTCAGGTCGGGGACAGCAATGCCCTGGGGCCGCTTGAACTTCCACGTCACGCTCTCAGGGTAGAAGGGGCCCACGTTGCCCACATAGGCGGCGTCGGCATATTCGGTGGGGTCATCGGTATAGATGACAATGCTCCGGGCATTGGTCAGGGCTAGCTCCTTGTTAGAGGTCTGCCCAAAGTAGAGCTTGCGGTGGTCCTCCTCGCCGGCCCCCAGCTCCGCCTCGGTGGGCTCGGTGCCCTCAGCCCAGGCGCACAGGGCCTCCACAGCCTCGGCCCCGGTCTGGTCGGTGAGCAGGATATACCAGTCATCGTCGGTCTGCCGGAGGGTTTCGATGGCCTGGACCAGAGCGGTGGCCTTGTCGCTTTCGCCGGTCCCAGTAGGGGCCTCGATACCGGCGATTTTCACCTTTCGGATAAGGGTATCGGCCAGGGTAGTGTCCCCCTGGTTGAACAGCTTCTCAGCCATTGCCGCGACCTTTTTTCCAGTGAAGGTGGTCTGGATGACCTCCAGGTCCCGGTAAGTGTCGATGGCCTTCTCTCCCTCGGTGGAGAGAAGCAGAATGTCCAGGTTCTCGGTGCCGGTGGGCCGGGCGTCGATGTTGACAACAACAATGACATCATTCGGCATTCGTTATCACTCCTTCTGTTTGGTAATTACATTGGTGACAGTATCAACCTCGGCAAGGTCGGTGCGCGTGTACCTCAGCCGGACATCGAAGCCAAACCGACGGCCCATCTCGTCCAGCTCCAGGGCGTCCCTGCTGGTGGCGTTGGTCACGTCCACCACCACGAAACCAGCCTTCTGAATGGCGTAACGCCCACCATGAAGGAAGAAGCCCTGGGCCAGCGTAGCCAGCTCCAGGGCCTCGTCAGCGCCCAGGATAGACACCTGTTCGCCGTCTTTCTCCTCAACTCGGTTGATGCTGCAAGCAGTAAACGACATGGTGGTGGTCGGCTGCTCCTCCCGGACCTCCACCGCTGTTCCTTCCGTACTCCCGTCCTCCAGAGAGTAGTTGCCCAGCCCATTGTCGGGGGTGTAGTCAGAGGTGATGGAGTACACGATGAACGGCGGCTCCATCTCCGGCTCCACCTGGGAGGCCATCAGGACAGGGCAGCCGACGAAATTGCTCAGGGCCAGGATAAGCGCATTGCGCTTCTCGATATAGGACCTCATTTCGTGGCCGCCTCCCCTCTGGCTTCCACCAGATACCGCTTCATGGGGTGGATACTGTTGTGGCCCAGCTCCTGGGTGACGGTGTAGGTGATCTGAGTTTGAGGGTCAAAGACCTGGGCCCCGACCCTCAGCGCATAGCCGTTGGTGTAAATCTTCTCGCTGTGGTCAGAGACGGTGCCGGTGATTTCCCTCACCAGGTCCTTATCGCTGACCGGCAGCACGGCCCCCTGGAAGGGGGTCCGCTCAGTAGCTTCCCCGGGGATATACTGGCCGCCCTTAGACTGGTCGAACTTGCTCCCAGCCTTCAGGTCGTACATGGTGTGCAGCAGCCCGCGGGGGATAACAGGCTGCGCCATTTTGAACGCACTCATTTAGTCGCCCTCCTCCACCTTCCAGGTGACAGAATTGAACAGCCTTTTGGTAACCACCAGGGGGCTGTTGGCCCAGCTTGGGGCCCGCTCCTTCTGGATACGGCCCTTTGGCTCAAAGTTCGACGCATCAGACATGAACTCGTGGATAAAATCCACGGCCTTTCCTCCTATCCATTCGGCGGCGGTTCGGGCGTCCTTCTTTCCCCGGACAATATCCGAGACCGCCTCCCGGCACACCTCAGCCAGGCGGTTGCGGTTGGCATCATACCCAGCGCGGATGAAGGACCGTTCCGGGATGGTCACGGAAGGCAGAAGCAGAAACAGGAGATTGAGGTCATCGGATTGGCCTTCTTCTCCCTTCTTTCTCCGCTTGCGGGGCTTCTTGGCGGTCACCCCCAGCAGATACCCATTTTTGGACCTGATAAAGAACAGGTCCGGGAAGTCCCTGGGGCTCTTGTCGTAGCTCTCTTGGCTGATTGGGATACACAGATTTTTGGCCTGCTTTGCATGGATGACGGCCCCATACTCATGGACACGGGCGATAGTCAGTATCTCGCTGTCAGCGTCGCCCTGGATACCCACCTTGATACGGAGCTTCTGGAGCTGTTCCAGCTCTCCCTTTATCCGCAGCAGCTCAGGGGTCACGCGGTCGCTCAGTTTCATGGCTCACCACCTCATGTAGTGGCTGAGGGTTTCCATCCACGACGCCCTGGGCTCCTTGTCGAAGGTCCAGGACACGTCGGAGATAGAGAAGGCGGAAAGCCCCTGGGACCCGTTCACAAGGATGGAGTATTCCTGTTCCGCGATACCCCAGACAATGGAGATGATGTCGGCGGGCAGGTCGGAGGGCTCATCCTCCGTGGCGTCCTTCGGCAGGACATAACCGGCGGTGAATTTGACCTCCAGATAGCGGCTGGCGGCCCGGTAGTCATTTGCCAGCCCGTAGGGGTAGCCCCGGAAGGTCCAGCCCATATCCCGATACAATACCCCGATGTCGCCACTCATAGAGAAGTCATAGGTGCCGGGGTCAATAAGCCCCCCGGTCACGGTGTCCTTCACATACTCAACAGAGCGGATGGGGTACTCCCGAAGGACAAGCTCCTGAGCGCCGGGGCCAGCGTAGCGGTCAGTATAGGTGGCCTTTCCAAAGTGCCGCCCGGTGATGGTCTCAATCCAGGCAGAAGCGGCATTGATGATGCGAACAAGGTTGTTTTTGGTGGCCTGGTCCGCCTCCTCCTCAGAGATGCCCAGCCGCTCCATGGTGTCCTCCAGTGTGGTCATGGCATTGGGGGCCAGGGCCACGGTTGCCTCGGACATGAACTCGCCTCCCTTCAGCGGGGAGGGGGAAGGCTATTCGCCCTCCCCCTCCTTCTGCTCCTTCTCGGTTTTCTTGGAGGTGGTCCCTTTGCGCTCCTTTACGGGCCGCTCCAGCTTATTCTCAGCCGGTTTTGCCTTCGGGGGGTCATATACCCTTGCCATAGTGAAAACCTCCTTTGTACGCTTCTCTACACGGCATTACGCGGGGGTGTAGGCCTTATCCCCCAGCACCAGGGCGGCGGTGGCGGTGCAGGAAGCAGAGGAGCCGCCGGTGCAAACGACCTCGACCTTAATCTTGATGAACTGCTTGCAGCCCACCAGGTCAAGGTCGAAGTTCACCAGGGCGCCGCCGGCGGCATCAGTATCCAGGGAAATGGAGCCGTCAGCGTCCAGGGCCTTGTCCACGGGGATGAGCTTATCGGCGGCGGGGGTATAGCTCCCGCTCTCGGTATCGCACTCGGTCACGGTCAGCTTAACAGCCAGGCCGGTGGGGGACCCAGTGGGAGTGCCCACCAGGACCCCCAGGACAGCAGACAGGAAGCCGTCACGGTCAATAGAGTCCTCGCTGGTATAGGGAGTGACCTTCACGTTCTGAATGAGTTCACGCTTCATGGTTCTTTTACCTCCTGTTTCTCAGGCTCAAAAAGCCTTGATGTTCTTGACGTGGATGAAGCTCTCCTTGTGCCGGGCGGCGATGTCAACGTACATCAGGGCACGGGTGGCCGCCAGGTTCTCCTCGAAGGCGTTGTGCTGAACGCCGTCCTCATCGGTCCAGGAGCCGTCCAGGGTGGTGTAGGTCTCCAGGCCCAGCTGCTCACCCACAAGCAGGTCGGACCAGTTACCGAAGGCTAGCTCAGTGAGGCCGGTGCCGTCGGTAGTGATCTGATTGGACACCCGGTAGGGGAAGCCCAGCAGCTTGCCGCTGTTCATCTCATCCCGGTAGATGTAGGCGCCGGTGGTGGTTTTCATATTCATGAGGTAGCCTTCCAGCACGGAGTTGAAGGCCCAGCCGAGCTTGTTGTCATCCACGTTCTTGGCCAGGACCTTGGAGCGGATATACACGGGGAAGTCGGCGGTGATGGCACCCTCAGCAGAGGACAGGTCGGTGTTGCCCAGGGTCTTGGCGTCTACGTGCTCAACCTCCTTGTCGGTGAACACGCCGAGGGGCTGGAACTCGCCGCCCTTGCCGAACATAGCGCCGAAGTCCAGGCCCAGCTCCATCCGGCGGGTCAGGTCGTTGGCAAACATCTGGTCGGCAGAGAAGTTGGTAGACATCAGCAGCTCGCGGGTCTGGGGGACGATAGCCTCCAGGCGCTTGGCGGACAGCTTAATGTTGCCGAAGGCGGGCTGGCTCTTGGCAATCTTGCGGCCCTCACCGCCCCAGGTAGCACGGGCCCCGGAGGTCATCTTGGGGATGTTCAGGTTGCCGTTTGCCATGGGGACCTTCTGAGCGCCCAGCTCAAAGATGACGGTCTTGGCGTACAGCAGCTCCACGATGTCATCCAGGTAAACCTCCGGGATGAGGTAGCCGCCGCCGGAGGGGTTGGTGGCGGACAGGGCCTTGAACTCGCGGGCCATATCCGCATCGTCGTACTTCTTCCGGGCATAGAAGGAGGCCATATCGGGGTCGTGGCGGCCAAACACGTCCAGGCACTTGATGGCGCGGGCGAGCTGGATAGCGGGGGGCACAGACTTCTTGGAGGAAGGAGCCCCGGCGCCCCGGCTCATGTAGATGCCGCTGTACTTCCGCTGCACGGGAGCAGGGGCAGCCTTACGGCCAGGGGCAGACTTGGTGCTGGTGGGCCGGGCGGCAGCCTTGCGGCCCTTCGCCTCGTTTTCCTCCATGCCTTCATCCTCCTTGGCTTCCTCATCCTCCACGCCGTCATCGGCCTTGGCTTCCTCCTGGGCCTCCATAATTTCGCCCACGGCCTCCAGGACCTCGTCGGCGCTCACGTCGCCCAGCTCCTCGCCAGCGTCCTTGCGGGCCTTGCGCTTCTGGGCCACTACGTCCATGGCCTGCTCAATCAGGGCAGAGATGTCAGTGGGGGCAGCCTCCACAGTGGCGTCGCCGTCCTCGCCCTCGCCCTCAGCCTTGGCCTCGGACTGTTCCTCCAGGGCCTCCTTGACGCAAGCCTTGATTTTCTCGGTCAGCTCGTCGGCCTCCATCTTCATAGACTTACGGCCAGCAGGGGCGGGGGAGTTCTTGGTCTTGGGAATGTACTTGCTCATTCTGGTGTTCCTCCTGTCAAAGTAAGATTTCGATGGTAGTAACTCCGGCGGGGTGCGCTCCCTTTCCGGCTTTGGGGGTCAGTGCCCCCTTGGGTGTGCTCTCCTCTCCAGCCTCACGGATGATGCTGTCAAGGGCTTTGGTGGCGGCCTTCATACTGGCGCTTGCCTCCTTCAGGGCCTTCATCCTGGCGGCACTGATTTTGCGTCCGGCTTTTACGTCGGCCACAGCTTCAGCGGCCATGGCGTTGGCTCTCTCGGCAGCCTCAGCAGCCTGCTTGTAGTCGGTGATGACTGCCTCCGGGTTCATGGCCCAGGTGACAACAGACACCTCCCACAGTTTCACCTCACGGAGATGGCGGATACCGTTCTCGTCGTAGTCGAATACAACAGGGTCGTACCCGATGGACAGCTCAGTGAGTACACCATCCTTCAGCAACACCTTGATGTCGCGCCCCATCGAGGTGTCACTGACCTTGGCCTTGATATACAGGCCGTTGCTGTCCTCCCTCAGTTCCAGAGGGCGGCCAATGGGAAGCCAGCAGTCGTTATGCAGGGCCAGGATTTTGACCCGCTCCCAGCCTTCGGCGATTGTCTTCGTGAAGGCTCCGGGCTCTATGATGTCGCCGCCGCTGTCCACATTCCCGAACACGGCGGCGTAGCCGCTGAAAATGCCAGTTTCTTCCTCGTACTCATCCGCCTTGAATTGAAGGACCTTGTACTCGGTTTTCATGCTCTTGGTTTTCACCCCCTTCCCGAGCGAAGCCTCCCATGCTCTAAGCCCCTTCTTCGGGGCATAATAAAACGGCGATTTGCGGAGGTGAGCCACCGCAAGTTTCGCCGTCAGTATGGGGTCATTATTGGTGATGTCAGTATCGGGGCTCTCAGCCCCATGCTCCAGCTCCGCCGTCATACCGGCGGCCAGGGCCTCAGCGGTAAACCGCTCCTTCTTCAGGTCAATGCCGGCCGCCTCAGCAGCAGCCGTTGCCTGGTCTATCGTGAACTCCATAGGCCTGCCCTCCATCATTCGTAAGTCAGGAAGCAGTGGCAGTTGACCACCTCTGCAGGGTCATCACAATCAGGGTCGCATGGATAGCGGCACCCGTTCTCGAACTTCCCATCAATGGGGCACCGCTTCCCGTTCAGCCTCTTGTGGCTATCACGGGCCACGGCCATATTGGTGACGTGCCATATTTTCCACTCAGCCCCGGCCCTTCTCATCATGTCATGGCTCCCGGTGAGGAGGCTGCTGTTGCACTCCTGGGAGGCAATGGTCCGGGCCCGTGCGCTGGTGGTCTGCATCTCCTCTTGGATTTGGGAGGCAATCGTGGCCCTGCTGTCCCCGTGCTCCAGGCCAGAGGAGACAATACGGGCGATTTCCTTCTGGGTGGTTTCCGTGATATTCTTCACCCTGACGCCGCCCCTCAGCTTGGCGGTAGACACCAGCTCCGGCCTCTGAATAGCCTGAAGGCCGTACACCCTGGACGCTACCTCTGCGCCCTTGGCGTAGCTCTCCTTCCAGAGGGGGTCGAAGATGGAAGCCAGGACAGCAGCCTCTCCGGGCCAGTCGATGAGCCCCAGCACAAAGTTGTCTACCCGCTGGGCTCTCTCAGCCTCGTCGAGCTTCATCCAGGCCCCGGACGGGTCCACATCATACTCGGGGACACCATCCAGCAGAATGTCCCACACGGTCCTTTCGGCCTTCTCAGTGCCGCCCATGGCGGCGGTGATCCGGTTGGACTGCTCCCGGAAGAACTTCGCCGTTGCAATCTCGAACCGGCGGCTCTCCTCCCGCTCGGCCTGGAGGAGGGCGCGCTGGGCGGCCTGGACCAGGGAGGCCTTTTTCTCCTCTGGTGTGGGCCGCTTCTTCCCGTCGGTAATTTCCACCGCCGTATCGCCCCCTACGTCAACGCCTGAGCCCTGGATGGGGTCGCCCCCTTGTGTTATCTCTATGTCCTCGCTTCCGCTCTCCTGGAGCGGCGGAGCGCCGTCTGCATACTGGAGGTTGGCGGCGGCAACGGAGAGGGCGGCGGGGTCGTCATCCTCATGGACGAACACGTCAGAGAAGGTGGTCTTGTAGACATCTCCACCCACAGGTGCCGGGGGCATACCCAGCTTCTCGCGGGCCTCGTCCTTGGTAAGCAGACCAGCGTTCCAGCCATCCAGACCCACAGCCTTGTCGAACTCCTGGTTGCGGGGTACGATGTCCTCATACCGCCATATCAGGTCGGGGCCGAACATCGGGAGGAGCTGCTTGTTGATGGCCTCCTCCCGGCGCTTCAGCCTCGGCATAAGGACATTCTGGGCATAGATATACTGAGCGGCCTCAGAGGTGGCCCTGTTGCTGCTCTCAGTAATGCCCATAATTTCACGGGGGACCCCGAAATGCTCCAGCACGGCGTCCCGGAGGAAAATGCGCCCATTCACCATGTCCATGTCCTTCATGGTGTCCCCGACTTTATTCACCACCACCTCACCGTTTACGGTGGCAACGCCGTGGGAATTGAAGTGGCCTCTGAACCGCTCCAGCCATTCAGCCCGGAACCGTTGCCGCTGTTCAGGGGTAGACTTTGGCATAGAGATGACCAGGTTCGGGGTAGCGTCGTTGAAAAAGAACCGCTTCTGGAATTTGGCGGCATACTCGTCCGTCTCAATCTCATCCGCCAGGGCCTCAGACTGGCCCAGGCCCCGCCTGAACGGGTCATAGGGGTTGAGGTCCTTCATCACGAACATATCATCCACGGACACCTGCATGAGGGTCCCGGAGGTAGCCCGGACGGTGAAGTAGGGGTGGTCGAGGTAAGGGGTCATCTGGACCCAATGCACAGGAACGGGCCACAGCTCCACAGGCCGCCCGAACATATCCTTCTCGATGATAAAATAGCCCTCGCCTTTGAGGGCGAGATAGATTTCCAGCAGCCGCCAGAGGGCGGCATTGCTCATTTCGTGCAGAGGGTTGGGGTTGTCCCAGAACTCCAGGAAGGGGTGCTCGTCAAGTTCCTGTTCCTCTCCATCCTTCCCAATGCGGTATAGCTTTCCCTCGGCAGAGGAGAGGTCGGAGGCGATACGCTCCACCACGGCCAGCCGGGGGTTGGTCTTGAAGGCCTGGACCCATTCCTCGGTGTTTCTCTCCGGGGGAGTAGACCACCGGGGGACCATAAAGCCACCCTCCCGATACGGACGGGAGGCGGTCCCCTGGGTCCTCCTCCATCTATCCCAAAACGCCATTTACTCCTCGACCCCCTTCTTCTGCCGGGGGCGGGGTTTCCTCCAGGTCACTTGGGAGACGGCAGGGGCGGTGGATTTGCCGGAGTTAGTCTTGGCTCTCCACAGCCGGCGGGCGTCCTTCACATTCTCGGCCCGGATGAACTTCATCGGGAGGCCCTTACCTCCCACAAGATACCCGTTCAACTTCTTCACGGTGTTTCCTCCTCGATGTCAAAATTCAAGGCTCCAGTCGCTCACGACGGGGTCGTGGAGGGCCAGGGCCAGGGCGTCGGCCATATCGGGGGAGGAAAGCCCCCGCTTTTTCATGGCCTCCTTGCGCTCCAGCTCAATCCGGCCAGAGCTATTGACGGAATACTTCCTGTTGGATAGCTGACTGATCTGCTGGTCGTTATACCAGAGGTGAAGGCTGCCGGTTCTCAGGGCCTCCCGCACGGCGCCCCACATGAGCCCGGTGCTGTTCTGGTATTCGATAGGGTCATCATCCGTAATCCGCCCACCTTCGCCCCCGAAGTGGCACTCCAGGACCTCCAGATGAAACGGAGGGGGGATTTTGTCCGGGTCCTCGCCCTCATACCGAGCGGCCCGGTCAGCCTCGACAGCCTCCACGATTTCAGCCCTCTGCTCTGCCAGGCGGTCATATACCCCCACACCCAGGCCGTCACAGTCCACCTTGACGAAAATAGAGGCCCATTCGTGGGCCCTGGCATAGGTCTTGATGGCCTGAACAGCTTTCCCGGCCAGCTCCATGGTGTCGTTGTGGTGGTAAACCAGAGGCTCACCCTGAACGGCTTTATCCAGCACGGGGGAAAGTACGCTGCTGTCATCTCCATACCGGGCCACGTCAATGCCGATGTCCACTCTCAGGACACGCTCAATGGCGGGGGGTTCACCCTCGCTGGCCCTCTCCGCCCACTCCATAGCTATGAAGCTATCGGGCAGGGCCTTGGGGAAGTCCCCGGCCACGCGGACCCTAAAAACGTCGCTGTCCTCCCCGAACATCTCAATGATGGTTCGGATGAACTCCTCATCTACCCGGCTGCTGTTCCGGCCATCAATGTGGAGGGTGCTGTACTGCGCCCGGTTCTTGTGGTGGCTATCATAGAAAAAGCCGGTGATTTTAGTAGGGTTCCCGCACATAACCAGGCGGGCCCCCTCGGTGGAGAGGGCGCCCAGGACAGGCTCGAAAATATCATCCCGGACGCCGGAGGCCTCGTCGATGATATAGAGCACATGGTCAGCATGGAAGCCCTGGAGGGCGTCGGGCTTGCTGGCGGTCCGGGCTACCGCAAACCATTCTTCCGGGTAGCCCCTCATATAGACCTTTTCGCGGGTCCAGATAAGGTCGTTGCTCAGTACGGGGTTGGACCTCAACCATTTGGCAATTTCAGCCCACAGAATGTCCCAGAGCTGGTGCTGAGTGGGGGCTGTGCATGGTATCTTGGGGAAGGGCCTGGTTGCCAGAAACCAGATAACGGCCCAGCTCTCCACAGCAGACTTGCCGATGCCGTGGCCGGACCGAACAGAGGTCATAGGATACTTGGCAATGGAGTTGAGTATGTCCCGCTGGTTGGGGTCAGGCTTTGCCCGGATGATGTCCTCCACAAAGTCCACAGGGTTGTCCGCATAGTACAGGATTGCCTCCGGGTCTATCATTCATCGTCACCGCCCGTCTGCTCACGTTTGAGCCGCATTTGGTAGGCTGCCTGGATAGCATCAGCCAGGGACGCCTTCTGCTCGTCTGCGGCCACGGTGCGCTCGTCCATGGCCTTCTCATGCTGGAACTTCTCCCGGGACAGCTTCAGCTCATCCCGGCGGAGCTGGATGGACGGGTCCTCTCCCAGCAGCTCCCGGCAGAAGGCGGCAGCCTTGACATTGCCCTTCATGGCCTGGTTGAGCATAGCCACCATGACGGCGGTTTGGTATGTGGCATCATCCGTGTCAACGCCCAGCAGAGCCAGTTTTTGCTTCAGCTCCTTGGAGGTGATAGGGAGGTCAAACAGCATTTTGGCGGTGGCCTTCATGGTCCGTTTCTTCCGGCGGGCAGCTCCAGAGGCCTTCCCAGCTTTGGAAGCCAGTTCCCTCCGTTCGTCCTCGGTTCGCTCATTGAAGGGGATAAGGTTCTGCTCGTTGTTCTGATGGGCCACTCTCACCACCTCTCGTTCCTTGGTCAGGTGCCCGCTCAGATGAAGCAGACATCTTTACGCTCGGCCATAGTCCGGGCTACAAAAGCATTGGGAGCGGTCATCCGGCAGGGTATGTCACAGGTCCGCATATCAGTTACGGCGGCGGCCTTCTTTTCCAGAATATCCTCATCAAGCACATGGCCGATGACCTGATAGGGCTTGTGGCAGCAGTACATGACCTCGCCTCGCTCATTCAGGGCGATTTGGGCCCAGGAAGCAACGCAAGAGGTTTCCTGCGTCCCCAGCAGGTGCCACTTGAAGTTGAGCACCACGCGAGGGTCTTGAGCGGCCAGCTCATTCACGGCCCGGATAATACTGGAGGCGATGACCTTCCCAGCTTCCCCAGAATACGCCTTGCCCCCGGTGCTTTCCTTGGGACGGAATACCATGTAATCGACCTTCAGCCCATGGTTGGCCTGGTAGAACTTCAGAACGTCCCCCACGCTCTCCACCACGCACTGGACCCCCAGGGAGGTGCCGGGGCTGTGCTCCTCCTTCCAGGAGGCATAACGCTGGATATTCTCCCGGACGGTATCGTAGCGTCTCACCCCCCGGCGCCATTCGTAGCTTTCCTCGTCCCACCCATCCAGGCTGACCTTCAGATAGTCGGGTTTGATGAAGTGCAGCTCATTGAAGTTGGTGTTGACGCCATAATGAAGCCCCTGGCTCTCCAGCCATCCAGCAATGGCGGGAAAGTCAGGGGCAACCGTGGGCTCCCCTCCTCCAGTGAGGATAAAGCCCAGCACTCCGAGGGCCCTCAGCCGCTCGGCATAGGTTTTGAACTCGTCCAGGGTCATGGAATAGGCCCCGCCCTCCAGGTCCCACCGCCTGTATGTGCAGTAGGGACATCGGTTGTTGCAGTAGTTCGTCAGGAAGATGTCGGCAGTAATGGGCCGGTGATCTCCGGCCACCCTTCCAATATGGGCCAGCATCTTATCGCCAGCTATGCCCTGCATGAAGCTATCTCTCCTTTCGGTATTTCTCGTTCAGTATCTTGGGGACGCAGCACTCCCAGTCGATGCGGTGGTGTATCCGGCTGTTCTTGCTGTACATCATCCCGACCTTGATACAGGACGGCATGGACATGACTGAATAGAAGGTTTTCAGGTATGTCCCGCTCTCCCGGTAGGCAGCCGTCATGCCGCCGCCCAGGGATTGCGTAGGGATTTGGATGATATGGACATCAACGAAGGTGAAGAACAGCTCCCCGCGGCTCCCCAGAGTGGTGTAGGTAGTCACGTCCTCGTTCATGGTCCCCCGGAACTGGATGGGGCGGTCCACCCTGCAAAAGAAGCTGTTCATGGCCTTACGGAGGAGGCGCTTCTTGAAGTTCCCGCCCCTCAGACCTCCGATAAAGTCACCGCCCTGGGCAAAGGCCACGGTTGCGGCCCCGGAAGCGTCCAGGAAGCCCAGCATGGCCTCGAAAATCCTCTCCAGGGTCTTTCCCCTGGGGGTCTTGGAGGCCAGCTTCTTCCCTTCAGGGAAACGAAACAGGAAGTCGCTGTAATCGTCATCCAACATGAGGAAGTATTTCAGGCCCAGGTCCCGCGCGATACGGAAGCTCTCATTGCGGGCATACAGGATGGCCCGGTGCTCATCCAGATTGTCCATGGTGTCCGCTCGGTCCACGGCTTCCTGCTTGCAGAACGTGACGATGTGCTCCTCTCCGAAGTTCCGGCGGTAGTCATCGGCCATATCGTCCTCGTCATCAATGACCATGTACCACTTCCCGGAATACCCCTGCCGCTGAAGGGTTTTCATGGTGACCACGTTATCGGCTCTCCCATGGGTCAGGATGAGCACGGCAAAGTCATCACGCATCGTCCCCAGCCTCCCCCATAGCGTCCAGGACCTCACCCATGAGGGTGGCATAGCCATTGGCAATGGCATTGTCCACGTCGATGATGACCAAGGCCGACTTCTCCATGAGTTCCTGCATCTCCGGGGATGCGTGGGCGTAATACTCAGCTATCAGGCCATAGTTGAAAACCGTGTGCCGGCCGGCGGCCCGCAGCAGGAAGCCCTTCTCCTCCTTGCTCAGGCCGGAGGCCTCAATCTCGGCTATGAGGTCATCGGTCTTATCGGCGTCATAGAGCTGGGAGAGGGAGGGCTTCGCCCCGGTGGGCTCATACTGGGGGACGTTCGTGGCCATGGTGTAGGGGTTATCCTCCAGCTCGTCGGCAAGGTCGCTCTCCTCATCCCCGAAACCGAATAGGGTCATGTCGATGTCTTCAATCTCGGCCAGCTCCTGGGCCAGAAGGTCCTCGTTCCAGTCTGCCAGCTCCGCCGTCTTATTATCAGCCAGCCGGAAAGCTCTGATCTGCTCGTCGCTCAGGTCATCAGCCACGATGCAAGGGACCTTCTCCAGGCCCAGCTTTTTGGCAGCCTTGTGTCTGGTGTGACCGGCTACGATGACCCCCTGGGCATCTATCACGATTGGGACCTTGAAGCCAAACTCCTTGATGGAGGAGGCCACAGCGTCCACGGCCTGGTCGTTGTCCCTGGGGTTATTTTCGTATGGGGTAATCTCGTCCAGCCTTTTCCATACGATGTCCACGGCTATACCTCCTTTTCCGGGCTCAGAAATAGCAACAGCGGCAGAAAGCCCGAAGGCCTTTCTGCCGCTGTGTGCTATTTCTCTATTGTCTGAGATTATATCACAGTAAATTGCACCAGTCTATTGCATCTTTTTTGCACCGATAAATTGCACGGAAGGGGCACCGAGGAGGCCTATCGAACAGCCTCAGCCCCGTAAAGCCAAACAGCCATACGCTGCACCAGCCGCTTGCGGTTCCGCCATACGGTGGAGGTATCACAGTGCAGCCCATCGGCCACGGCATCGTCGGGCAGATTTTTGAAATAGCGGCCAGGGATAACGGGGTAATACTCATCCTCCTGGACGGTCCGCAGGGCCCCGTGGAGTGCGTCGATTTCATACTTATCGGAGGCAATCTTGGCTTCCAGGTCAATGACCTGGGCCTCGAATATCTCCTCCTTGGTCAGGCGCACCCCCGTCTTGAAGAAGCGGGTAATGCTCTTATCGCGCTCCCTGGGCCCGTAGGCCTTCAGCTCGGCCAGCTTCTCCAGGTCATCCCTGTATTTCAGCTCCAGCGTGGGGAGGCCGTACAGACGGCGCTCGGTGGCTTTGAAGGCGTCCTTTGCGGACCTCTCAGCAGACTGGCGGCCAGCTTCAACGGCCCGCCGGATGATTTCCTCCACGCTATTCTGTTCAACGGTCTTTCGGCTCCCCATTGACTATGTGCCCCCTTCGTGGTATAGTTTCCTTGCCACAGGTCGTTCCCTCCTCGGAGGGGGCGGCTTTTTTTATTCCTCCGGGGCCTTTCCAGCTCCACCCACGATGACCCTGAAGGAGGCCCGGAACTTCCTGGCCTTACGGTCATCAGCTTTGTCCTTGGCCTCCTTCGAGTGCTCAGACATCTTGTAGTGCTCACAGTTCAGGCGCTTCGTATGGACAGCTCCGGGAATAGACCCTATGAACATGATACAAGCGTCGCAGTAATAGCAAGGGAAAGAGGCCTCGCCGGGCCTGGTGTTCAGGCTCTCCCCATTATTGGCACAGGTGAGACAGAGGCAGTTTTGGCAGCTCATTCTACGATGGTCCAGTCATCCGCCAGCATATCAGCTTGGGAGGCCAGCCACCCCATCTGGACGCCAGAGGTCCCGACAAAGGCAAAAGCGTGGTTCCCGATAGCCTCATGGTTGGCATTGACGGTTTCCCCGCCGGGGGAGGTATAGGAGATTGCGGACGCCAGCTCCACATACTGGCCCTTTCCGTTCCACCCCTTGCGGGCAATGCGTTTGCCCTTCCGGGCAGCCTCGATTGCAAGGCCGAAGTTCATGTGCTCAGTGGGGCGGTACGCCTCCTGGAAGGCCTCCAGGGGGCTCCAGCTCTCGTATCCGCCAGGGTAGCGGACCCTGTACCCGTCCTCCACCTCAGCAAAATTGGTGAAGGCCTCCCGCGCATCAGTGGTGATTTGGTAGTCGCCCCCAGGGTTCCGCACACGGTATGCGGGCTCAGCCTCAATGAGCTTGGTTCCGATGTACTGTTTCATGGTCAATCGTCCTTTCTGAAAATATCCACCAGCCGTTGCCAGAGGCCCCGGTGGGCGGTCTCCACACTAAAGGCAGGGGCAGGGCCAGGCTCCGGGAGACGTGCCCACAGAGCGTCCATGACCTCGGCCCGCTCTCTTTCCTCCAGGGGGCGCGCTGGAACGAGCCCCATATAGGCAATGCCCTCCAGTTCCGACACCCGGCGCTCCAGGGCCCGGAGGCGCTTTTCCCGACGTGCGCTCACTTCTTCGCCACCTCCACCATGAGGTCCATCAACCGCTCCTTGGCCTGCTTCAGGGCTCGAAGGTTCTGCTTGGCCTTCTTCACGGTCTCAGGCATGGCCGCTTTCATGGCAGGGTGCAGGCTCTCCAGGATGGCAGAGGCGGCAGGGTTGGGGTGGGCCTGGGCCTCAGCCGAGGCAATCATCCTGTCGAGCTCCTGAAGCAGCTCCCCGTCGCTCATCTTTTCCGGCTTCTTCTTTCTGAACTCCATCGTTCTCGTCCTCCTCATTTCTCTGGCATCTTAAACAGCTTGGGCGGCTCAAACATCATTGGCTGAACATAGCCGCCTGGATGGGTAAGGATAGGGCCGCCCGAGCATCTGTAATACTTCGCATACTCTTCCGCGATTTCAGCTAAAACAGCCACGGCGCGAGTGGTGTCCTCATATTCCCCCAGCAAATTGGTGTCCTTGTTCAGGTCCACGGCCAGGACCTCGGACCCGGCATTGAAAATGCGGACGATATGGTCCACGTTCAGAAGGACAGTTTTGTTTTGGGATACAATCAGCATTTTCTCTCCTCCAGTCCCTCCAGGAACAGCAGGACCCCAGGCCCCCCGAAGGTGATCCGAAAGGGCTCTGCCTCCTGGACAGTTATGTATTTGTGCCCATACCGGGCTTTCATGCTTCGCCAGACTTCCCAGGGGACCCGGAAGAAGTCCTGCCCAGAGAAGGAGCAGACCACAAAGGCGGCGGCCCCATATCTGAAGGCCCTCTCCAGGCGGTCGGCCTGTTCGGAGGTCACCCGGTCCTGCTCCATCCTGGGGGTGTCAGTGTGCTTGGCCTCGAAATTGACAGCCAGGCCGCCCCGGAGAAAGCCCTTGAAGTCTGCCTGGGCCTTCTTCACATAGACCGCGACAAAGTGACCCTTCCCCATATTCTTGATGGGCTTCATCTCCTCCGGGGTCTTTTCGATGTCAGCCACGCCCCGCCCCCGGTAATAGTCACAGGCCGCCCTTATCAGGTCCTCGAACTGGGCTCCCCGATGCCGGTTGAGCTGGTTCTGTCGGCGGAGGAGAAGGGCCTTCTCTGTCTTGGTCATGCGCTCACTTCCTCGGTTCGTAGGTTATCTTCGGAAGCCATTCATACCGCTTCTCGAAGGGGATAAACTTCTCCGGCGGGCAGATATTCTGCATGATGGCGTCCATCTTCACCCTGGCATAGTCGGCCTCGGCGTTCTTGGTCAGGGCATCAAAGAAGCGGTCGTAGTTGGCCTCCACAGCCAGCAGCACCCGCATGAGGCGCTTGTACCCCAACACGTCCTTCCCCATCACGGCGGGGTCATTCAGGGCGATTATGAACATATCCGTCATGTACTGCTGGTATGTCTGCTTGTAGGCCCGCTCCAGAACATCGTCCCTGGCCTTCTGGCGCTTCAGGTATCCGCTTTGCTTTGCCATGCGCGGGGCCCTCCCTTCAGTAGGACACGGCCAGGGCCCAGGGGACAGCCTCGTCAAAGTCATCGTCACTCTTGCAGGGCCATACTTTCATGCCGGCGCTTTCTTCATAGCCGTCGAAGTGGATTTTCAGGTAGAGATTGGCCCGTGCCAGAGCTTCCTTCTCGGTCCATGCCACCACCACGCCGCTAAAGGTCCCATCGTAAAATCTCCACAAGTTACTCATACCGCCACCGCCTTTTCGAGTTCTTCCATCGTCGTGATGGTCTGGCCGCACCATTCCGGGATGTTGGCCCTGACCAGGGCCGTGGCAAAGGGAGGGGGCACGGCGTTCCCGCACCTCGCCACCTGCTTGGCCTTTCCGTACTCTTTCCCGGTATAGTCCCGGTCGATGATGTAGTCATCAGGGAAGCCATTGGCCCGGTAGAGCTCCCTGGGGGTCAGCATACGGAGGCCAATGTCCGCCATGAAGTACAGGCCGCCAGTGATCTGAAACAAGATGACCTCGTCCTCCTTCAGACCATATCCGCAATAGGTATTCAGCAGCTCCCGGATTTTGGGCCAGTTCTTCAGGTCAGCCCCAGGGGATACAGGGGCAATCATAGTCGTGACCACGCCGAAGTGCCCGCCCCCGGCGGTGATGGTCTGAACCGGCTCGGATACAGGGCCGCCCAGGTTCGTGCCCTTCAGCTTGACCATGTGGGCGGCCACCACCCCCTCGCGGTCCTTTGCCGTGATGGTGTGCAGGGGCTCCCCGGCGCCCTGCCCGGTGGCCGTGCCGTAGTATTTCTCCAGGCAGACAGTAGACAGGCCATAGCGGTTGGAGGCGTCCACGGTCAGGAGAGGAGCGTCAAGCCCCTGGCCCCTCACTCGCTCCCCCTGCTCCGTGTGGTACTGCACTAGGCTTGCGGATAGGAACATCTGGCCCCCGCCGCCCCCGGTCCGGGCGGTATCCACAGGCTCAGAGGCAGGGTGCCCGGTGGAGTTCGTGGTATTGGTCACGGTCCAGGGGGCCAGCACGGGAGAGGCTACCCCATACCCATGCTTGGCGGTCACGGTCTGAAGGGGCTCCCCGGGGTCCTGCCCCCGGAACTCCCCCGAGTGGTTGACCACCACCAGGAAGGGGGAGGCGGTCTTGATGACGAACTTATCTACGCCGTGGGCTACGCGGGCCATCGTATTGGGCCGTAGGGGACGCTGTGCGGTCAGGTTGTACTTCTCCCGGATACTTTCCTTGGTGTCGAAGATAGAGGGCGTGGGGAGGCTCCAGTCGATGATTTCGGCGGCGCTCCTCCAGGGCTTCCTCAGCCCAGCCTTTACCTCCGGGCTGTCCGCCTGGGCGTGGGTGGGGGTAGGCCACACAATGGGCCGCTCGTCACACCTGGCAATCAGGAAGAACCGCTTGCGGGTGGTGGGGGCTCCATAGTCGGCGGCCACTAGCTCCCGCCACTCCACGTCGTAGCCCAGGTTGCGGAGTTGGTCCAGCCATTTCCTGAAGGTCTGGCCGGTGAGCTTCTTCACGGGCTTGCCCTTACGGACAGGCCCCCAGGTCTGGAACTCCTCCACATTCTCCAGGATGATGACCCTGGGGCGGACGGTTCCGGCCCACCGCAGCACAATCCAGGCAAGCCCCCGTATGTTCTTGTCCACGGGCTTCCCGCCCTTGGCTTTGCTGAAGTGCTTACAGTCAGGGGAAAACCAGGCCAGCCCCACCGGGCGCCCCCGGCAGACCTCCACAGGGTCCACGTCCCAAACACTGGCCTGGTAGTGGGTGGTGTGGGGGTGGTTGGTGCGGTGCATCAGGATTGCGTCCGGGTCGTGGTTGATGGCAATGTCAACCACCCGGCCCGTCGCCAGCTCCATGCCAGTGGAGGCCCCACCACCGCCCGCGAAGTTGTCAACGATAATTTCATCGAGGAGGTTGATTTGGCCGGTGCTCATGGCTGGGCCTCCTCTCCATCAGGAGGGCGGCGGTATAGGGCCCATCTTGCTCCATAGTCTACGGTGCTGTAAAACTCGTTGGTATTATCCAGGTCTGTCAGGAAAAGCCCAGTTTTACCAACTTCCCCGATGAGCACATAGTATCCTGTTTTTCGGTAAAGGTCTTGATACCATGCAGGCGTCTCATACGCTCTTTCTATTTCCTCCAGCGTCAACATCTCATTCGTAGTATGTAGGTTGGGCGCTTCTCTTACCATTGTGGCGGCTTGGTTCCAAACCTGGGAGGGGAACACTTTTTTCTGCTTTACATAAGGGTCTGCCAAGCTCCAAAACTTGCAGAAAAGAGCGTCCCCATCAATCGGTTTCACAGGCGGACACCTCCTCCCATTCTTCTCAGATAGGGATTAAAGCGGGGGTCCCGGAAAATGTCCAGGGGCTTTCCATCCTCCAGAAATTCAAAATGGATAGAGTTGAATGGCAAGGTGTACCCCTCCAGGTAAACCGACGTACTGCTTTGCCCCATTACGAAGTGAGATACCTCATACTCTCTCTTTACTTCAAGGCCGCAGCTTTGGACCCTCTCCTGGTCGAACTCGGTCCCGCACTTGGGATACAGAAATACAGCCTTGACACTCATCTGCGCCCACCTCCTTCCCATTTGCACCCCAGCCGGAGGGCGAGCATACGGTCCCGCACCAGCTTGTCAATGACCCGCCCAGTGCTCCCGCAGCCCTCCATGTCGGCCAGCTTCTCCAGGTTCCCCATGGTCTGAGCGGTGATGAGCACGCTCAGGCGGCGGAGGTTCTTTTTCTTACTCACGGGCCGCGCCCCCTTTCCAGTATTCGACGAAGTAGGCGTACTTGGTAGATTTCGGGTTCGGCTTCTCCCTTACCTGCCGGACGGCATACCCATTCCGGGCCAGAATGACCACCAGGGCGTCCCGGTCCTCTGCCTTCTCGCACTCTATCCGCGCGGCGGTAATCATCCCTCCGGCCATACCATGCCCTCCGGGTGCTCCCGGATAAGCTCCGGGCCCCACACGTCTTTGAGGCTGTCCTTCATAAAGACCTTGGCGCCAGTCAGGGCGGCAGCCTCCACAATTTTCTCCACCCATTCCCGGCGGGGCTGGTGATCTCGGCTGCCCGGCCCAGTCATGGCCCCGACGATAATCCAGCGGACACCGCCGAAGCTCCCCAGGCCGGGGTCGATGTCCTCCAGCAGAGGCTCAATGCTCAGGAAGGTGTTGAAGTGGACACTCTCAGCAAAGGCCGGGGCCCCTTTCCCTGTCACCGTCGTTCCGTACCAGAAGTTCGGCTCCGCCGGGAGCTTCCCGGCGTTGGCGAGGTCGCAGTAGCGCCGGGGGTTCTTTGTGAGGAACAGATAGGTATGCTGGGGCGCCCGCTTGCAGGCCTCGAAAATCTCCTCTATCCAGGCCTCCGGGACCCACTCCCCGAATAGGTCCCCCATGCTGGACACAAACACCCGAGAGGGGATAAACCGCTTTTCGGGATAGCTCAGGGTGTAGGTGTGGTAAGTAGGGGCAAAGCCCTTGGGGTAAGGGGTGCTTCGCACATAGGCCTCGGCCTCATCCACCAGCCGGGAGGGGGTATCGGCCACAAAGAGGCCAGACCCCTTGGGCAGGAACTCCAGAGGCTCAGGCTCCGGCCTCTCGCATACATGGGGCGCGAAGCGGGCAATGAAGCGCCTGGCATAGCAGTATTCGCACCCATGGCGGCACCCGGTAACGGGGTTCCAGGTATGCGTCGCCCACTCGATTTTCGTTTTGTGAAGGTTCATGGTTATTTCTCCTCCGTTTCATTCAGCCCGCCGGTATCAAACAGGCTGTATTGGTTCTCGGCCATCTTCCGCTCGGCCTCCTCCCGGCGCATCTTCTGGAGGCAACAGGGCCCGTATCCGTCCCGGAGGCCCTGCTTGCTGGTCAGGAGGCCGCCGCACCGCTTACACCGGCGGGCGGGGATGGTGAAAACTTCATTCCTCGGCTCGTCCATCTTCGTCCAGGAACTCCCGAAGGTGCTTCAGCTTCAAGCACTCGTCCACGCTGTTGTCACCGAAGATGACCTCCATTTGGTTGAGCATGATGGACACGTCGGCCCGTTCCTCATTGATGCACTCCAGAATGTCGCCCAGGTCCCCATGGCCGAAGTCCTTATAGCGGATATACTTCAGCAGGGCCTTGGTGAGCTCGGCCATCTCCTCAACGGTCTGGAGGATTTGGGCCTTCTCTCCAAAATGCTCCACGGCCTCCTCATAAAGGGCCATCTCCCGCTGCTCCGGGGTCATCTCCACAAGTTCAAATTCCATCGTCATTTCCTCCCGTTCTTGGTCTGGTTGGTTTTAGCTCTCGGCAGGACCTGGCCGCAACGGTCCGGCCCATTCAGGCAGGGGTTTTTGCAGGCCCCGCTTGACTTAAAGCCGCAATCAGCGCAGCAGACATTCCCACGCCGGCGGTCACAGTTGAATATGGTGCAGCCTCTCGGAAATAATCTCCCCATACCTTGCCCCCTACTTCTGAAGGCTCCTCACACAATCCCTGGCGGTGTCCAGGGCGTCCAGGGCCTCCTCGATTGCTTCATCGGAGCGGCGGGCCTCAGCCTGGATTTTCCCCAGAAGGTACTCGGTCAGGCTCCCGGGCTCCACCTCCAGGGAGTAGGAGGGGCGCTCCGGGTGCTCGGCGTTGTACTCCTCGATTTTCTTCTTCAGCTCCTCCGGCCCCCAGGCTGCAGGGGCAAGGTGGTGGTGGACGATAGCTCCGTCCTTGCGGTAGTAAATCAACAGCGGCACGGTCATTCCTCCAGATATTCAAAACAAAGACATTTGGATGGGTTCCATCGGGGAAACGGGCTCCTTTTCCTCCAGGTAGTGGGCCCATGGCCTTCTCGCCGGAGGCTCCCCCATGCAACACCACGTCCTGTCATTCTTATCGGTTTTTTCTTTTGCCATCCTTGCAGCTTCTTTGGGACTACGGAACACCTTCGCCCCGATGTCTTTCAGATAGAAATAAAATGGGACATTCCCCTTGTCTGGGGTTCTCCCTACGACCTCCATCTCTTTCCCGTCCATGATGAGCTTACGAAATGTCCCGCTCAGGACGCAATACTCAACTCTCGGAAGGATTTCCCCTGGCGGGGTATAAATGTGCTCGTAGGTAAACCAGAAAATTTCCCCAAGTTTAATCGGGAAGGCCCCAGCCTTTCCCCTCACAGCTCTGCCCCCTGGACGGAAGAAACCGGCGGATAGCGCAAGGGGCACCACCGAGGGGAGGTCTTAATCTGGGGGACGTTTCCTCCAGGCGCGGTGAAGCCAATAAATCCGGCCATTCGCGGGCTATGTGGGCACACCCTTTTGAAGGTTTCCTCAGCTTCGGGGTGCTTGCACATACAGTCGCCCCGGGGCCCCTTTCTTCCCCAGCTATTCGCTGTCAGCTTTGCCCATCCCGTCACCTTCATGTGGCGGCACTCAGAGCAGAGTGGCGTGTTCTGCTTCACAGCTCATCCCTCCAGATACGGGTCCGGCAGGCTCCAGTCCCAGGTGCGCCCCTGGTCCTTCTCCCACTCCGTCCTAAAGTGGTTCCGCTCTCCGTCCCCCTCGAAGTACAGGTATCCGGCCGGCAGGGTCCGGCCCACATCGGAGGCCCCGGCCTTCTCAGCTACCCACCGGCGGCACACATCTTCGGCCAGCTCCACGAACTCAGCTTCCACGGGGCTGGCAGGGTCCCAGGCAAATTGGCTGGGGTATGTAACCACCTGGGAGATGGTGTCGCCCCAGGTCCCGGCGTCCACTCGGTTGAGGATACACCACACCACGGCGGCCTGCTCCGCCCGGCTCTCCACGCCCCTGGCCTCAGCCCACACGGTCTGAGCTATCAGCTCCAGCTCGGCCTCGGTCCAGAGTACCGGCACCTCAGCTTCTACTTCCGCTGCCTGGGCCATTTCCCGCCCGCTGGAGGGCTCTGCCTGAACGAGGGTAATTTCCCACCCAGGAGACGGAAGCGCGGCTTGTGCGCTCTGCTGGGCCCCTTTCTGGACGCCCTGGTAGTTCTCCCCCTCAGCAGGGAAAGAAAATGACAGCAGGGCCAGGGAGGAGAGGGCCACCACCAGCACCACGCCCAGCATGGGGCGGCGACGCTTTGCCAGCCTTCGTCCTCCTCTCGGTCTGATCTGATTTCTCATCGGTATTGAGAACTCCTTTTCTCGTCGTATTCATGCGCTTGCTCCACGGTCTTGATGCCCCTGGCCCCCAGGTTCCTATATACTCCGGCGATATAGTTCCAGTTGACGGCCCCAGCCCTTGACGCCGCCTCGAACGCATAGGCCAGCAGAGCCTTCCGCTCCTCTGGGAAGCTCATGGTCCACTCGCCGTCCTCGTCCTGCCTCTGGTCCTTGATGTAGAAAAACACCCGCTGGCGGTCCCGGTCATCAGGGGACCGCCCAGGCCAGTACGCGGCGAACAGGTCACGGGTGATTTTCGCAAGCTCCCTCCCGGCGGCTTCAGTCCATCCGAAGTAACGCTCCGGGGCCTCCACGTCCTCCATGTACTCGGCGCCCTCCTCATAGGGAAGCCCTGCGGCGTCCCCTTGGCTCTCCTGGAGCTCCACCAGAGAGGGAGGTATGAGCCTGTATGTGCTCGGCTGCCCCTTCACCCCCTGGGAGAACTCCAGGAGGCCAGCGTCGGAGAGGGCGGTTCGGGCCTTTCTAAAGGCGTGCACAGTCACGCCCACAAGCCCCATGGCCGTATCATTGTCCAGTGCTATTGCTTCAGGCCAGCGTTGCCGGTTCGCCTCGCGCATCAGTTTGTACCATAGGAGCTGGGCAGTTCCAGGGAGGGGGTGCCGGTCCATCAGCCGCTCGAAAGCATTGATTTCGGTCAGATAGCGCACCCGGCAGCCCCTCCCTCCGTATCATTGCTTTGGCGTCAGCTCAGGAGGTCACACCGTCATGCGCTGCTGGCCGTCCTCCGCATCCTTATCTTCGCGGGGCTTGGGCTCCCCATCCTTGGCAGGCTCCTCCGGCCCTCTCACGATTTCCCCGGTGGCCGGGTCCACGTCGTAGTCAGCCTCCACATACACGTTGGGGACCTCGTACATATCGGCGCTGAGGTCATTCTTGATGACCTCGTCCTGGGTCACCGCCCGCATGAACTCAGACTTCAGGGGGGCATACTTCAGCACCCGCTTGAGCACGGTCTTTTTCGCCATCTCCTCGAAGTTGGTCTGCCAGGGGCCATTTTGGAAGGACTTGCTGTATCTCTGGGCATGGGCCCGGACATCAGCAATGGACATGACCTCGTATCCGTAGCCCCCGTCCTTGGTGCGGAACATGGCATAGACATACTTCGGGTTGCCCCGGTCCTCCATGGCCGGCCGGTGTACCAGCTTCGGCTCCAGGCCGAAGGAATACTCGAACTCGTCGTTCTCATAGACCACCTGGGCCATGACGGTGGAGACTTCCCCGGAGCGGTAGGCCAGGTCGAGGAGGCCCTTGTATCCGAGCTGGAACTGGCATTCGAGGGCGCGGGCCTTGCTGTTCCAGAAGGGAATGAGGTAGGCCTGCCCCAGGGGGGTGTTGGGCTCCACGCCGAGCTGGGCGGCGGTCATCATAGCCCCCAGGAAGGATTGCGGGGTGGTTTCCGCCAGCTTCGGGTTGGTAGAGAGGGCAGACAGCACAATCCGGCTGAACCGCTCCGGGGTCATCACAGCGGGCAGGGCCTTCTTGATTTCACCCTGCATCTGCTTGATGTACTGCTGCATGGTCGGTCCTTCAGAGGTCCGGGCGGCGGCGGTCTCCTGGGTGCGCCGCTGGATGGTAGTATTGTTTGCCATGGTCAAATAGCCTCCTTGTTAACAGTGATCCGCAGCACCCTCGATTCGCTGGTCCGGTAGAACGGGGACAGGTCAATGTTTGGGTGCGCTTTCTCAAATGCCGCCGTCTGGAATGTCCGGCGGGTCTGAGGCCTCCAGGTAATCCCGTAGCCTTTACAGGCCCCCCGCTCGGCCTCCTTCAGGTCCAGCTTGATGGTGTTCTCGATTTCTTCCTTCCGACCCTTCAGGGCCTCCATCTGCTCCTTGATGCCGCTCCACTCCTGGAGTAGCCCTTCCCGGCCAAAGAGCTGGACCACGTCTCTGTCCGAGCACTCCCGGTAGATGGTCTGAAGGGTCTCGGTGGTGGGCTCGGCCCCATCAGCAGAGGGTGGGGTGTCCTTCTCTACCAGCTCCCAGAACTCCCCTTCGGCCTTCATCAGGGCGTCGATTTCGGCCTGGTCCCGCTCCAGCACGAAGTTAAACAGGCCCCGTCCAAATACCAGGACGGAGAGATACCAGCGGTCGTAGCCGGTGACGGCCAGGTAGTGGACGCATTGGACGTAATACTTCACCGGGAACTCCACCCCCTGGAACTGCTTCACGTCCAGGGTGGAGGTGGTCTTACACTCCAGGCCAGCCCGTTCCCCAATAACTTCCCGGTCAATATCAGCATGGGCGAAGGGATAGAGCTCGTTGTAGAGCATGGCGTTGAGCCGCCGTACCTTCTTCCCGGTGGCCTCCATCCACCGGCGGGCAACGTAGCCCTCCAGGTCCCGGCCCAGCCTCATGGCCTCGGTGTCCGGCTTATCGGGCAGCCTCCCAGTCTTATCAGCCCACACGCTCACGGGGCTGGACCACTTGGACAGGCCGATGATGCCGGCGGCGTCAGACCCGCCAATGGTGTGCCGCCGCTGCTCCAGCCAGTCCTCCCGGCTCATTCCCACGGTAGACACTTTCTTGATGCCTCGCATTGGTCACTCCTCCTCGTAGTAGTCATACACGTCCTTGGCCGTCAGGCAAACGTCACAGCCCACAGGCTCCCGGACGAAGTTCAGATAAACCGTCTCACACTCTTCCCCGCAGATAGGGCAGGTGTAGGCCTTCGGCTCCATCCCCGGAGGGTAGCCTGTCCGCTCACAGGCCACGATAACGGGGTGGTCCGGCACGTCCCATCTGCTCATTTCTTGTGGAGGGAGGGGTCGAAGGTGATTTTGGTCTGGTCTGCGCTATTGAGGTTCCAGAGGGGGGAGGTCTTATCCATAACGGCCTTTTCGAGCAGGTCATCGAAGATAGCGCCCTCCAGCGGGCCACACTCTCTGATGCTGGCGCAGATGGTCCCAATAGCCAAAAACGCCTCGGTGACCAGCTCCTTGAAACTTCCATTGACGGCCACCATTACGTTGTGGCCCTCTCCCTTGGGGGTTACATTGACTTCAATCATGGTTATTTCTCCTCCTTTTCAGGTTTCCGCCAGACGGGCGAGTCCTTCCGCTGGACGCCAGCCTTCACCATCTCGCGGAAAAAGAACAGCTCACTCGGGCTGCAGGTCTGACGCATGGTGTCATAAATACACTGGATGGCATGGAGGGTCTGGTTGCAGATGTCATTGAGGTTCCCTTCCGCCTCACAAGAGCACTCCAGCTCGTCCTCTTTCTCCTGAACGGTCACTTTCAGCATGGGTTATTTCTCCTTTCAGCAGCCGCTTGACAGCGGCAGGTCGGTGTGGTACAGTAAATGTGGTTATTTCTTCATGGAGCCGCTTCACCCGTTCCCGGCGGGTGTGGCGGCTTCAGCCATTCCCGCCCGCATACCGAGCAGCAACATATCGTTGATGGTCTGGTCCAGTTCCCGGAGGAAGGCCAGGGCGTTCTCGAAGTCCGCCTTCTCCCCAGCGTCGATTTGCCCATCAAAGGCAATGTCCTCCAGCCGGTCGGCAATCTGCTGGGCCTCATCCAGCATACGGCTGACCCTCAGCGTGGCGAACGGGAGGGGGCGGTCGGTGACGGCCTTCCCGGTCCTCTTTCCGATGGGGCAGTCCGCGCAGTAGTGGACCAGGATTGACGGGTCCCGGTACTTCTCGGAGTAGAGGATGGCGTCCTCCGGCTCCATATCTACGTCGCCCCGCTCATGCCGGCCTATGGTCTCCGGGGAAAAGGGTACGGCCATAGACGCAGCCACCCGGTTTGCATATCCAGCCCTTGAACGTGCCTCCCGCAGATACGCGGGGGGCTTTTTTGCTTCTGTCACAGGCATAGTGCAGAGCCTCCTTTCTGGTATCATGGGAATGGTTGCAGGGGGTCAGCCCTCGACGGGCGGCGCCACTTCACGGGCGGCATACATTCCAGCGGAATTGAGCTGCCTCTGCCACGCCTTCTGGGACGGCGCCCACCTGAAGCCGTTTGCCTTCAGCTTCGCCTTGGTATCCGCATCAGGCTTCTCGTCATAGATGAGCTGGACCCGGTTCTCCTCGGTGTTCACCACCACCCGGCCCCCATCAAAGGTCCACCCTTCAGGCGGGGCCTCCTTCAGCTTCTCCAGGGAGGCAATGCGCTCCCGGATACGTTTGATGTTCGCCAAGTTGTTGGACAGCTCATAGGCCGGATAGCCGACCCTCCCGCAGAAGTCAGGGGCCCGCAGCTCGGTAATCTCGTCAGGGGCGTAGCCCAACTCCTTCAGTTTGGCATCCCCCTTGCCCCGGTCCTTCATTCGGATGGCGGCGTTGGCCGCTTTCATCAGTTCCTGGTGCTTCTCCAGCTTCTCCAGTTTGAGCTTTAGCTTCTCAATGGCCTGTGGCTCATCAGAGGAGATGCCACCGGTACCCACAGAGCAGATTCGAGAAATAAGGCCCATGATTTCCTGGTACTCCTTCATGTTCCGCTCGGATGCCTCATTCTGGCGCTGCTTCTTCCTGACAGGGAAGTTAGACCCTCCAGAGATAAGGACCGAGGGGCACATGGTCCCGATACGGCTCTCTGCATTCAGGTTCTCAGCCAGCCGCCGGGAGAAACTGGCGAGGAGACGGTCCACCTTCTCGTGGTACATGGGGTCGATGCGCTTCTTCTGGCGGTCAGCAATCATAGAGGCCTCGTCCACACGGACCCTGTACTGCCACGTCTTGGACCCCTTCTGGTAGTCCCTGAAAGACATCATCTCGTGGGCCCTTCTGGCAGCCTCCTCGTCAATGGGGTAGTAGCTGGGGGACGGTCCGGGGACCAGGGCGAAGTTGGTTACATCGAAGGCAGGCAGCTCCTTCTCGTATTCCACGAAGCCATAGAAGCGGCCGCAGATACCCTCGAAGGCAATCCCGTTCTCCCCATAGTGGCCCACGGTATCAGGGATGGGGCGGGGAGGATATTCCATGATGCCATCCTTATTTAGTTTGGTAACATAGTATCGGTGCACCTCACAGCACCCCCCTGATCTGAGCCTTCTTCGGCTCGGTAGACTTCCCAGCGAAGCAGTTGCCGCAGTAATGCCAGGTGTCGCCCTGCTTCTGGAAGGTGGCGAAGGTGGCCTTCCAGTGTCCCGTCTCCGGGTCATACTCATGGCTGTACGGCTCCCCGCACTGGATGAAGCCCCTCTCCTGGCGCACCGGCGGCAGACAGTTCAGGAACTCGTCCACAATGCGCTCCTCCACAGCGTCACCAGGGGAGGCGGCCTTCTCGAAGCTCCCGGCAGCTTCCCAGTCGGCGTAGGTGACCAGCTTCGGCTCCCGGCAGTTGCAGGTCTCCCCGGGGTCCAGGTGAGCCCCACACGCGGGGCACTCCTTGAAAATTGACATGGTTATTTCTCCTTTCGGTTCTCTCAGGCCGTCCGCGCCCGCTTGCGGGCCGACTTCGGCTCCGGCTCATAGTTCATGCGGCTATCAAAATACCGCCGGTTTACACGCCCAGGGACGGTGAAATAGCCTTGCTCCTCCAGCTCAGAATTGAACTGCTTGATGATGGAATAGGCCTTCGACCTGGACAGGCCGAGCATCTTCATTACGTCCTCGACGAAGTAGAAGGTTTCCTTGGCGGTCCTCATACGGCAGCCTCCTTTCCGCCGCGGTGCTTTTCCATGTAGCCCTTGACCACCGGCACCAGGTCATGGCCGGGGGTTTTGCCGACCATGGCCGCAACAAGGGTGTTCTCCTTGACGCCGGAGGCCTGGGCCAGCTCCCGGACGGTCATTCCCGTCTCGGCCATAAAGATTTTGCACTCCACACCGAACTCAGTTCTCGGCTTCTTCACGCCGTCTCGCCTCCTTCTCTTGTTTTTTGGTCTTGTTTTTGGTATAGTTGGAATGTCCACCGCAATGGTGGGGAAGAAAAGCCACGTCCTGTCCGGTATGGTCGCCGGTGGCCGGCGCAAGCCTTCCCCGGAGTATTCCACCCTCGTCCGTGATGAAGGTGACCTCTCCGCCGCTCAGGTCCACGAATACCGGCTCGGCATCGACCTTCACATAGCCTCCGCGCTCCCGGCTCCATATCCAGTCGATTTGGCCCCCACAGAACTTGCACCGGCTCACTCTGAGCCCTCCTCGTCATCCATCATGGGGAGGCTGTCCAGAAACCGCTCCAGGGGTTTGATGTGGGGGAATATGTAATCGGCCACCAGGCCGCCAACGCCCAGGGTGAGGAGGATGCCGGCCGCATAGAGCAGAAACACCACGGCGGCGTCCAGAGCTTCAGCGGTCACCATTCGTCCGCCGCCTCTCTCCGGGGGGAGGCCCCCCGGCGGACCCCCAGCAGCCCCACAGGGGCGGCCAGGGTCAGCAAGGGGACGGATACCTGAACGGCTCCCCCAAACAGGGGCGCCAGCCGGTTACCGGCCAGCTCCAGGGCCTCCTCAGAGGTCCGGGCCTCCACGGTCTGGACAACCGCCTCCGGGCGGTCCAGACGGTACAGCTCAAACAGTCCCATGGTTTTCTCCTTCCTCAGCGGGCAGGCTGGCCCGGATTTCATCATCGAACACTACGCTGTCCCCTCCGGGGAAGCGGTAGATGGCGGCCACCTCGCCGCCGGTCAGCAGCTGGAGGTCTACCAGGTAGGCGTCGTGCCCCCGGCTGTGTATCTTCAGGGGCCAGCCGTACCGGGCGCTCAGTTCCTCCCGGTAGCTCATCAGTCCTCGTCCTCCCCGTAGTAGTCCTCCATACTGCTCTCGTTGTCATCGAACAAGTGGCCGGGAGCGTAGCAGTTACCCCCGTAGCCGCTCTCGCAGATGTAGGCCTCCCCGCCCCGGACCTTCAGATGGGACACAGGGGCCGCCAGGGGGTAGTGGGGCTGGTAGGCAATGTTGACCTCCATATCGGGGTCATGGTCGCAAAGCTCCTCCAGGAGCTCCAGCAGCTCGCAGGCTCTCATTGGTCCTCGTCCTCCTCTCCCAGCTCCTCGGTGATGCCCAGCTCCGTGCCGGTCTGGATACGGTACAGGGTTTCGATGGCCTTCAGGCGCTCCATGTGGTAGAGCTGCTGGTCCTTGTTCATGCGGATAGTGTCCATGGCAATCTTTTGCCGCTCAGGGGTATTCGCCATTCCTTCCACCCGCTCAACCTCCTTGCGGAGGTTGAGCACGGTGCCCCGGATATACTCCCCGGCGATAGCCAGGATTTCGGTATAGGTGATGACGGGCTCGGCCTTCTTCTTCGCCATGATTAAAACTCCTTTCCCTCGATAAAGCGGATGACGTTCTCATAGTGGGCGGCAATTCTCTTTTCCCGCTGGACCGCTTCGCTGTCCTCTCCGAAGTTCCAGATATTCCGCTGGATGCTCTCGGTGATCTGCTCCAGCTTCTCCCGGAAGTGACCCAGGACCCCAGACGTATCCGGGAGGTCCACGACCTCAATCTCGGAGTGCTCCCGGTTCCAGGCATCGGCCTGGGCGTTCTTGGCCCGGTCATTGGTGAAAACAGCGATAGGCCAGAAGCAGATGTTCCTCGCGGAGCTGCTGAGGCGCCCGTTCCTGCACACCTTCTTCAGGGAGTAGTCGCTTCCACTCCAGGAGGGGTCGCCGGGGGAGTTGTCCACGAAATACAGGCCGTTGTCGTTCTTGAAGAAGGCCCCGGTGACCTTCACGACCTGGCCGGTGCGGATTTCTACGCCGTTCTTATCGAACATGGTTATTTCTCCTTTCAGGGGGCCGGGGTTCTCAGGCCCCGGCGGTCATGTAGTCATACAGCTTCGCCTTCAGGCGGACGATTTCTGCCTGGGCTTCCCCGGACCGGGCTTCTGCACTTCCGGCCTCCTCGTTTGCATCTTCAAGGGCTTCTTCAGCAGAGGCCAGCTTTTCAGAGAGTTCCTGGACCTGGGTTTTGAGCCTCTGGATTTCGGCGTCCTTCTCATCGGCCACCAGATGGGCGGCGGCGTGGGCGGCCTCGTAGTCCTTCTCGCTCTCGGCCAGCTTATCCTCCAGCTCCTTGACTCTCTCCTTCAGGCGGCTGTTCTCGACCACCGCAGCCTCAACTCTCTGCTTCATAGAGAAAGCAAAGTCGTTCTCGATGTTCTCCTCGGCAATCTCCAGGCACCCCTCAAAGGCGGTCCCCACATAGCTGTCCGGGCCCAGGGTATCCAGGATGGCCTTGATTTTCTCCAGGGCCTCACGCTCCTGGTCCTTGGTGGCCGGGGTGTTCTCAGCCACCAGCTCCACATTGAAGATGTCGGGGGCCTTCAGGCCTGTGCCCTTGAAAGAGGCCTTGAAAGCCTTCTCCGCCGCCCGCTGGTCAGGGGCAGTTACCACGGCGTCCTCATAGGAGCTGCCGGGGAACTGGTAAGAGATTTTGTAGGTGTTCATGGTTATTTCTCCTTTTTTGGTATCTCAGCTCAAATGTATCTAACTTTTGGTATGGCCCTATTATATACCAAAAAATATATACGTCAAGCGTTTATATCTATTTTTCTATATTTCGTCATTTTGTATAATTGGTGGTGTTCAATTATGTATAAATCATCAGGTGTAGCAGACAGAATTAAAAGGGTGGCCAAGTACAGGGGCATCACTGTTCGCAGTATGCTCGAAGATTTAAGCATGAGTTTGAACACCCTAGTTAATATGAAAGGCTCCATGCCGAGGGCAGATACTCTGGCAAAAATAGCTGATTATCTCCAATGCTCTGTTGACTATCTTCTGGAACGCACAGAGGAAATACCGACAGCGGGGACAGGCCAGCAGGCCCCCAGCCTCCCGGAGAACTCCAGGGAGATGCTGTCCCTTTTTGAACGGCTCCAGGAGCGCCAGCAGCTCATATTGATTGGCCGCCTTCAGGAGATGGTGGCACCCATGGCCCCGGACGATACCGCAGAGACAGCAGCCCCCCGCCGAGACGAGGGGGAGGCCGTATAATCAGAGTGGACTTCAGAAAGGGCCGTTGAGTTTTCCACATTTCGTCCACATTGTTTTCCACACGGGCAGGAAGGCATAAAAAATAGGTGGACAAAAAATCCACCTATTTGCAAAAATACGAGGATAATTTATCCCCGTATTTCGGGCTATTCCTGGACATTTTATCCACGAATACGCCCCTCACACCTTATTTAATTATTAAGACAGTGTATGTATATAGACAATGATTATTATGTTCTCCTCTCCTAGCTGGGAGAGGAAAGCGAAGGAGGTTTTCCACATGGCAGGAATTGACCTTGGGGGTATCCTACGGGATATGTTTGGGAAGGACCCCAGCGAACTGAGCGACAAGGAGCTGGCAGAGAAGGTCGAGGCCATCAAAGCAGCCCCCAAGAAGGAGACGGTATCCTATGAGGACCTTCTTGCCATCCCACAGGATGAGTGGAAGAACTACGACGTACAGATGGTCCGCATAGTCTCAGCAGAGGGAGTGGAGCCCTGCGAATTATGCGCTCCTCTCATCGGGAAGTGCTTCACCCTTGTGGATGGACGTTTTTACCTCAACCACGGAAGGGCAAACCACAGGGCCCCTTTCTGCCTGGACATGGTCCCGGCCTTCAGCTCCAGCCAGGGGTGGAAGTGCGACTTGCCAGAATACCCGGCAGAGGGAGTGCCGGAGGCGCCGGGCTATCAGGTCTTTCATAAATGGGCCGAGGAGGTCTACGAGAGGGACCAGGCGGGGAAATAAAAAAAGCCGCCCCTCACGGGGCGGCAGTGATCTAAACGAGTGGCTCATCCCTTCTGGGGCTTCCCCAGGGGGACGATTGCCAGGGTTTTCCCAAGGGGGAGGAGGAGCTTCAGGATGGTGTCGAGCTGGGGGCTGGTGTAGCCCTTCTCCATCCGTGCAATGACCGGCTGCTTGACGCCGCTCAGCTCCTCCAGCTGCTTTTGGCTGATGCCCTTCTCCTGGCGGGCCTTGATGAGCTCACCAATGAGGGCCACACGGAGGTCGCTTTCCGCGATTTCCTCCGGGGTGAACATCTCCTTCTCCACATCGTCCCAAGTAGTCCACTTGGTTCCGCCTAACTCAACACTCATTGTAAACCGCTCCTTTCCTTGAAGTCGGCCAGCTCCCGCTTGGCCTGCTCAATCTCTCTGGCTGGGGTCTTTTGGGTCCGCTTCAAAAATTGATGCAGCAGGACGAACCGCCCGCCGACCACCCCGGCAAAAAGTATCCTGTCCCGGAGGGGGCGTAACTCCCAGATTTCGCCGTCCAGATGCTTGACAAAGGGCTCGCCGGCATACATTCCATGCTCTCGAAGGACCTTCACATAGTCCTGGATTTTGGACAGCTTGATACGGCTGTCCTTGCTCTTACTCTTGCTGAGTTCCTGCATATACTCCAGGACTGGCACTCTGCCGGAACGGTCCTCGTAGAAGATTATCTCGTGCAATATCTTTCCCCCCTCTGGCTCCATTATACTTAAAAGTTATTGCCCCGTCAATATCTTTTAAGTTATTATTTTAGAGGCCTGTCCGGGGGCTCGGAGGTGGGTTGAAATGCCAGCTTACAAAGACCAGGAGCGCGGCACCTGGTACTGCCAATTCTACTATGTGGACTGGACCGGGAAGCGTAAGAAGAAGAAAAAGAGGGGCTTTGCCAGGAAGAAGGACGCCGAGGCCTACGAGGAGGAGTTCCTGAAAAAGGGGTCCAGGACCTGCAGCATGACCTTCGGCTCCATGGTGGAGCTCTACATGGACGATATGCGCCCGAGGCTCAGGGAAACGACCATGAGAAGCAAGGAGTATTTGATAAACCTGAAAATCCTGCCTTACTTCCAGGACCTCCAGGTGAACGACATCACCCCGGCCCATGTGCGGAAATGGCAATCCGAGCTGCTGTCGAAGAACTACTCGCCCACCTACGTAAAGACGATATATAATCAGCTCTCGGCCATCTTCAACTACGCCGTCAGGTACTATGGCCTCCGGGAAAATCCGGCCAGGGTCGCCGGCTCCATCGGGAAGAAGAAGGCCCAGGAGATGCACTTCTGGACGCTGGAGCAGTTCAACCAGTTCATCGAGTGCGTCCCGAAGTTCCCGGCCAGGGTGGGCTTCTCGGTCCTGTTCTGGACGGGCCTCCGCATCGGGGAGCTGCTGGCCCTCACCCTGGAGGACATAGACCTGGAGGCCGCCACCCTGACGGTGAATAAGAGCTTCCAGACGATAGACGGGAAGGAAGTGGTCACGGAGCCCAAGACGCCGAAGGGAAACCGCACCGTGCCCCTCCCCAAGAAGCTATGCGACATGATCCGGCAGTATGAGGCCGCCATGTATGAGCCTCAGCCGGACGATAGGCTGTTCCCCTTCACGAAGCACTATTTCCACCACCAGATGAACCAGGGGTGCAAGGCCTCCGGGGTGGAGCGCATTCGGCTGCACGACCTCAGACACTCCCACGCCTCGCTCCTCATCAACAGCGGCGCCCCCATTCTTCTGGTGTCCGAAAGGCTGGGCCACGAGGACGTAGAAACCACTCTGAGGACCTACGGCCACCTGTACCCATCCACGACCAGCGAAGTGGTCAAAAAGCTCGATGATTTGATGCCGTAGAGCCATAGTAGAGCCACGGGCAAAAAAAGAAAGCCCCTGTCCGAACTTTTTCAGCTCGGACAGGGGCTTATTTCATAGCATTTCGCGGAATTTCAAATGATTTTTCGGGATTTTTTGAAAGTGTCTA
>ULUT01037639.1_pt1 | contig 41420 bp, 41 predicted proteins | sample 1958691 | NCBI WGS metagenome assembly ULUT01 (sample SAMEA4835766, study PRJEB28245) | human gut metagenome | biome: gut microbiome; material: fecal sample | place: Denmark | collected 2008 | reverse complement strand
TTTACTTTGACAAACCGGAATTCACTTTGTCATTTGACCATGTTTTTCCTCCCCTTTACAAAGGAAAAGAGGGTTCCTTTGAACCCTCTTTGCAAGTGCCGTAAATTCAAGACCGCTACTGCTTATCCGTCTTTTTTATTATGCTGCGGTTATCATCTGCCTCTATTTTTTACCTCTCGGATCACATACTGGTTCCGTCCCTTTTCCTTCGCTTCATACAGCGCCTCATCTGCTATCCGGATCAGTTCCTCCACATCCGCCTGTCTGCCTCCAGCAAGGAAGGCACAGCCAACGCTTGCCGTCACCAGACTTCCCTCTTCACTCTTAAGGTGCATATCCTCTATCAGAAGCTGAAGCCTCCTGCCAAGATTCTGGTAAGTGATCCCATGCAGCAGGACATAGAATTCGTCTCCGCCAAATCTGCCAAGCAGATCCTCCTGCCGAAAGGTACTCTTCATCCTGTCTGCTGCCTTTTTCAGCAGTTCATCTCCTGCCACATGCCCATATGTGTCATTCACCTGCTTGAAATTATCCATATCAAAGAAAACAAGCGCCATATTGACATCCTCTGAGCTGGACAGCACATTTTCGGCAGCCCTCTTAAATGCCTCTTTATTCAGCAGTCCTGTCAGTCCATCCGTCTGTGACTGCTTCTCCAGTGTTGTCCGCAGGCGCTGTCCCTCCTGCATATGCTCCTTATATTCCTGTGTCTGGTAATACATATAATAAAAGATCGTAGAAAGCACGATCACAGCCCGTCCCGTGAAACGCACCTTGATCACTGCCTCAAGCACCATACTTATAATGATCAGCGTCACCGTTGATATAATAATGGCAGACTCCATCACAGGATTTTCCTTTGCATTACGGATGGCGAAAACTATCACCAGAAGCAGATAAAAAACCGTAATGATCTGGGAAGAATAACCTAAAGGTCCCCGGATGAATCTGTTATCGGGTGAATAGGAATAAGCAATATCTGTAAAAAATGCAGAAAAAGCGATCAGTGCATTAAGACAGAGAGGGATCAGCAGCAGGATCCCTCTTTTTCTGCTGATTTCTCTCTGCATGGTGCACCACAATACCATGAAGGCAAGCACCGGCCTTATCGTATATCCCAGTGCTGACAGCAGGATCCTGGGCATTGTCGGATAGGGAAGCCCTGCTGTTACAAGCTCACAATTATAGAAAATAAGCTCTAGCAGCTCCAGACCCATGATCCAGTAAAAATTATACTTCAGCTTTTTTTCCATAGAGGTATTCGTATATAAAAAGACAAACAAATAAATTAATCCGATCACCGATGCCGTATTGATCATGATCCACAACTGCAAATCCATAAGCTTCTCCTTTCTGGTACTTCAGTACTAGTTCCGATTTTATGATAAGCTTATCCTATTTCCTTCAGAATTGCAATAAAAAAATGCAATAAAAAAAGCCCTCACGGACTTTTTTATAACTGGTTCACGATATTTTCCGGTCTTCTGCCCTCTGTCATGTCCTGTACTGCCTGCCAGAGTATTCTGTGGGACCGCTTCATGGAGCTTGCTGTGGCTCCGCCGACATGCGGTGAAAACAGGATCCTGTTTTCAAATCCCTCCGGCAGATGCAGCAGTGGATTTTCTATTGTTGTCGGTTCCGGGAACACCGTATCCAGTGCGGCTCCGGCTATCCTTTCTTCCACGATTGCCTGCACCAGTGCTTCATTATCAACCAGATCCCCCCTGGCTGTATTCACAAGAAACGCCTCTCTCTTCATCCTGGTGAGGAACTCTGCATTTACCATATTCCTTGTATCATCAGTTACTGCGCAGTGAAGGCTGACCACATCACAGACAGAGAGCAGCTCCTCCTGCGTCAGATACGTCACATGAAATGCCTTTTCTGTTTCCGGATCCTTTCTGTGAAGAGAGGAATAATACAGCTCACAGCCAAAGGCATGAAGTCTCTCTGCTGTTGCTTTGGCGATATCCCCAAAGCCGATCAGACCTATCTTACAGTCCGATACCTCCTTCAGTCCTTTTACCATCATGGCTTCCTTCATCTGCATCTGTTCCCCGATCCGTTCTCTCCGGTCTCCCTCTGTTATCTGCCGCAGGAAGCCCAGGATCAGCAGAATGGTCTGTTCTGCAACTGCCCCGGCATTGGCGCCCTTGCAGTTACATACATATATCCCGGCCTCTCTGGCTGCTTCCACGTCAAAGCCGTTAAATCCGACTCCTTCTGAATGGATCATTTTTAAATGTGGCAGTCCCTCTATGGCAGCTCTGCTGACCTTTGTCATAGGGTCTGCTGCAAGAAACTCACAATCTCTTCCGGCAGCAATGATCTCCTCATCAGAAGCTCCTCTTGGCAGGAATATCTTTTCTATCGTCCTGGTGACAGGGATATCCTCCGGCATATGTCTTGCGTACCGGTCCTCTGCACCAATAATCAGTATCTTCATTTTCTTTCTTGTCCTCCCGCGTTCAGGTCATATTCATTACAGACCATAGGCCTTTGCCAGCTTTTTGAATGCCTCCACTGACCTTTCTGCTTTCTCTGTCTGCACACAATAGGATATCCGGAAATATCCAGGACATCCGAAGCTGTCACCGGGAACCAGTACCAGATTGTATTCCAGTGCCTTCTGGCAGAATGCCATTGCATCCTCCTCAAGTGCCTTGGGGAACATATAAAAGGTTCCTCCCGGCTCCTGACAGGTATAGCCCATAGCCGTCAGCTCTTTATACAACATTCTGGCATTTGTTTCATAAACCGTCAAGTCAGAAGTTTCTCCGCACATTTTTCCTGCCACATACTGGATAAGAGAGGATGGGCAGTTATGTCCTATGCACCTGGAAATCTGCGCACACATATCAATGATCAGCTCAGCCATGCTGCAGGCCGGGTTCACTGCCACATATCCGATTCTTTCCCCCGGCAGGGATAACGATTTACTGAACGAATAACAGATGATCGTATCTGCATAATAGTCAGAGACAAAGGGATTGTCCACTCCCGCAAAAACGATCTCACGGTATGGCTCATCTGAGATCAGATAAATGGTATGTCCAAGTTCCTCTGATTTCTGCGTCAACAGTGCTGCCAGCCTTTTGACCGTTTCTGTTGAATACACAACTCCAGACGGGTTATTTGGTGTGTTGATAAGAACTGCAGCTGTTTTTTCTGAAATCTCCTGCTCTAACAGATCAAAATTAATCTGAAAGCTTTCTGTATCCGCAGGTATGATCTTCAGCGTCACACCCGCTCCTTCAATATAGGGCTTATACTCAGGAAAATATGGTGCAAAGGTAATGATCTCTTCCCCGGGACTGGCAACTGCACGTACAGCATGTGCCATGGCCGCACAGGCGCCGCTTGTCATGAAGATATCTCTGTAGCTGAAGGGTATCCCAAATCTTTTCTGCAATGACGCAGCGATCTGCTTTCTGACCTCCAGGATACCATGACTTTCGCTGTAGCCATGAAGCAGCACTGAATCCATACCAGTCAGCAGCTCTTCAAAAACTGCATTCAGGTTTTCCGGTGCAGGCACACTGGGATTTCCAATAGAAAAATCAAATACATTTTCTGCACCGATCTTCTCTGCGATCGCATTTCCCTGGCTGTTCATCTTCCTGATCACAGATTCTCCTTTTAACATACTTCTGAATTTTGGTGAAATCATAAAACTGCCTCCTGTTCCTTTCTATGCGCCAAGATATGCTTTCTTGATATTATCATTTGCAAGCAGCTCTGACGCCTTACCACTCATGCTGATCCTTCCAGTTTCAAGGACATACGCCCTGTCTGATACAGCCAGTGCCATCTTTGCATTCTGCTCCACCAAAAGGACGGTGATCCCATTCTGATGAAGCGTTTTTATAATATGAAAGATCTCCTTTACAAGGAGCGGTGAAAGTCCCATAGACGGCTCATCCATCAGCACAATTCTGGGATTGCTCATCAGGGCTCTTCCTGTTGCCAGCATCTGCTGCTCTCCTCCTGACAGGGTTCCTGCCAGCTGTTTTTTTCTCTCAAGAAGCCTTGGAAAATACTCGTAGACCATATCCATATTCTTCTTGATCTGGCTCTTATCATTCATGATATAGGAGCCCATCTCCAGATTTTCCTGTACACTCATCTGGGTAAAGACGTGTCTTCCCTCAGGCACATGTGCCATTCCGATCCGGATGATATGGCTGGGATCCATCCTGCGCAGATCCTTTCCATCATACTCGATGACTCCGTCTGTTGCTCCCTTCAGTCCTGTTATCGTATGCAGGGTTGTGGTTTTTCCGGCACCATTGGCACCGATCAGGGATACCACCTCACCATCATTCACCGTAAGGCTGATATCATGGAGCGCATGAATTGAGCCATAGGAAACATTTACCTTTTCTATTCTGAGCATATTATGCACCCTCCTCTTCTTCATCTGCCCCAAGATAAGCAGTAATAACCCGCTGGTTGGATGCGATCTCTTCAGGAAGTCCTGTGGCAATGGTTACGCCATAATCAATAACAACAATCCTTTCACAGATCTTCATGACAAGACTCATATCATGCTCGATCAGAAGAATCGCAATCCCGAACTGTTCCCTGATCACATTGATGCAGCGGAGCAGATCAGCGGTTTCCGTAGGATTCATACCTGCTGCCGGCTCGTCCAGAAGAAGCAGCTTCATCCCGGTTGCCAGTGCCCTCGCGATCTCCAGCTTTCTCTGCTGGCCATAGGGAAGATTATCTGCCACAAAATCTGCCTTATCCTCGAGACCGAAGATTTTCAGAAGCTCCATGGCCTTTTCCCGATATTCAGCCTCCTCACGCCAATAGGTGCTGCTCCTGAAAAGAGCACCCGGCATCTTGTACTTAATACTCATGCCATAGGCTACCATAACATTCTCAATTACCGTCATTGACTTAAAAAGACGGATATTCTGAAAGGTTCTGGCAATTCCTGCCTGGACGACCTGATAGGTCTTCTTTCCATTCATCTTTTCCCCGCATAAGAAAAATGCACCCTCCGTCGGTGTATACACACCAGTCAGAAGATTAAAGACGGTTGTCTTGCCGGCACCATTTGGTCCGATCAGTCCCATCAGCTCACCGGCTTTTATTTCAATATTAAAATCATCAACGGCCTTCAGGCCGCCAAAGGATATGCCAAGATGCTTTGCCTGTAAAATAACCTCTGCCATATTATTTCACCTCCTGTTTTTTCTCCGCCTTTTTCCCATGAAAGATCCGGTTTAAAAGCCGGTACAGAGAAAATTCATAGGTTCCGAGAAGCCCTGTAGGCTTAAAGATCATAACAAGTACAAGAGCCACGGAATATGCGAGCATTCTGTACTCGGAAAAGCTTCGAAGAAGCTCCGGCAGTGCAGAAAGTACAATAGCTGCCAGAATGGAACCGGTAAGGGAGCCCATGCCGCCAAATACTACCATGATCACGTACTCGGTTGATTTCAGCCAGCCAAAGGTAGCTGCATTTAAGGATCCGATATAGTGTGCAAAAATACCGCCTGCAATTCCTGCAAAAAATGCTGATACCGTAAATGCAAGTACCTTGTAGAAGGTAGTATTCAGTCCGGAGGCTCCGGCTGCAATATCATCATCCCTGATCGCAATGATCGCCCTTCCATATTTGGAACGGATGAAGGTATAAAGAAGTGCTACCGAAATCACTACCATCCAGAACACTACATAAATATCAGCCAGTCTGTTGATCCCCACTAACGCCTGACCTGCCTGCCCCTCTGAAAAGCCCTTGCCGCCGGCAAATTTCAGATTCTGGATGATAACCCGGATGATCTCACCAAAGCCAAGTGTGATGATCGCCAGATAATCTCCACGGAGCCGCAGGGCAGGAATTCCTACCAGAACACCGAATACGGCTGCCAGTACACCACCTGCCAGTGTTCCGATCAGGAACCGCAGCGTATCGGGTGCCCCTGCTCCCACAAGAATTCCGGATGCTTCCATTGCCTTTGTGATCAGTGCCGCTGTATATGCACCAATTGACATGAAACCACAGCCGCCAAGTGCTACCTGTCCCAGATAGCCTACTGTGATATTTAAGGAGCTTGCCATAATAATGGCAATGCCACATACCATCAGCACACCGCTGATATAGTTGGAAAGGGCACCTGTCTCTCTCAGAATGACAAGGAGCAGAAAGAGTAGCAGTACTCCTGCCAGGTTTACTATCATTGCTTTTCCTTTTTCTTTTGGTATCCTCACAGTCACCACCTACACTTTCTCTCCAATATTTTTACCAAGAATACCTGCCGGCTTTACGATCAGGACGATGATCAGTATGCCAAATACGATCGCATCTGAAAATGCAGAGGTGATCACACCGCCTGTAAGTGTTCCTATATATGCCTTTGTCAGGCTTTCTACCAGTCCTATGATGATACCGCCGAGCATGGCACCCGGTATGATCCCGATCCCGCCAAGAACGGCTGCAATAAATGCCTTCAGACCAAGCATGGAACCCAGTGTGGGAGTTGCCTGCGGATAGGAGGCACAATACATAAGAGAAGCGACTGCTGCCAGTGCAGATCCGATGGCAAAGGTGATGCTGATGGTCCGGTTCTTGTTGATCCCCATAAGGATCGCTGCTTCTCCATCCTCAGATACTGCACGCATTGCCTTTCCCATTTTGGTTTTCTTTACGAACAGCTGCAAAGCAATCATCATTACAACGCCAATTGCGATCGTAAGCAGCGTATTTCCATTCAGCTTGGTACCTCCGATCTCCAGATTAGGGAAATTAAAGATCGTTGAAATTGACTTTGGTGAAGCGCCAAACAACGTCTGTGCCAGATTCTCCAGAAAAAGACTCATGGCAATTGCGGTGATCAGTGCGCTCATCTTTGTTCCCTTTTCCCTTACTGGCTTGTATGCAACCTTTTCTACGGTAATACCAACTGCCGAGCAGGCAATAATAGCAAGAATTACAGCCGCCCATGCAGGAAGTCCGCCTGCTACCATGATTGGAATCGTGTAAAGCAGCACATAGCTTCCAACCATGATGAAATCTCCATGTGCAAAGTTGATCAGCTTGATGATACCGTAAACCATGGTATACCCAAGCGCTACTAACGCATACACACTGCCGATTTTCAATCCATTTATGATCTGTTGTATGAATATGCTTATCTGTGTTCCCATAGTCGTTCTCCTTTATAACCGGCACCACCGCCGGGGCGGCGGTGCCTTTCTGGTTTCTTACTGCCTGACAGCTGTTAATCCAGTGTGCAGTTCCAGACAGCTTCTCCATCCTTAAATTCAATAACTGCAACTGACTTCTCAGGTGTACCTGTTTCATCCAGAATAAACTTACCGGTAACGCCCTCAAAGCTCATGCCTGACATGGCATCACGGATCGCTGCTCTGTCTGTGCTGCCTGCCTTTTCAATTGCATCCTTGATCATATAGGTGGAATCATATGCAAGTGCTGCCAGCGCATTTGGCTTTGCACCATATTTATCATTGTAAGCAGTAACAAAGGTCTGTACTACATCAGAGGTATCATCCGGTGAATAGTGGTTGGTATAGTAGCAATTATTGTAAAGAGTCTTGTCATCCAGCATGGATTCTGTCGTACCATCATAACCATCAGCACCCATGATCACACCCTCAAAGCCTGCTGCTCTTGCCTGGGGAATGATATAAGGACCTGCCGCATTATAGTAGTAGGGTGCAAACAGGAACTCTGCTCCGCTTGCTGCAATATTGGTCAGCTGGGAAGAGAATTCGGTATCATCTGTTGAGGATGAGCTTTCTTCTGCCACGATCTCCAGTCCAAGCTCGCTGCAGGCTGCATCAAAGGACTCTCTTACACCTGCCGAATAAGCATCTCCGGAAGCATACAGGACAGCCACCTTCTTTACTCCCAGCTTTTCTGCCGCAAACTTGGCTGCCATCTTGCCCTGGTAGGAATCCTTAAAGCAGGCACGGAATACGTAATTATCTGATTCGGTAATGGTATCTGCTGTTGAGGTAGGTGTCAGAAGTACGATCTGGCTCTCATCTGCAAGAGGTGCCAGAGAAGCGGTAACACCACTTGTTACAGAACCGATAATGGCACAGGCACCATCACCTACCAGTCTGTTAAAGGCATTTGCACCCTCTGTGGAATCTGCCTTATCATCATAGGATATAATGGAAATATTCTTACCAAGCACACCACCTGCTGCATTGATCTCCTCTACTGCCAGATTAATACCATTCAGAACGGATTCTCCATAGGTTGCAAGATTACCGGTATTGGGTGAGATCACCCCGACCGGAATGCTGTCCCCATCTGCTGCTGTGCCTGCTTCTGCGGCAGTATCACTGCTGCCGGCACTTTCTGCTGCCCCGCCGGTGCTTCCACATCCTGCAAGCAGTGCTGCTGTCATTGTTCCGGCACTGACAAGTGCCACCAGCTTCTGAATCACTTTTCTTTTCATAATCTCATCCTCCTTCTGCATTATAGCATACATGTATACAATGCTTATTCATAGAAAAGGTATCCGTAACGATACCCTGTAAAACAAAAAACTCCGCCGGTTGTCTTCACCTGCGAAGTATTGTTTTCATTATGTTATTTTGTACCTGTCCTAGGAAATACCCAGCTTAAAATCCACGAATTTCTTAATGATCTCAGTACACTGTTCATATCTGTATATCCCGGTATCCAGCGACAGATCATAGTTCTTTACATCCTGCCATTCCCTGCCGGTATGGTATTTGTAATAGGCACTTCGGTAAGCATCCATCCTGGCGATCTCATCGACTGCCTCTTTTCTTGTGCAGCTCTGGAAATCCATTTCATGAAGTACACAGCTCTCATAGGGTGCATGAATGAAAACTCTCACGAGATATGGATAATCCTTAAGCACGTAATCCGCTGCCCTTCCCACTACCACATAGGATTCTCTTTTTGTCAGTTCCTTTAATACCTTAGCCTGATAAGCAAACAGGTTATCATTTGAGGTAAAATCATTGCTTTCCGGTGGGATCAGCTCTCCATTGAAAACCTTTTTAAATGCCTTGAACAACGGCTTCTTCTTCGTTGTTTCATCTGCTGCTGCAAATAGTGTTTCATTGATTCCGCTGTCTTCTGAAGCAAGTCGCAGCAGCTTTCTGTCATACATATCAATCTGATAATCATTTGCAAGCATTTTTGCAATGGTCGTACCGCCGCTTCCACAGGTTCTTGTGATTGCAATTACAAAATGTTTCATTGCAGCTCCTCCTTTTCAAGCCAGTCTGCTCTCCATCAAGTTTACAGTTATTGTAATCTCGCATCTATGCAAAGTCAATTATCATTAATAATGCATTTTCAGGCAGATTGTTACTAATTATTTCTACTCCTTCTACTTATTTATAAGTAGTTAATTTTTGTTTTCTGCTTCAAAATGAGTACGCAGCCTTTTTCCGGTCTCCGTAACAGCAAGACCTCCTTCTCCTGTTTCCTTTAAATCCATCGGCATTTCATTACCGATCCTGCGCATGGTATCGATCACCTCATCAGCCGGGATCGCACTCCGTACTCCTGCCAGTGCCATCTGTGCTGCACTTACAGCATTCACAGCCCCTGCCGCATTTCTTTTTATACACGGAACCTCTACCAGTCCGCATACCGGATCACAGGCAAGACCAAGCATATTTTTGAGTGCCAGGGCTGTGGCATGTATCATTGCCTCATGACTGCCACCCTGCAGATAAACAATTGCCGCTGCCGCCATGGCACTGGCAGACCCTATCTCTGCCTGACAGCCTCCGGCTGCACCGGCAATGCTTGCATTCTCCGCGATCACTTCCCCTATGCCGGCGCTCAGGAAAAGCGCTTCCACCATTTTCTCTTCTTTTTCCCCGAACACCTCCTCATAAGCAAGCAGGACTGCCGGTATGACACCACAGGAGCCTGCTGTAGGCGCCGCCACGATCCTTTTCATACAGGCATTGGACTCTCCCATCTTTACTGCCTTCTCCATAACAAGGGAGGGATAAGCCCCCATCAGGCTGTTCCCTGTCTGGTTATATGCATGAAGCCTTTCCCCGTCTCCTCCGGCAAGACCGCTCGGAGAAGAAAGAGCTCCGTTGTAGGACTGGTCAGCCTGCTTCATGGCAAGGTACATGGATCTCATTGCTTCAAAGGTTTCCCTCTCCGTAACCTGTCTCTCCTCCATGTCCTTTTCCATGATGATACGCCACATGGGCACCTGCTTTTCCTCTGCCAGATTTTTAATATCTTCTATGGAATGATAGATCATCTGCTCTTTCCCTCTCTTTCACAGCCTCCGTTAAAGAAGGCTCAGATACGTCACCTTCTGGATTCCCTCAAGATGTGTCAGGAAACAGATCCCGTCCTCCGGAACCTCCTGGTCACACTCAATGACCATAACCGCATCTCCGCCCCGGCTTCTTCTGTAAAGCTGCATGGTCGCAATGTTCACAGACTTATGTCCCAGCATGGACGTAACCTCTGTGACATGTCCGGGCTGATCCAGGTTATGTACGATCAGCGTAGGATAATCTCCTGAAAAATTGGTTGCGATCCCATCGATCCTCGCAATATTGATCCTGCCCCCGCCAAGGGACTCACCGACAATTTCCAGCGTTTTTCCCGTTTCGCCGGTAAGCAGCAGCTCAGCAGAATTAGGATGCCCCTCCTTCAGCTCCGCTTCCCCAAAGGAAAACCGGATCCCTCTTTGCTCTGCCAGTGCAAAGCTTTCCGGTATCCTGGTATCATCCGGCTTCATTCCAAGAAGTCCTGCTATGATCGCTTTTCTTGTTCCATGTCCGATACCGGTTGCCAGAAAGGAGCCATACAGCAGGATCCTTGCCTCCCTTACCGGCTCGCCAAGAAGCTTTCCTGATACATAGCCTATCTTGGCAGCACCTGCTGTATGGGAGCTGGAGGGACCGACCATAACCGGTCCTATAATATCGTATATGTTCATACCATTCACCCCCTTGCCAGGTTCAGAAGGATCCTTACAACTGCCTCCATGGATTCTATGCAGATATACTCAAATCTGCCATGGAAATTATGGCCTCCTGTACAGAGGTTCGGGCAGGGCAGCCCCATGTAGGAAAGTCTGGCACCATCCGTACCGCCCCGGATGGGAACCACAACTGGCTCTACCCCGGCTTCCCTCATCGCCTCCATGGCATGGTCGATCAGCTCCATATGATCCTCTATGATCTCCTTCATGTTGTAATAAGAATCCTTAAGCTCTATTTCCACTGTGCCTTCCCCATACTTCTCATTCAGGAATGCACCGGCCTTCTCAAACAATGCCTTTTTCTGTTCAAATTTTTCTCTGGAATGATCCCTGATGATATAATCTGCCACTGCCCTTTCAATATCTCCATTCAGTGCATCCAGATGGTAGAAGCCCTCATATTTTTCCGTATACATCGGGTTTTCAGATACAGGCAGCATTCCCTGGAATTCCATGGCAGTCAGCAATGCATTCTTCATTTTGTTCTTGGCATCTCCCGGATGCACACTTCTCCCATGGAAGGTTACCCTGGCGCCTGCCGCATTGAAATTCTCATATTCCAGCTCCCCGAGCTTACCGCCGTCCACCGTATAGGCACAGTCTGCTGAAAACAGCTCTACATCAAAGTGATCTGCTCCCGCTCCCACCTCTTCATCCGGGGTAAAGCCGATCCGGAGCTTTCCATGGGGAACATCCCCGTGGGAAAGCAGGTACTCCGCCATGGTCATGATCTCAGCAACACCTGCCTTGTCATCTGCGCCAAGCAGCGTAGTTCCGTCTGTCACGATCAGGCTCTTTCCCTGATATTCCTTAAGCTCCGGGAAATCCGCTGTTTTCATGACAATGCCAAGCCCGCTGTTCAGGACAATATCCTCTCCGTCATAAGCAGTAATGATCCGCGGCCTTACATTCGCCCCACTTACTGCCGGAGAGGTATCCATATGGGAAATGAAGCCCATGACCGGCTTTCCCTCCATCCCTTCTGTGGCAGGAATGGAAGCATATACATAGCAGTGCTCCTTATCATAGGTGATCTCCTCTGCTCCCATTTTTGTAAGCTCTTCCACAAGGAGCCTGGCAAGCTCATGCTGCTTTTCCGTAGTCGGCGTACCTGTTCCCTCTTCATCTGACTGGGTATCTATCTGTACATAACGCAAAAACCTGTCCGTAACCTTTTCCATCTTAAACCTTCCTTTCCCTGCTTCTATTTTTCTCTTTTATTTTGTGTTTTCTTTTATTTTCATATCCGCAAAGTCCTAAAACAGGAGCAGCGATACCACAGGCATGGTAATGACTGACAAAAGCGTCGTCAGTGTCACACCTCTTGATGCTGTCTCATAATCTCCGTCATACTCCTGTGCCAGCATGGCAGTCATGCTTCCTACCGGTGTTGCCAGCATGATCATAAATACACCGCAGATCACCTCATTTGTCACTACCTGCCGGATCAGAAGCATACCAAAAACCGGTATCAGAAGCAGCTTGATCAGTGAAAAGAGTAACAGCCTCACATCCGTAAACAGCTCCCTCAGACTAATGCTTGTCATGGAAGCGCCAATGACCATCATACTTAAAGGTGCAGTCAGATTTCCAAGATAACTCAGCGTATCTGTGAGAAATCCCGGTACCCGGATCTGCCAGAGATACAGGATCAGTGAAATAATACTGGTGATCACCCCGATATTCAGGACTTCCTTCAGCGAAAGCTTTTTCTTTTCCGCACCATTCTCCTTTTTCCGCAGTGCGGAGACACCAAAGGTATAGATCAATATATTAAAAGGGATGCTGTACAGTGCTCCATAAAGAACGGCGCTGCTTCCATACAGGGCTGCGATTATGGGATACCCCATAAAGCCTATATTGGAAAATACCGTCATGGCCTGATAAACACCCCTGCTCTTTGGATCTACACGCAGCAATACCGGCAGCAGATAAGCCAGCAGCAAAAGTACCGCATAGATCGCAAGGATTACTACTGTCAGTGAAAGCAGCTCCCTGCCTTCCATTCTTTCGTCACTGATCCCACTGACAAGGATCATCGCCGGATTGGCGATATTCACAACGATCGCCGACAGCCTTTTGGAGGTTTCCTCTGTGATCATTCCGATCTTACTTCCCACAAAGCCGACACTCATAAGCAGAAACATGATAATCATTTGTTGTAAAAGCAGCATAGGTTTTCTGTCCTTTCTTATCCGCCGTAAATCTGTATCAATGCATTCAGCTTCCCCTTTTTGCTTAATCCCCGGCCTCCTGCATAGATAAACCTTCCATAGCCACGTACAGAAATCTGATCTCCGTCCTTCAGCATATGACTGTTATTTTCACACTGTCTTCCATTCACGAAGATCCTCTTTTGCAGAAACAAGGCTGCACTGTCACTTCTTGATAATTTATACACCTTTGCGATCACACCGTCAATACGTTCTGATGCAATCTGTATATTGATATCCTTAAGCTCTGCCTCTCCTTCCACCGGTATCTCCTCTGTCACCTCACAGAGGACAGAGGTATGTCTTACCCTTGTCAGGTTCTCCATGATATAAGGTGCAATGATCTCTTTACAGAACAGAAATGCTTCCTTTTCCTGAAGGATAATATCCCCAAGAGTACCTCTTTCAATACCAAGGTTCATCAGTGCACCAAGAAAATCCCTGTGTGTAAGATCCTCTGCAAATTTTTTCATGAGTGGTCTTATCCTGAGACATACAATGGGAAAATCCTGTTCATAACCAAGCTCTCCCGTATTTCCAAACCGGATCATGCACCGCTCCCGCCCTTCACTGCCACCGGATACCATCTCTCCGGCAAATGACAGCTCACGCTCCATTTCGTAGTAACAGGAAAGCTCCGCAAGCGACAGAAAATCTGTAAAGGTATAACAATTTCCCCTGTACGATCTTTCTGCCAGCTCACGGAGCCTTTTTTTCATTTGTTCTTCTTCTGCATTCATTCCGCTCTTCTGTGCAGCCTTCCAAAATATGCACAGCCCTTCTCCCCTTCCGGGGACTACACTTTCAGGATCTTATGCAGCCTCTTCATCACATGGAAATATGCCGGAAACAGAAACAGATCAGCAAGGATCCAGGCCAATGGGCTTGCAAAGCAGGCTCCGGTATACCCAAACACAGGTACCAGAAAAACACCCCCCAGCGTCCTTGCTATCATTTCAAATACACCCGCCAGGATCGCAAAGGTACTGTAGCCCATTCCCTGGATCAGGAAGCGGATCACATTTACAAACGCAAGCGGAATAAAAAATGCTGAGTTGATCACAAGCATCATCCGTGCATTCTGCAGAATTTCTGTCTCCCCTGCATCCAGAAACATCAATGCAAATTTATCCCCGAAGAAATACAGGATCACAAAGGCTGCAATAGAATAAACAATTCCCAATATGCTACAGGATAGCAGACCTTTGCCGATCCGGTCAAGCCTCTTTGCTCCCACATTCTGTCCTCCATAGGTTGACATGGTGGAGCCAAGGGCATCAAAGGGACAGCAGAAAAACAGACTTACCTTTGAGCCTGCTGTCATGGACGCTACTGCTGCCGAGCCGAGGGTATTGACCGCTGTCTGAAGAATAACAGATCCGATCGCTGTGATGGAATACTGCAGTCCCATGGGAACACCCATGCTGCATAGAATCCTCATCAGATGGGTATCCGCCTTCCATTCATCCTTCTTCACGATCAGAATGTCAAATTTATAATACATATATATCAGACACAGGATTCCTGAAATAAGCTGGGAAAGCACCGTGGCAACTGCAGCTCCCGCCACTCCCATCCGGAAGACCCTGATCAGCAGGAGGTCAAGTCCGATGTTCAAAACGGAAGAGATCACAAGAAATACCAGGGGAGTCTTACTGTCCCCGATGGAACGGATAAAGCCGGACAGCAGGTTGTATAAATAAGTGGCAGGGATCCCGATAAATACAATCAGAATATATGAATAGGCGTATTCAAGAATATCCTCCGGTGTTCTCATCAGAGTCAGGATCTGCCTGCAGAATATCGATACCAGTACGGTCATCACAGCAGCAAATCCTATAGAAAGCCACACACTGTTCGCAATAAAACGGCGCATGGTCACATAATCCTTGGCACCAAATTTCTGGGCCACCGGGATTGCAAATCCATTACAGACACCCATGCAGAAGCCGATCACAAGAAAATTCACGGAACCGGTAGCACCTACACCGGCAAGAGCATCAACACCAAGTGTCTTCCCAACAATAATAGTATCCACAACGCTGTAAAACTGCTGGAACAGAAAGCCGAACAACAGGGGCACTGCAAACCCCAGAATCAGCTTCATCGGTGAACCAACTGTCATATCCTTTGCTGAACTTCCTGCCATTTTCTTCTCCTCCTGAAATAGAAGTTTTCTCTACTGAAGCAAGTTAGAGTATACTCATCTTCCTGTCAGAAATCTAGTATATTTTCTTACAAAAAAAGTAAAAATCTCTTCTGTTATGCATCAAAAAACTGCCGCCCTCTCCATACAGCCTTCTGTCATGGAAAAGAGCGGCAGCCTTATTTTTATTTCATCTTACCTTTTCAGTCTGTCTGATTTCTTATGCGAAAGGATTCTCAGAAGGATAACGAACTCCCTTCGGCTGATTATAACCGATGCTGTCAAGCTTTACACCAAGGAGCTTCAGTACCTCGAACATTGCCTTTCCGTAATGTCCGAACATAACAGCGCCATGGTGAGGGAAATTCTTCTCAACCAGTACATGACGGTAAAATCTTCCCATTTCAGGAATAGCGAAGATACCGATACCGCCGAAGGATCTGGTCGGAACATCAAGGATCTCACCTTCTGCCACATAGGAAACCAGCTCTCCGTCTGAATTGCACTGCAGACGATAGAAGGTAATGTCAGAAGCTGCGATATCACCCTCCAGGGTTCCTCTTGTGAAATCAGGATCGCTTCCAGCGGGCTCAAGAAGTCTGTGCTGGATGAGCTGATATTTAACAGCTCTGGATGAGCACATCTTGCACTCCGGTGTATTTCCGCAGTGGAAGCCCATGAAGGTATCTGTCAAAGCATAATCATACTTGCCGGCGATATCCTCGTCATAAATATACTTCGGTACGGAGTTGTTGATATCAAGCAGGGTAACTGCATCATCAGATACGCACAGTCCGATGTATTCGCTGAGAGCACCGTAGATATCTACCTCGCAGGATACCGGAATACCACGGGATGCCAGACGGCTGTTTACATAGCAGGGCTCAAATCCAAACTGGGAAGGGAATGCAGGCCAGCACTTGTCAGCAAATGCCACATACTTTCTTGCACCCTTGTGGTTCTCAGCCCAGTCAAGCAGGGTAAGCTCGAACTGTGCCATCTTGACATTGAGATCTTCGTAGTAGCTGCCTTCTCCCATTTCCTTAGCCATGTCTGCACATACCTCAGGGATACGGGGATCATTCTCATGCTCCTTGAAGGAAACAAGCAGATCCAGTTCAGAGTTCTCTTCGATCTCTACGCCAAGCTCATATAAGCCCTTGATCGGTGCGTTGCAGGCAAAGAAGTCCTGAGGACGGGGACCAAAGGTGATGATCTTCAGATTGCGGACACCAATGACAGCACGTGCGATCGGTACAAATTCGCCGATCATCTTTGCGATATCATCTGCGGTTCCTACAGGATATTCAGGAATATAGCCCTGCAGATGACGCATTTTCAGGTTATAGGAGCAGTTCAGCATACCACAGTAAGCATCGCCTCTTCCATTGATCATATCGCCGTCACCTTCTGCTGCTGCTACGAACATGCAGGGGCCGTCAAAATTCTTTGCGATCAGGGTTTCCGGTGTTTCCGGTCCGAAATTTCCAAGGAATACTACAAGAGCATTACACTCTGCCTTCTTTACATCCTCTACTGCCTTCAGCATATCCTGCTCATTTTCCACAGTGACAGGGCACTCATATAAGTCACCCTTGTAGGCAGCCTTGATTGCTGCACGTCTCTTCTGTGATAATTCGATCGGGAAACAGTCACGGCTGACTGCCACGATACCAAGTTTTACTACCGGTAAATTGTTCATGATTACCTACCTCCTGTTTTCTTATATTGTTTTATTCATTGATATTAAGGTTCTTTCCAACAAGTCCCATGGGACTGCCCTCCGGAAGTCCTCCTTCGGGATGGCCAAGGAGCCATTTGTTCTTTGCGGTAAGGTGTCCGTCCTCACCCTCTGTATGGGCTGCTTCCAGATCAAGGTTGGTTCCCTTCGGAAGTACTACTGTCACACGGAAGCCCTGTCCATTTACGCCGCAGGGTGCATAATGCAGAGTGGTTGCATATACTTCTACTGCAGTTCCCGCAGGAATCAGAAATGCTTCTGCCAGAGAGGTATCATATGTAAAGTCCTCCGTGATATCCTGCTGTCTGCCAAGGATCAGAATGGCGTCTGTCACTGCCACATTGATCTCTGAGCTTCTGTGATATTCAAAAGCGTTCAGCATACAGTTGTGTCCGTTGCAGTAACCGATCTGGACCTGCAGCTCTCCGTAGGTCTTATCTGTCAGCTCCTTCATAACTGGAAGTGCCTCAAGCTTCGGATCTCCCGGTACATAGATCACATCCTCAGGACAGGGTGTTTCTTCCATGGCCTTACAGAGCTCTGAAAAGTCGATCCCGGTAACAACTCTTCCATAGGTCTTGAATCTCTCATCTGTTACACTGTAAATCTTCATTTTCCTTCTCCCTTCTTTAGAATAAAATTACTTAATGATATCAAACAGCGGCTTGCAGGCAGGATAGATCTGCCTGAACTGCTGATAACGCTCGTCATACTTCTTTACCAGCTCTTCCTCCGGCTCTACGGTATCCACAATCCTTACGATCTTAGCGGCAGCTTCTTCCACGTTCTTATATTCCCCGCAGGCTACCGCCGCCAGCATGGCTCCGCCAAGTGCCGGTCCTTCTTCGCTTTCGATCACATCCACCTTCAGGTTCAGGATGTTGGCGATCATCTTTTTCCAGAGAGGGCTCTTCGCACCGCCGCCACAGATCTTCGTCCGCTCAATCTTAATGCCAAGGGACTTGGCTACCTCGAAGGAATCACGAAGTGCAAAGGCTACGCCCTCCAGCACTGCCTGGGTCATATCTGCCCTGGTGGTATCCATGGTCATGCCGATAAAGGTTCCTCTGGCATTTGGGTTATTATGAGGGGAACGCTCGCCCATCAGGTAGGGCAGGAAATACACGTGATTTTCTCCAAGTACACCGATCTTCTTCTGCTCTGCGCCGTAGTCGGAGGTACCGATGATCTCATCCATCCACCATTTATTGCAGGAAGCTGCACTGAGCATACATCCCATCAGATGATAATGTCCGTCTGCATGTGCAAAGGCATGCAACGCATTGTTCTTATCTACACCAAATTTCTCAGAAGAGATAAAGATGGTTCCGCTTGTTCCAAGGGAGATATTGCACATACCATCTCCAACAGTTCCGGTTCCTACTGCTGCTGCGGCATTGTCACCTGCGCCGGCTGCCACCTTTACTGTCTCCGGAATACCAAGCTCCCTTGCGATCTCTGGCTTTACTGTGCCTACGCATTCATAGCTTTCATAAAGCTTTGGCAGCATCTCCTCGCTGATACCACAGATCTCACACATTTCCTTTGACCAGCGGCGGTTTTTCACATCCATCAGCAGCATACCGGAAGCATCTGATACATCCGTACAGTTCACACCGGTCAGCTTATAGGCGATATAGTCCTTGGGAAGCATGATCTTCACAATTCTTTTAAAATTCTCAGGCTCCTTATTCTTCACCCAGAGGATCTTCGGTGCCGTAAATCCGGTAAAGGAAATATTGGCTGTATACTCGGAAAGCTTTTCCTTACCGATCACATTGTTCAGATAATCACACTCTTCATAGGTTCTTCCGTCATTCCAGAGGATTGCGGGACGGATCACCTGATCCTCCTTATCCAGAATGACAAGTCCGTGCATCTGTCCGCCAAAGCTGATGCCTGCAACCTTACTCTTATCTGCCTCTGCAATCAGCTCCTTCATGCCATCCATAACCTGCTCATACCAGTCCTCAGGCTTCTGCTCCGACCAGCCCGGATGCGGGAAATACAGGGGATATTCTCTGGATACGATCTTCTGTATCTTTCCTTCCCCGTTCATCAGAAGCAGCTTCACTGCGCTGGTTCCCAAATCAATTCCTACGTATAACATTTCTCTCCTCCTTTTCTTCTGATACCCTTCTGTTCCATCGTTCTATATAAAAATCCTCAGAAATAAATGAGATTCTCTTTCATGATGATCTCCAGCTTGGCATAATGCTTCTTTTCACTCCGGACCTTGCCGTAGCACATCTCTTCAAACAGCATTCTCACTGCCCGGTATGCCTGGCTGCTCAGATCCTGATAGATCAGTGCATCGATCGTGGAATCCTCCACACTGCCTCTGATCTCCTCAAACAGATCGAATCCAACCAGCGGAATTTTTTTCTTCTGCCGCTTCAGGACATCTGCGATCACATCCAGCCGGTAGGTAAGATCAAAAATACCATCCGGTTTCCTATCTGGTTCTTCCTGTAAAAGCTTCTCCAGTGCTTCCTTTATCTCCCTTTCTCCGGTAAGCCCAAAGAATGGCGGCAGCATCTCCAGCTTTTCGCAGGTTTTCAGTCTGTCCTGAAACCCGGAAAGTCTGCTCAGGATATCCTGATTTGTTTTATATTCTTCTGTCACCGGTACAAAGATTCTGCCACCCTCCGGCATCAGCTTCATCAGAAGCTCTGCCGCCAGCATGCCACTGCGGTAATAATCCACGCCCACATAATAATTGTCCGGATGCTCCGCCACATCACGGCTGAGCAATACGATCCTGCAGTTCTCCTTTTCAAGCCTTTCCAGAATCTGGAGGATCACTTCATGGCTGGAATAGGAAAGGATAAAGCTGTCAACGCCCTGCTGTCTCATCTCTTCTACAGCTGCAAGCTGCTCCGAAGGCTTCTCCACATCAAATTCAGAGATCATGAGCGTCAGTCCGTCGTCTCCAAATTCCTGCAGTGCCCTCTTAAGTCCCCTGCCTACTTCCGTTGCAAAGTAATTGGCACTCTTTGACCGGAACCCCACATACCCGATCGTGTAATGGCGGTTCATAGCCAGATTACGGGCATTTCTGTTCTGTACATAATGGTACTTTTCCAGCGCGTCCTGTACCATTTTTACGGTTTCTTCGCTGACACCGTCTTTATTTCTAAGCACTTTGTATATTGTTGTGCGTGAAATACCTATTTTTTTAGATATTTCTTCTAATGTCATACGGGAGGCTTCTTCCATTTTGCACCCTTTTGCCTATTTCGTTTTTTATTTAACACGTGTTAACTATATGCTATCACCAATTGGATTATGTGTCAACAGCTCTGAAAAATATTTTGGCACAGCAGAAAAAACGGACCACTGCTTTCGCAGCGGTCCGCCTGTCATTTCAGTCTCTGTTCAGTTTTCAGCTACCGATAAGCCTTCGAAAGGAACAACTGCTCCTTCATAGGTCTCTTCGATAAACTTCTTGATATCATCAGACTTAAGAACGTTAACCAGTGCCTTAACACCTTCATTGTCCTCATTGCCTTCCTTAACAACAACGACATTTACATAGGTCTGTGCTGCAAGGGAATCAGATGTCTCAGATGCCAGAGCGTCTGTCTGTGCATTCAGACCTGCATCCAGTGCATAGTTACCATTGATAACTGCGAATGCCACTTCACTAAGAACCTTGGAAACCTGTGCTGCTTCCATCTCAACGAAATTGATGTTGTGAGGATTCTCTGCGATATCATTGATGGTTGCATCAATGCCGGCACCTTCCTTTAAGGTAATGATACCATTGTCCTGAAGGATCAGAAGGGCTCTTGCCTCATTTGTTGTATCGTTAGGGATTGCAATGTCAGCACCATCGGGGATATTGGAAAGGTCACTCTCTGTTCCTGCATAAATTCCGATAGGCTCATAATGGATCTCTCCAACGCTTACAAGGTGAGTTCCTCTCTCTTCATTGTAGCTGTTAAGATAAGGAATATGCTGGAAATAATTGCAGTCGATATCACCGGCTTCTACAACCTCATTGGGCTGTACATAATCATCAAATACAGTGATCTGAAGATCATATCCCTGCTCTGCAAGGATGGGCTTTGCTGCCTCAAGGATTTCTGCATGGGGAACAGCTGTTGCTGCTACGGTGATCACCTGAAGGTCACCTGTCTCTGCCTGTGCATCTGTGTCTGCTGTTTCTTCTGCTGCTGCAGTTTCTTCTGCTGCGGCTTCTTCTGTGGTTGTTTCTGCTGCATCTGTCTGTGCCTCGCTGCTTCCGCAGGCTGTCAGGACTCCTGTCAGTAAAGATGCTGTCAGAATCAGTGCTAATGCTTTTTTCATAATACTCTCCTCCTGAATATAATGCATTTATGATAAACCCTTTCGGGATCTATCCTTACCTGAGATTTAATCGGTGATACGCTTATCCAGCTTCTTGGATACTGCGGTTCCGATCATCTGCAGTACCTGAACGATGACGATCAGGATAATAACTGCTGCGTACATCACATCCAGCTTGTTTCTGTAATAACCATACTGGATGGCGATATTGCCAAGTCCGCCACCGCCTACTACACCGGCCATAGCGGAATAACCAAGGATCGTTCCAAGAGCAATAGTTGCTCCCACGATCAGGGAGGTTCTGGCCTCTGCCAGAAGCACCTTGAAAATAATAGTAAATAATCCGGCTCCCATGCTTTCTGCAGCCTCGATCACACCCTTGTCTACCTCAAGAAGGGAAGATTCTACAAGTCTTGCCACAAAGGGCGCTGCCGCAATGGCAAGGGGCACGATCGTTGCCGCCGGTCCGTAGCTCTTTCCTACGATCAACTTGGTAAGAGGCATGATCGTGATCAATAAGATCAGGAATGGTACGGAACGAAGTATATTTACAATAAAATCAAGAACCTTGTAGGCACCCTTATTGGGACGCAGTCCACCGGGTGCAAGTACTACCAGGATCACACCAAGCGGAAGACCGATGGCATAGGCGATCAGGGTAGAGATCCCTGTCATATAAATACTGATCCATGTATTTTCAGCAAGCATGCTGATCATTGAACTATCCAACATAATTTTTCAGCTCCTCCACTTCCAGATTTCTGTCTCTCAGGTACTGGATCATCTTCTCAGCAGCTACGGCCTCATCCGGAAGCTGAAGGATCATCTGACCATGCGCCACACCTCCGATATCCTTAGTGTCAGCAAGCAGAATATTGACAGGTGCCTTACATGCCAGCACCATATTGGCAATCACCGGTTCAAAGGACGAATTGCTCTTAAATACAATACGGATGCATCTCTTTCCGGTCATCTCCTCATATTTTCCATTTTCATCCTGGAATACCAGCTTTCTGGCTGCACTGCTCTTCGGTCTTGAGAAGACCTCCTCTACTGTACCGGTCTCCGCCAGATTTCCGGAATCTACGATGGCAACATGTGTACAGATTTCCTGTACAACTGCCATCTCATGGGTAATGATCACAATGGTAATTCCATATTTTTCATTGATTTCCTTTAACAGGGCAAGGATCGCCTTGGTTGTTGTCGGATCCAGCGCACTGGTTGCCTCATCGCAGAGCAGGATCTTCGGATTGTTGGCAAGTGCTCTTGCAATCGCCACTCTCTGCTTCTGTCCACCTGAAAGCTGTGCCGGATAAGCCTTCGCCTTCTCAGAAAGTCCAACGATCTCAAGCAGCTCCTTTGCTCTCTTAACCGCATCCTTTCTGGAAGTTCCCTTGATCTCCATGGGGAAGCAGATATTATCTATGACATTTCTCTGCATCAGCAGATTGAAATGCTGGAAGATCATCGCAATCTCGGTACGGGTCTTTCTAAGCTCCCCTTCCTTTAGCTGTGACAGATCCTTTCCTTCTATAAATACAGTTCCTGTTGTCGGGCGCTCCAGGAAATTCAGACACCTTACAAGTGTAGACTTACCGGCACCGCTCATACCGATGATACCGTAGATCTCTCCCTTATGTATGTCCAGATTGATTCCCTTCAGGGCTTCGACCTTATTATCTTTTCCAACGAAGGTTTTCGTAACATCCCTTACCTGAATGATTGCTTCCATCTGACCTTTTCCTTCTATATTATTGACTTTCCTAAGTCTCATAGTTCTGTATCATATCACAAACTGCCAAACCTTGCAAGAAAAGCTAATTCATAGTTATTCTGTATGAATTGTATAGTATCATCTGTTTCTTCATCTGTCAACACTATTTTCAAAAAATTTTAAACCCTATACAAAATTCCTCTGTTTTGTTATACTGAAAGCATGATGTTTCCGGGCATTCACTCCCCGGATCACACACTTTCTGATAGAAATAGGGAGGTATTTCCTGATTATGAGCAAAAAAGCAGTCGTTTCCCTCGGGCATGATGCCCTTGGCTATACAACCATGGCACAGTTAGATGCCGTAAAGGTCACCGCCAAAGCACTGGCTGACCTGATCGAGGCTGATTACCAGCTTACGATCACCCACAGCAACGGACCTCAGGTCAGCATGATCCACAAGGCCATGACTGAGCTGCGCCGTGTCTACATTGATTACACTCCTGCTCCCATGTGCGTCTGCAGCGCCATGAGCCAGGGCTATGTTGGCTATGATATCCAGAATTCCCTGAAGGCTGAGCTGCTTTCGCGGGGAATCAGCAAGACCGTCTCCACGATCCTGACACAGGTTACCGTGGATCCGTATGACGAAGCCTTTTATGAGCCTACCAAGCTGATCGGACGTTATATGTCTGCCGAAGATGCTGAAATGGAAGTAAAGAAGGGCAACTTTGTCAGGGAAGAGGATGGACAGGGCTTCCGCCGTATCATCGCAGCTCCAAAGCCCATTGATATCGTAGAGATCGAAGCGATCCGTACCCTTGCTGATGCAGGCCAGATCGTGATCGCCTGTGGCGGCGGCGGTATTCCCGTGATCGAACAGAAGCATGCCTTAAAGGGTGCTTCCGCTGTCATTGAAAAGGATGCCATTGCCGGCAAGCTGGCAGGTGATCTCAGAAGCGATGAGCTGATCATTTTAACCTCTGTTCCCAATGTATACCTCAATTACCAGAAGGAAGACCAGGAGGCACTTGCTTCCCTGACTGCGGCCAAGGCTAAAGAGCTGATCGCAGAAGGTCAGTTTGAAGAAGGCACCATGCTTCCCAAGATCGAGGCTGCTATTTCTTACCTTGCAGCCAATCCTGCCGGCAGCGTCCTGATCACCTCTCTTTCTGAGGTTGCCGATGCTGTGAAGGGTAAGGCCGGTACACGCATCACTGCTTAAATACCACTGACCCTGCGCCTGTATCCGTATATTGACAGATACATGCTCTTAAAAAGGGACCGTCTTTTAACAGACAGTCCCTTTTCCTATCCTTCCCTTACTCCAGGTTCAGTTTCTTTGTTACCAGATATTCTGTCACAAAATACAGCAGAACGGTTACCACCAGGCTGACAGTTCCTATTCCGAAATACATTCCTGTCAGCAGAGGCAGTGGGTTATCTCCTTCAAATCCGATCATGATCGGAAAAAATACGGCCTGCGAAGCGATCTGAAAAACCGTCGTGATCCCAAAATAAGCACCGATAGCTCCAAGGATCCTGTGTTTTCCCACAAGCTGTCCGATGGCAATGGAAGCTGCCAGCATCATGGGCCCGTTAAAAATCCCAACGATCATGATATAAACCATACTGATGATAAAGGCTGTCAGTGAACTGCCACCCATCAGCTGCATCTGCCGGATCAGCTTATGGATCTCTTCCCATATCACTGTCATATCTACAATGCCTTCCCTGCCTGCAAACAGCATTCCCATGCCGCCAAAGATCAGTACCGCCAGAACCACAACCAGCATCGTCAGAAGGCTCCATGCAGCCATGGGAATCAGCTTCGACCAGAGCAGCTCACGCCCACTGACCGGCAGGGTATGTGTCAGATAACCCTCATCGGTATACATGGTCTTATAAAAATGGACTGCCAGATAAATGGTGATCCCGAGACTGACTGCGATCAGTGCAAAATAAAACAGCAGCCACAGCATAATTGTCATAAATCTGCTGACATCCGCAGCCCCCTCCCTGATCCCAAGGAAGGAAAAACCGGAGATCACAGAAAGCACCAGCAGTACAACAGATAAAACACACGGGATCACAGATATCTCTTTCCACTCATGCTTCAATAACTTGCCTAACATGCAAACACCTCCCTGAAATAAGCATCCACGCTCTTGCCCTTCTCTTCCCGGATCTCCTCCACACTTGTCTGAAGCAGAAGCCTCCCTTCCTTCATAAAGACCACCTCATCCAGAATGTTCTCGATATCAGTGATCAGGTGCGTGGAGATCAGCACTGTGGCATTCTCATTGTAATTTGTAATAATAGTACGAAGGATATAGTCTCTGGCTGCCGGATCCACACCTGCGATCGGCTCATCGAGAATATACAGACTGGCATCCCTGCTCATTACCAGAATAAGCTGTACCTTTTCTCTTGTTCCCTTGCTCAGCGCCCTGATCCTGGCATTCTCTTCGATCCGGAGTGCTGCCAGCATTTCCTTCGCCCGGTCAGTCCTGAAATCTTCATAAAAATCCTGAAAATAAGAAAGCAGCTCCCGGATGGTCGCTCCGTTCTTCAGATACGTTCTCTCCGGCAGGTAGGACACCTTTGCCTTGGTAGATGGTCCGGGCTTTTCTCCATCGATCAGGATCTCTCCGCCATCCGGCACAAGCAGCCCGTTTAACAGCTTGATCAGTGTCGTCTTGCCGCTGCCGTTTGGTCCAAGCAGTCCTACGATCCTTCCTCTTGGAAGTGTCAGTGTCAGGTCATGCAGTGCATCCTTCCTTTTATCATATGATTTTTTCAGATTATGGATCTCTACCAGTTCACTCATGCTTCCTCTCCTCCCGTCTCCTGCTCGATCAGTGCCAATATATCTGCCTTCTGAAAGCCAAGCTCCTTCATCTGTTTCACAAATTCAGCCGCCTGCTCTGCTGCAAGCTGCTTTCTGATCTGTTTTATCATTTCCATATCCTCCGTCACCACTCTTCCGCTGGTTCTCATCGTCACGACAAGTCCGCTTCTTTCCAGCTCAGACAATGCTTTCTGCATCGTGTTGGGATTGACTCCCGCCTGTGCTGCAAGCTCCCGTACACTCGGGATCTTCGTCCCCGGTGCATATTCACCGGATACGATCTGCCGCTGGATCCTTTCCAGTATCTGTGCGTAGATCGGCCTGTCGGAATCCAAATTCCATGCCATATCCATCTTCCTTTCCTTTTCCCTGTTTCTCTCTCCATTCTGCTTTTTATTGATTTCATGTTCATTTGTATTATCTGATTAATACAGTAATACATATTACCATTTTTGTCAACCTGAAAAATAAAAATATAAAAGGCCGGCAATTCCATTTGCCAGCCTGCTTTTCTTACTCCTGCAGATACCCTGCTGTCGTTAGCAGAGCTCCGATCATGATGCAGAAATCACCGATATTAAACACGATCCGGCGGATTCCCTTCACCGGTACATTAAAGCTTACATAATCTACCACATATTTTCTCTTCAATCGGTCATAGGTATTGGTGTAAGCACCGCCAAGCAGAAAGGTCAGCCCCCACTTCAGAAGTCCTTTTCCTGCAGTTCCGAGTGTCAGAAGAAATACTACTGTCAGAACTGCAGTCAGCACTACCGATACCAGCATCACAAGCTTCTGCTTCTTTTCACCGGCATTCAGAAAGGCTCCCCTGTTGTGATGCTTCCTGACCAGCAGCACACCACCGCAGATCCTTTCATTCGTCTGCTCTGTTTTTGTCTTTTCAATATGTCCCTTGATCCCTGTTTCCAGTCCAAAAATTCCAAGAATAACTGCCAGATATTTCATGCTGCTCCTCCTCATCGTTTATATCCCTGCGATCACATCAAAGGTTTTTGCGATATTCACCTGTCCATAGCCCCATTCCCTCGATGGGAACTGAATACCGGGTGGTCGCACTGCACCCCGGACGAGATAATTTTTCACTTCTCTGCTCTCTAACCACCGTTCTCTACCATCTACCACTGCCCACTGCAGGAACTGGGCACAGATCCCGGCAAGCAGTGCCGCTCCGAAAGCAGATCCCGTCCTGCTTCCCAGCACTGTTGAAATCTCCACCCCTGGTGTGCACAGCTCTGGCTTTACATTGCCTCTTCTGCTAAAGCCTCTTCCGGATTCCCCATAAAAGCTGTTATTGCTGTCCTGATAATAGGTGGTTGTGATCACCTCTCTTGTATTTCCAGGCTCCGTCAATGTAACGTAAGGAGATGGTCTTAAGAAATAGGTATCCCCGCCCAGAAACTGCGTAATGGGAAGCCATATATGGAAATTTCCATTCTCATCATATTCTGCTCCGGTTGTTGTCACCTGGATCGTCCAGATTCCCGGTGTCGGATCCTGAAAACGGAACAGTATCAGTTCACCCCCGGAGCCCGGCTCTACCAGACTATGGTTGACCCTGATCACGGTTTTTTCATAAATAAAGGTAAACTCCCTTGTTTCCTGCACCTTAAAATCCACCGGATCTGTTATCTCACCACCCGGTGCCCGGATCGATATGGCGTGTGTCGCCGGCATGGTTCCCCAGAGCTCTGCCACAAATCCTTTTTCCCCGGCATCTACCCGTATTTCCACATTTTCGGTAGACTGCTTCATGCCTGCCGTAGCATACCCGATAAAATGATGGGCGCTGTTTCCCTCATCACCGCCGCACACCACCACAGACCGGCTCCTTCTGGTTGCCACACTGTTCAGATACTCTGCAAGCAGTGACTGTCCCTCATGATTTCCCATATTGGTACCGATCCCCATGCAGATCACAAGCGGCCTTCTCATGGAAACAGCATAGCCTTCCAGATATTTCACAGCAGCGATAACATCATTTTCTTCATAGGCTGTCACACCATCCGGCACAAAAAGGGATTCTGTCAGATAACGCTTTGCCTGCTTCAGCTTCACAACCACAATATCTGCATCCGGTGCTGCCCCCTGAAACCGTAAGCCTCCGGAAAGAATACTGCCTGCTGCCACACTGGCGATCTCTGTCCCATGACCGTTTTCATCATAGCTTGGTACGATCTGCCGCGGCTTTTCGCTTTGCAGTGCAGCCTGGATCAGCTCCCTTGTATACTCTGTTCCATAGAGAAACCCCGCCGGTGGCTGTCCACTCTGGATCTCCTGATCCCAGATGCCAAGGATCCTGGTGGAACCATCAGGATTTCGGAACACTTCCTCATCATACCGTATCCCTGTATCAAGAAATCCTAGCACCACGCCCCTTCCTGTCAGGTTTAATGGTGCACCCTGCACCTGCAGGATCCCGCACTTCATCAAAGGCTCCGGATCAAAAGATACAGCAGCTCCTCTCTCCAGTCCCATAAGCCCAAAGAGCTTGGGGACATCCCTGTAGATCAGCCCACGAAGCCTCTGCGGGCTCATTTCATCCTTCTTTATATAGACCAGGCTCAGATCATTTTCAATATTTAAAAACAGACCGTCTTCAAAATAACCGGTAAAACCTTCTTCTCTCGGGCTATCTGTAAGAAAATCATAATAGTCCTCTGACATGATTTTTTCTCTGTCTGTCATGTAAGTCCATTCCAAAGAGACATGCCGTTTCCTGTCTGCTGCCTCTTCTTTGTTTTACTTCCTATTATATGAAAACAGTCTGTTTTTGCTCTTTATTTTTCCTGCACTTCAATTGCCTTCAGTCCGTCTGCACTGATCGCTGCCGAATTTCTGATATCAATGACCGGTCCGCCGGCTCCTTCTATATACTCTCTGGTGATCGTCACCTTGCCGATATTGTCATCCTTCGGGATCTCATACATAATATCCAGCATAAAATCCTCAATAATAGCACGCAGTGCCCTGGCACCTATATCCTTCTTCATAGCCTTTTCCGCTATCGCTTCCAGTGCACCATCATCAAAGCAAAGCTGCACCTCATCCAGCTCAAGCAGCTTTTGGTACTGCTTCAGGATCGCATTCTTTGGCTCCTTCAGGATACGTACCAGCATATCCTTATCCAGTGCCTTCAGTGTATAAATGATCGGCAGCCTTCCAAGAAATTCCGGGATCATACCGAATTTCTTCAGATCCTCGATCGTTACCTTACTTAAGATATCGGTATCATTATCATATTTATCCTTCAGCTCTGCATTAAAGCCAATGGAGGTCTGCCTGCGCAGTCTCTGCTTGATGATCTCTTCAAGATCCGGGAACGCACCGCCACAGATAAACAGGATATTACGTGTATTGATCGTTGTCAGCGGCACCATCGCATTTTTACTGTTTGCGCCAACCGGTACCTCCACCTCTGCTCCCTCCAGCAGACGGAGCATACCCTGCTGCACACTTTCTCCGCTCACGTCTCTGCTTGTTGTATTCTTTTTCTTGGCGATCTTATCGATCTCATCAATAAAAATGATACCACGTTCTGCCTTTTCCACATCATTATCTGCTGCCGCAAGAAGCTTGGATACCACACTTTCAATATCATCACCGATATAGCCGGCCTCTGTCAGGGATGTTGCATCGGTGATAGCGAGCGGTACATCCAGAAGCCTTGCCAGCGTCTTTACCAGATAGGTCTTGCCACAGCCTGTAGGTCCGATCATCAGCATATTTGACTTCTCGATCTCAATATCATCCATGGTTCCCGTCGCCACACGCTTATAATGATTGTAAACAGCCACGGAGATCACCTTTTTAGCATGCTCCTGCCCGATCACATAATCATCTAGCTGTGCCTTGATCCTGTGTGGAGGCGGAATGTTCCTGATATCCAGAACCGGTTCCGACCCTTCACTCTTTTTCTTTTTCTTGATCTTCTGCTTATTGGGGATACCTCCCTCTCCCTGAAGGTCTGCAATATTCAGGAACCTGATATTGGGAAATCCCTTTTTACTCATATCCTGATTCAGGCTGTTCATAAAATTAGGATCCAGCATACCCTGATAATCAAACTGGCTCACAGTATCCATGGTCTTATGCATACAGTCATTACATACACAAATATTATTGGGAAGCTTGAACATCTTTCCCGCTTTGCTTTCCGGCCGCCTGCAGATAAAGCAGACATCCTCATAATCGCTTTCCTTCTGATCTTCTGTCAGCGTATCCTTCTGATCCTTGTCCTTTTCATCAAAATCTGCCATATATTTCTCCTGTCAGTCTGCTGTTCTCTATCACTATACGATCCTGCGGATCGTCAGCATCTCCTTATAAGTTGCATTTGTTATCTTAATACCTGTCCTCTGTGTGCTTGCATGCACAATCTGCCCATTTCCAATATAAAGTGCCACATGTCCTGCATAACAGATCACATCTCCAGGCTGTGCCTCTGAATAACTCACCTCACTGCCATAGCTTCTGAAGGAATACGATGTTCTTGGCACAGAATAGCCAAAGTCCTTATACACCCTCCAGACAAATCCGGAACAGTCTGCCCCGTCTGTCAGGCTGGTTCCTCCGGGAACATAAGGGTTCCCGATAAACTGGCACGCATAATTGGCGAGCTGCTGTCCCTTACTTCCGGAAAAGCTGGACGGAGACGCATACTGCCTGGAGCTTCCTGATGAGCTGCTGTCTGCACTGCCTCCTGATTCCCCGGAAGAGCTGCTGCCATAAGAAGCTCCACCTTCTTCACTTTGTCTCCGGAGAGCCTCTTCCTGTGCCTTCCTTGCTTCCTCCTCCGCCCTCTTTGCTGCCTGGATCTCAGAATCCTTCTGGCTTGAGGCGCTTTCAAGCTGCCTGATCTCATCAGACTGCTTTTTGATATTGGCTTTATAAACTGCGGCCTCCCGCTTCGCCTGTGCAAGCTGGGTCTCATAATCATCATATGCTTTTTTCTTCTCGTTCAGCATGATCGTCAGACTCTTCTGCTCTTCCTCCAGCTCATGCTGCTGTGCCTGGAGCTCTGCCTTTTCATCCTCCAGCTGGTTTTTCAGGTCTTCGGTCTCCTGCTTGACTCTCTGATATTCCTCAAGCATTTTGCGGTCATAGCTGTAAAGCTGCTCCACATAGTCTGCCTTGTTGACCATATCCCCGAAATTCTGGCTTTCCAGGAGAAGCTGTAAATAAGTGCTGTCACCCTTTTCATACATGAAGCGGATCCGCAGCTTCATGGCATCATACTGCTTCTGCTCCGTTTCCTTAGCCGCTTCGTAATCTGCTGTGGTTTTCTGAAGAACCTCTTCCTTTTCCTTCAGCTCCTCCTCTATGATCTCTACACTGGCGATCGTTTCTACCAGTGCAGCATCCACCTCTTCCACCTCTTCAGCAGCGGCATCCACATTCCCCTGAATGGAACCGATCGTCCCTGTTACACTGTCCAGCTTCTGCTGTTCGGAATTCTGTCTGTCCTTGGCATCCTGCTTCTTTTTTTCCAGCTCCTGCTTTTCCTGCTCCAGTTCGGAGACAGTCTTTGCCTGTACCGGCACTGTACCAGCTGCCAGCAACAGAACGCCCATTATAACTGCTGCAACCTGAATTCCTCTTTTTCTTCTCATATCCCTTTATTCTGCCTGCTCCACTGTAACTACCGCATTCTCTGAAAGGAAGTTCAGCACCTTCTGGGTCAGAAGATACTCCCTGAATGCCTCTTCATCGATCATTTCCCTGTAATCCTCTACAGCCTGTCCATAGAGCTCTGCATCTGCCTGCAGCTCCTCCTCTGCCTCTGCTTCTGAAACAGTAATGTTCTCCTTATCAGCGATCGCCTGCAGCATCAGATATTTCTTTGTCATATCCTCTGCCTGCAGCAGAAGGGTTGCCTGATAATCATCAGCATCCCCACCATAGTAAGCTGCCACATAGCTTCCGATATCCACACCGTATACAGAAGCATAGCTTGTGATATTGGCTGTCAGTGTATTGTTCATCCTGTCTACGATAGGCTGCGGCACCTCTTTAAATTCACAGTTCTCTTCTGCTGCTGTACATGCCTTATCTGCCTTCTCAGTGCTATAGCTCTGTGCCTGCTGCTCTGTCAGGATATCCTTCGCATATGCTTTATATTCTTCCAGTGTATTTACTCCGTCAATTTCAAGGCCTGCCACATAATCATCATTCAGCTCTGCTGCTTCCTGTACACTGATGCTGTTCACTGTAACAGTAAATACGGCTGTCTTTCCGGAAAGCTCTGTATTGTTCGGATAAGGCTCCGGGAAGGTAGCTTCTACATCCCTTGTTTCTCCGATCTCCATACCAATACAGCCATCCTCAAATCCGTCGATAAAGCTTCCGGAACCGATCGTCAGATCCTGTCCCTGTGCAGTTCCTCCTGCAAAGGCAACGCCATCCAGCTTCCCTTCATAATCAATATTGACAGTATCCCCGGACTGCACCGCCCTTCCCTCTACAGGTGTGGATACCGGATTCATCTGCCGGACGTACTCAATATAACTGTCGACATCTTCCTCTGTTACTACCGGTTCCTCTGAGGTCATGCTGATCTCAAGTCCTTTATATTCCCCAAGTGTCACATAATCAGAAGCTGTATAATCCTTCAGATAGCTTCCATCGGTACCTGTACTCTCTGCCGCTTCCGTACTTTCCTCTGCTTCTGTGCCCTGCTCTGCATTTTCTGCTTTCTGGCCGCAGGCTGCCATGGATACAGTCACTGCCACAAGCAGTGCTGCCAGTAATTTTCTTTTCATAAACTCCTCCATTTTCAGATCTTATCTGTGCTTACAAATATATCATATTTTTTCCTCTATTTAAAGGTTTTACAAAAATTTCAGAATTAGCCGGAAAATGATTCCTTTTAATCCACCTGTAAAATCACCTGTAAAATACTGGCTTTTGTCTTGCCTATTTTTCTGTTAGATGTTACAATATTTTTTGACTTTATTTAATAGAGGAGGACTATCGTGAGTACCTGGCAAATCGTTTTATTAGTTATACTTGCAGTATTGATCATTACACTGGTTGTTTTATATTTCCTTGGAAAAAAGGCGCAGAAAAAGCAGGAAGAGCAGCAACAGCAGATCAACGCCATGAAACAGACTGTCTCCATGCTGATCATTGACAAAAAGCGGATGAAGATCAAAGAATCCGGTCTTCCACAGGCGGTCATCGACCAGACACCGAAGCTTATGCGGGGCAGCAAGCTTCCTATTGTGAAGGCTAAGGTTGGTCCCCAGATCCTTTCTCTTGTCAGTGATGAGAAGATTTTTGACAGTATTCCTGTCAAAAAGGAAGTCAAGGCCGTTGTCAGCGGTATCTACATCACCGAGGTAAAAGGACTTCATGGAAAACAGCCTGTTGTAGAGAAGAAGAAAAAGGGGTTCTTCAAAAATATGGTTGAGAAGGCACAGGAAAAGGCCGGTGCCAAGCCTGTTAAATAATTTTATGAATTAACCACACTTTAAAAGCCTGGTGCATTCCTCTGCATCAGGCTTTTTATTACTATTTTTTGTCTGCCTCTGACCGGCAGCTTTTATAATTCCAGCATTTCTTCTCTTGGACTGATATTCATTTCCAGCTTGCAGTCTGCCATATGCTCATAGTTGGCTTCCAGGCTGTAATCCACATCCACATGGATACTGTCCTCATCTTCAATGATCCTGATATCCCCTGTATCAATACCGATCAGAATATCTCCGTAAGGTGTACCATATCGCGTCATATTCCTTTTGTTCTGTTCAAAGATCATATGAACATTGATAAACCCCTTTTTGGTCACCTCTACCTGGGAGCCCTTTATCTTGATCGTGTTTTTAACTGTTTCTGAGAAATCCTCCATCACCTCATCATAAATGATGTAATGACTGTCATTTCTCTTATAATACTCAGCCGGCGTAATGGTTTCCAGTGCCCTGGCATCCTCTTCAGCTGCTGCAAACTGCAGCCCCTTGAGCGCCAGCAAAACTTCTTTTTTCATATAAAAATTCCTCGTATAAAATATTTCAATAGCCTTCCACATTCAGCGTCTTGGCAGAAAGGATGCCATACTTGATGATGGAATTGGCAAACTGCTTGAACTTTTCGGAGGCATCACTGACGTAGAACTGATACTGGTTATCCCCCAGTGCCGGCCGCACCTTACGCAGCAGCTCCTCCCTCTGCAGCAGCTCCTTCAGCTCCCGTGCAGTCTCATAAGCAGGATTTACAAGTGTCACCCTTTCTCCCATGATCCTGCCGATCGTTTCCCGGATCAGAGGATAGTGGGTACAGCCAAGTACCAGGGTATCGATATCAATATCAATAAGCTCTGCCAGATAACGCCTTGCAATCTCATCTGTAACAGGATCCCGCCAGAGTCCTTCCTCTACCAGTGGCACAAATAACGGACACGCTCTTTCGATCACTTCCACATCCGGCTTTTTCTTTTTTATGTAACTGGAATAGATCGCACTGGAGATTGTCGCCGCTGTGGCGATCACTCCGATCTTTCCATTTTTTGTCACCTCACTGGCTACCCTTGCTCCCGGCTTCACAACACCGATGATTGGAACCTCGGTTTCCCTTTCCAGCTCATCCAGCGCATAAGCACTTGCCGTATTGCACGCTACCACAATGGCCTTCACGTGCTGGCTTTCCAGGAAATGCACAATCTGTCTGGAAAACTTAGTCACAGTCTCCCTTGACTTGCTGCCATAGGGTACTCTTGCTGTATCTCCGAAATAAATGATTTTTTCATCCGGGATCTGATGCATGATCTCCTTCATAACGGTAAGACCACCGATTCCCGAATCAAATACGCCTATGGGCGCATTAGTATCTGTCATTCTTCTAATCCTTCTTATTCACTATTTTTTCTTTTACCTGATATACATATTCCGCAAGCCGCCATTTTATTCGGACTGGCTGCTCCTGCCCGTCCTCATCCCACAGAAAAAGCTGCTTTGCTTCCTCATAGGGAATCTGATATTCCGCTCCTTCCTCCTCCACCAGAAGATACGCATCCTCCGGGAGGATCAGCTCCGGATATACAAATCCAAAATAAGCTGCCATGCCTGCGATCAACAGGCCATATTCCAGAATTTTCTTCAAAGCTTCTCCTTCCACAGCGCCTTTCCACTGTATACAGAGAAGTATATCCTGAATTTGTACAGCTATACTGTACCTCGATTATTTCCTTTTTTCAAGCCGTATCTGCCGGATGACAGCCTTCTGCTGATTATCGATATGCTGCTTTGCTGCATTACGGGCACGTACCACATCCCTTGCTGCAATGCTGTCACAGATTTCCCTGTGTTCCGCAAGAAGTACACCCCTCTGCTCCTCTTCCTTGATATAGACAAAACGATACCGGTACATCTGCTCTGCCAGATTATTGACAAGCTGCTCCAGTCTCTGATTTCCTGCCGCCCGGATAATAATATCATGAAAAGCCACATCCGCTTTTGCAATTGCATCCGCATCATTCCCGGCAGCCGCTTTTTCAAAATCTTCACAGGCCTTTTTCAGCTCCAGGATCTCCTCCCCGGTGATCCTTTCGCAGGCAAGCTCTGCTCCCAGTGCATCCAGCGCACGCCGCACCTCCAGCACATCATTCAGACTTTTCTCCGTGATTTCCGCAACCTCTGCCCCTCTTCTTGGAATGATCGTCACAAGCCCTTCCAGCTCAAGCTTCCGGATTGCCTCACGGATAGGTGTCCTGCTGACCCCCAGCTTTTCTGCAAGATGTACCTCCATCAGCCTCTCTCCCGGCTTTAGCTGTCCTGTCAGGATCGCCCTTCGCAGGGTGTAGAATACCACATCCCGCAGCGGTAACAGATCATCCACTTCTATCTGAAATTCCTTCTCTTCCATATACCCTCTTCCTTCTGTTTTCCGGCTCGTCATCTCTTTCCGCCGGTCTGCCCCTTCTGTTTCAAGTTTCTTTTTGATTCACCGTCCGGTCACATATTTACAAATTCTGTCACAAATACCTGCTGCGCCAGCTTTTCCTTCCGGATCCTTTCCATCGCCTCACTGGCTCCTGCTTCCTCTGTAAATACCCCGAATACGGTGGGTCCACTGCCGCTCATCAGTGCATTTTCTGCACCGCTCTCCAGCATCTTTTTTTTGATCTCCTGGATAATTGGATATTCTTTTACCGTCACCGTTTCCAGGACATTTGCCATCCGGTCTGTGATCCCCCTCAGATCCCCCTCCCGGATCGCCTGTACCATTCCGTCAATATCAGGATGATCCTTCACTGTTTCTATATGAAGATTCTCATAAACAAATTTCGTTGATACATTGATGTCCGGCTTGGCAATGCAGAGCACTGCCTTTGGTGGTGCGGGCAGCGCAGTCAGCACCTCTCCGATTCCTTCTGAAAGCGCTGTCCCACCCATGATACAGTAAGGAACATCGGCTCCGATCTTTACACCCTCTTCCCGCATGGTCTTCTCATCCATATGCAGATTAAAAAGTGTATTCATTCCATGAAAAACTGCTGCTGCATCCGTGCTGCCCCCGGCCATGCCTGCTGCGATCGGGATGTTCTTTTTCAGCGAGATCCTGATGCCTTCCCGAATCTGATATTTCTCTGTCAGAAGCTCTACTGCCCGGTAGATCAGATTCCCCTTATCTGTCGGCAGCTCCTCTTTATCTGTTGTAACAATGATTCCTTCCTTTATTTTCTCAAAGGTCAGCTCATCATATATCCCTACGGTCTGCATCACCATTTTTACATCATGGTAGCCGTTTTCTCTTCTCCGTAACACATCCAGTCCAAGATTGATCTTGGCATACGCCCTGCGTTCTGTCTTTTCCATTCCAAACCGTCCTTTCTTTTGCCCGGTTTCCTTTGTATACAATATACACCAGATTGTACTTAATTTTATACAATCTGGCTTTTCCTGTCAATGGGTGGTATATTATAGAATAAGTTATGTTTTTTGATTTTCTTAGGATGGGGATAATACAAATGAAAACACGCAACTGTAATCTGGATCTGATCAAATGCCTTGCCTGTCTTGGCGTGGTAGGACTGCACAGCGTCGGGATGGTCAATTATACGATTTATTACCTATGTGGCATCAGTGTGCCGCTCTTTTTCATGGTAAACGGATACCTCATGTTTTCCAGGTCTTCTCTTCCTTATTCTTATGCGCTTCGAAAAATCAGAAATCTTCTGATCCCCGTGATCGGCTGGAATCTTCTGATCCTGATTCCCGTCGTGGTTGTCAGACATAAATTTGTGAATCCCATTACCCTGTTCCTGAAAAGTCTTTTTCAGTAGGGTTATCTATGGCATTTCTGGTTCTTTGGCTCCCTGATTCTGATTTATCTGGTCATTCCTCTGTTATACAGGCTCCTTCACGATCATACCCTTGCCCTGTCACTGCTTTGCATGCTTCTTGCCCTCTGCAGCATCTGTCTCTGCCTGTTATCCATGCACAGGGGTTACAGTATCCAGCAGTATGTTCCCAAGACGCTCCGCCTCTGGACACGGCTGTTCTTTTTCCTCTTTGGCGGCCTTTGTGCAGTCATGGCAGAGAAAAATTCCCTGCTTCTGTCCATCCATATGCCTCTGTGGCTTCACTGGATCCTGGTGCTGCTCCTTGCCATCCTCAATAATTTCTGCATCAAAAAGACAGGTCTTTATCTGATCCACAACAGACTTGCTGACCTGTTCTATGATAATCCCAGTTCTATTCTGTGGTACACCGTTACATTTCTTTTTCTGCTGCGCCTTCCCATTCATGCAGAAAAGGCAAAATCTCTGATCGTCAGTCTCTGCAGTCTGACCATGGGTATTTTTATCCTGCATCCCATTCTGCTTGCAGGAATCCAGGCTGTCTATACGCCTGCCGGCACATTCTCCGCTGTTGCACTGTGGCTCTTCCTTACCGTACTCTCCGGTGCCATCACCTTTGTGATCGGAAAGATCCCCCTTGTCAACCTTCTGATCCGCACCTGAGCTTCACCGGGTTCCAGTTTTCCCTTCGTCATGCATGCATGATGGCATATCTGGCAGAAGATGATATATTTGGCATCAGGGACAGCTTGCTGCACTTCTGCCTGATATGCTTACACCAGCTGCATCATAATTTGTATAAAACCGGGGTTAATAAATCCCTCAATCCTGCCGATTATCTTAATAAGATATAGGTTATTATAACTATTTGAAACCAAGGAGGGTGTAAAAATGAGTGTAAACGGAATTACCGGTGCTTCTGATGCTTACAGTACTTACTCTGCAGCATCTAAGACAGCACAGACCAAAGCATCTGAGAAGGCTGTGTCAGATAAGACCTCTGAAAAAGATACCGCTGCGGTATATGAGCCTTCGAAGAAAACTACTACTACAACCACAACCAAGAAAACTTACAAGCCTGATACTGCTACGATTGCCAGGCTAAAGGCTGATGCAGAGCAGAGAACTTCCCAGTTACAGAGTCTTGTAGAAAAGATTCTCATAGGTCAGGGCAAGGTCTACAATAATGCCAATGACATCTGGAGTGTTCTTTCCAGTGGAAATTTCACTGTAGATGCCGCTACCAAAGCACAGGCGCAGGCTGACATCGCTGATGATGGTTACTGGGGTGTGTCTCAGACCTCACAGAGAATTCTTGATTTTGCTACCGCTTTAACCGGTGGTGATCCCGATAAGATCGATGCTATGCAGGCAGCTTTCAAGAAAGGCTACGAAAAGGCTCAGAAAACCTGGGGCGGCCAGCTTCCCGATATCTGTCAGAAGACCTATGATGCTGTATTAAAGGGTTTCGATGATATGAGAAAGCAAAATGCAGATACCACTTCTGAAATACAGTAAGCAGTATCTGTACAGTGAATAAAAACAGAGCAGGGTGCCATTGAGAGTGTAATATAAAGTGCGGTATCTTCAAGAAAGGAACTGAAAGGATTATGAATAACGCACTTATGGCACCAAGAAAAAGCAAACGCAGCGAAGCTGGCAAAGCTATCGCCCAGGCAATTATTGATCAGTATAAACCTACTCCAGCTGAGGTATTAGAGTCCACTTGAAACGATGCACTCATGTTTCTTCACATGAGTGCATTGTTTTGTTGTAAAAAACTGCAACAAGTGTTATATTTAAGTTTAAGTGTTAAGGCACATTTAATTGCATTCGGACAACATTGAAGCATACTTAAACAGCTATTCTTACTTTATTTGGTAGAATGCCCTTGTTTTACCACCATGACTAACAAGAATGCTTTGGTTCAGTTTATCATTCTATTTACGATTATTCTGAGGATAAGCTAATTCTCATCGCCCCGAAGATCTAATTCCTAATCTGTTTTTAGGATATCAGAAGCTGTCCGCATGCATTGGAGAGTCTGATAATGTAAGGCAAAAACTCTATTTCACATCACAGACTAAATTCCAATATATTTGTAATCCGTGATTTGATACACTGCTTCCATCGTTATGTTTTAGTGATGGTTGATAGTACGGTGTTTTGTATTGTTATGAATTAATAAAGGGAATATGTGTTATGAGTTTCCTGTAAAAATATGAAAAGAGGTGCTTAAATATGATCTTGACTGACAAAAATACTGGATATCCTTCAATTGATAGGCCTTGGTTAAAGTACTATAGTGATGAAGCAATAAATGGCACGTTACCCGAATGCTCTATATATGAGTATTTATATGAGAACAACAAGGACTATTTATCAGATATTGCAATCATTTATCTTGGCAGGAAAATCTCTTACAAAAAGTTGTTTGAGAATATAGATAAGACAGCTGCCGCATTTTTAAAGTTAGGAGTCAAAGCGAAAGAAATTGTTACTGTGGCACTTCCTTGTATTCCAGAAGCTCTATATTGTGTATACGCCTTGAATAAGATAGGGGCAGTAGCCAATATGATACACCCACTTGCTGGGAAAGATGAGACATTAAAGTATTTCAATGAAGTTCAAAGTAAAGTTGCTGTGATATTTGATGGAGCATATGAAGCAATTTCTGACGATATTGGAAAATCAACAGTCAAAAACGTTATAGTTGCATCTCCGGCGGATTCACTACCCATTGTATTAAAGGCAGCTTACAAACTAAAGGTTAAAAGTCCAACTTTAGATGGAAACATTTTTCAGAATTGGAAGAGTTTTATTAATTCTGGAAAAGGCATCACAACTAAAACGGAAAAAAGAGATTGCTATGATACTGCTATCATTTCGCATACAGGTGGAACTACAGGTGAACCGAAAGGTTGCATGATTTCCGATTTCAGTACAAATGCTGAAGTATGGCAGGTAGGAAAGACCATGTATCCATCAAGGCAGGAAACCATGATAGCGGTTCTACCTCCATTTGTAAATTATAGCTTGACTAATGGAATGTTCGAGCCACTTGCCTTTGGCATGAAGCTTGTATTAATACCCAAATACGAGCCTTTGAAATTTGCAGAATATGTGAAGAAATATAAGGTAAATCATATTAATACAATACCCGCATATTGTGAAGCATTGCTTCAAATCCCGGACATTGAAAAATATGATCTTTCATCTCTGAAATATGTTGTATATGGCGGAGAAGGTATGACGGATGATGTCGAGCAAGCGGTCAATGAAGTTTTACAAAAATGTGGTTTCAAGTATTCTCTAAAAAAAGGTTTAGGAATGACTGAAGTTACCAGCGCAGCATCTGCAACATTTGATGGCGTTAATAATATGGAAAGCGTAGGAATTCCTTTCCCCAAGATGTTGATAAAAACGATAGATATTGATAGCAGAAAAGAAAAAGCTTATGGCGAAGAGGGAGAAATTTGTATTGCAGGCCCAACAGTTATGCTTGGATATTATAACAATCCTGCATCAACTGATGAATTGATTAAGATTCATGAAGACGGGCAACGCTGGATACATACAGGAGATCTGGGATACATAAATGAAGAGGGTGTTATCTTTGTGACTGGTAGAATTAAGCGCATTATCATGACTAAGGGAAAAGATGGCCAGGTAACAAAAATATTTCCTAATCGCATAGAGAAAGCCGTATATGAAAATTCAGCAGTTGAATTATGCTGTGTTGTGGGAATCCCAGATGATAATAGGATAAATTATCCCAAGGCCATAGTGGTTTTGAAAGATGGCTTTTTGGATAACGAAAGTACAAAGCAAAGCATTATTAAAACATGCAAATCATTGTTGCCTGATTATATGGTACCTAATGAAATTGAATGCCGGAAAGAACTGCCACGTACTGATAGAGGTAAAGTGGACTATAGGATTCTTGAACAGGAAGCGGTGAAGTAAATCAATAAGACATTAACGATTCTGGATTCATAACAAGAGCCAGAACAACTGTTTCTGCATTTCCAGGGAGAACTCGTGCCATTTGGCACCCTGTTTTTTGCTGCATCTGAAGTTTTTCACTCTTCTTCTGGCGGGGCATCACGGCTTCTTTTCTCCTCCTGTGCCCCGCT
>ULUT01042182.1_pt1 | contig 41935 bp, 43 predicted proteins | sample 1958691 | NCBI WGS metagenome assembly ULUT01 (sample SAMEA4835766, study PRJEB28245) | human gut metagenome | biome: gut microbiome; material: fecal sample | place: Denmark | collected 2008 | reverse complement strand
CAGCCTTGACCTTTTGGTTACTTTTGGGTCAAGCCAAAAGTAACACTAAATCTCGTCAGGCGACTCGGAGTCCGAGGAGCCGTTCTTACCGGAGATATCCACCGTTGTCTTACCGGCCTTCTGGGCCTTGATGACGGCGGCTTGGGCGGCCCGGGTGGGGACGAGGTTGAACTTGAGGCCTTGGAAGATGACTTGAAGTTCCTCGCCGGGGACGAACTGGATGTTCACCCCCTTGATATAGTCGGAGGTGAACAGGTCGGCACTCGGCGCTCCCCCGGAATTGATCTGGAGGCGGAAGGCGCCCAGATCGCCGAAATTCACCTGCTTACCGGCTTTCAGACCTTCCAGCATGCACTCGGTGGTGGCGATGAGCACGGCCGAAACGTCGGCTTGGTGCACTGTGCATTTACTCGCTATCAGGGTAGATAGCTCTTTTAGACTGAGCTCGCCGTTGGTTTGCGCCTTGGCGTAGGCTTTCTTGGGTTCCTCTTTTTTCAACGGGTTGCCCATCATGGCAATGGAATAGTTTAATGACATAATCGTAAGATATTTTAAGTGATACATAAAGAACTTGGGGGATGATGAGTTGAGTCCTCACGCTTGATGACTTGGCTCTTCGTGCTCCTTGATTTAAGTCTTCGGTTTGAAAGACTTAAGTCAATTAGGCGACTTTTCTTTATCGATAACCTGACAGCGAAGGTTGCCGGGTACGTAAGAGATATGGATCCATCGGGCGCCGGGCTCTAGGATGAGCTGAGTGAACTCGAGTCCGCACAGCTCGTGCGTCTCTTGTATCAGTCGGAACAAGCGGCGATGATCATCTGGAGAGCCGGCTATCAGGTCGGCGGCGCAACCGAGGAGGTGGTGACTGTGCTTGGCTCCCCCGATAAGGATGTTCAATTCGGGGCAGCGATAGCCGCTACTGATGACGATGGGTCTGCCCCAGACCTGCCGTAGCGGGTCTAGTAGCATTTCCACAAGGATCGTGACCATCCTCCGGGCCACCGGGGTGAGGCTGTTGTCGATCCCGTCTCGCCGGGCCGTGGCGGAGTCTTCAAACTCTTGATAATTAAAGTAGCGCATAGGAGACAAGGTTGATGTTTTTGTTTCTGTAGCAAAGATACGATAGGCGGAAAGCCCGGATATACCATTTGTTTCCACCTATTCGCTCTAGGAGAAGAATTTTAGGGTTCCCCTAAAAAATCATAGAATATCTGTACTTGCTTCGGCGTGATGGAGCGGTCTTTCGAGTGATAACCATGACGGATAAGGGCCTCTTTCAGTCCTTTCACGTCACGGATATATCGGTTCAACTTATGCAAAGCGTTCGAAGGGGTGCCTGTCAGGCAATATTGACGGGCGAGATCTATTTTTTTCATCTGTATTGAATTTTAAAATGACTATAGGAGGGTTTCAAGTTTCAAGGTTTCATGAACCCTCTTTCCTCACACACACGTACGTACATTATATGGGTTTCAAATAAATCCCTTTATGCTCGCCATGCAGGAGGGCTCCGGAGTCGCATAGTCGGCGTAGCCATGTCTTGGCGGTGTTCTTAGGGATGTTGGCATGCTCGGCGGTCTCCATCCATTGGACGGTGGTGAACTCGTCTGGCATGGAGCTGAGCAGACTGTCCTTTTCCGAGAGGCCTCGGCTGGTGATCTCGCCGGTAGGCAGGAATGAGAGGATATGGGTGGCGTGGAGGTAGAGCGGCTCCGCCATTGTCAGAAGGGCGGCGAAGTCATCGTCGGTGATATGGAGTTCCCAGCCTCCGATGATCTTGTCCTTTAGGTTGTCGCTGTTGATGCCTTGGGCCGGCAGCAATAGTTCCGGTTGTTCCAAGGCACGAAGCATGGCTACCACCTCCATGAAACGTACGAGGTTGATGGCGAGGCGTACCACGGAACTGTTCATCTCCTGCCCGTTGGATTGCCGGGCACGCAGGAAAAGACGTACGAAGCTGTCGTTGAAAGCGGCTTGTTGCCGCTCGTCGAGGCGCAAGGTAATGGTACCCCGGCACTTGAGCTGATCGATCGTGGCCTTCCACTCGTAGCCCATCCGGTGGAATTCCTTCTCGGCGTCTACCTCGTCGACGGAGAATTGGTCGATCCATTCCCGGATCTGCGATTTGTAGTAGAAGACCTCACGGCTGAAGAGCCCGTTCTCGCCCGAGGGGATAAGCGGCGCTACCTGTCCGGGCGTACCCGAGAGCACCATCGAGAGGAAGGTGGAGTCGCATTCCCGGTATTCGTTATCGGTCCGTCGGTTGAACGAGAGCCCGGCATGGTCGAAAGCGTTACGGAGCGTATCGCTCCAATGCCCGTAATCACCCCCGATAGCGGTGGTGATGGTATCCGCCTCGGTCTCGAAAATGATACCGGTGCCGTCCGAATCGATGATATTTTGCAAGATACCCGTCCCGGTATTGTTGCCGGAGATGATAAACATACTGTTTTTAGGCATCTGGGGCATCTCCATCTTGGCTTTCTCCTTGCCTAAGGCATGATAGGCCGCCAAATCTTGGCGGTACTGTTTCATCGCTAGGTCCACTTGTTGGCGGATCTCCCGGTGGATAGGCTCGATAAACTTACGCAGCCACGCCATGATGCCCTTACCCGATGCGGGCGGAGCGATCACGAAGAGCTGGATACAGGGATAGATCCAATGCATCCCATAGAGGCAACGCACCGTCTTGCCCAAGGTGGCGCCTAGGGCGGTGAGAGCCGTGAGCAAAAGGATATCCCGCTGCTCGGCATTATCGGCGAAACCGAGGATGTCCCGTAGCAACGAGGGCCATGGATAGCCGGGTACCAGCCGTGGCAGGGAGGTGTAAGGCTCGCTGCCGATGTGGAGTGGGGCGTCGTTTGCCTCGGTTTCCCGATCGCTGGTCTCGTGGGCTTGATCTACCGTATCGGCTGTATTATATGTACTCACACGTGTGTGTGAGGAAAAGGGTTTCGTGAAACCTTGAAACTTGAAACCTATTTCCACGCCCGCCAGCTTGGCCAAGTGGAAAGCGGTGCCCAGATGGACATTCTGGTTTCCGGTGCGCAAGGCACTGGAGAAAAGCTTGTTGGCGTGTAGGGCGTTGAACTTGGGCGATGGCTCGCAGAGACTGATGAAGTCGCTACGTCCTGCCTCCCCGCAATCGGTGGCGATGGCGAAAGCCAATTGTACATACTCGGCGTAGGTGGGGGCGATGTCGGCATGGGCCGCCCGTACCGCTTCTACTAGTTTGGAAAGATCGTTGTTCATGGTATGAATATTTTAGCGTTAGAATCGTGAGACAAGAAACAGCAGCGGGCGATATCCTTGCCACAGGTATCCACCTCACCCTTGAAGGTGTCGGCATACAGGAGCTGTATGTAACTCATGGCCCATCGAACGGTCTCGTCTCCGGGTATGAAAAGTTTCACTCCCAGTCCTCCGGGGCTGACAAAGGCGAGGCGGGTCCCGAGATAGGGGTCCTCGAAGAGGTGGTTCCGGAGCTGTTCGGCCTCTTCGAGAGAGGCGAGATGGTCGATATCGACCACTACCAACCCCGAGGCGGAGATGAGAGCGTCGCTCTTACGACGGGAAAAAACGCCGTGGGGCGTTACGAACGGCAGTTGTCGCTGTTTGAGTTGGCGGTATTCCGCTATCCGGCCTTCCCGGATGAAGGCGCGTAATTCGTTGGTAACCGTTTCGAGAGATTTATCCTCGGTGATCCATCGGTACACTTCCCGTAGTGTACAGTTCCCGGTAGGAAGCGTGTTGGTGATGGGAGGAAGAAAGTAAGACATTTGTTGGTCCATATCAATAGGATTTCAGATTAATTTTCTAAAGCTATTGCTAATAATTGATTCTGCGTTTCAGCCTATAGGCTGAAATATCGGATGATTGTTTAATAAAAATTAGCATAGTATGAAGGAAAATTTAGATTTGAACCAGATTTTATTTGATGAGTTAGTGGAATTTCCACGTAAGCGGTTAGGAATCTCCATCCGTGAGTTTTGTGCGGAGGCCCACGTAGGCACCGCCACCTACAGCAAAGCGAAAAAAAAAGAGTATCAATCCCCAGAGTCTGACCCGCTTGGTACAAGAACTATGCGTAGAGATGGATGAACCGGAGTTCATGGGGTATGGGGCCGGGGCGCTCAAGGAGGTGTATAGGGCGATGAGGCGTGGAATAGAAAAATAGAGGGTTGAAAATTGATCGTTTAGGGAAATAACGTTATATTTGTCTTGACGAACCAATAAACAGAGACGAAGATGGAAGGGCGGCGATTATATCCGATAGGGATACAGACATTCTCCAAATTGAGAGAGGGGAATTATGTGTATGTAGATAAGACGGAATTGGTCTACCGAATGACACACGGCGCGTCTGGTTATATATTCTTGAGCCGTCCCCGCCGCTTCGGGAAGTCGTTGCTTACTTCTACGCTCCATAGTTATTTCGAGGGGCGAAAGGAATTGTTCGAGGGTTTGGCTATCGAGTGTCTGGAGAAGGAGTGGACAAGCTATCCGGTGCTTCATTTCGACATGAGCACGGCGAAGCATATGGACAAGGATCGGCTTCTGAGTGAGCTGGAGAGGAAATTGTATGGTTACGAGCAGATATACGGACGTGATGAGAGCGCTATTTATACGAATCAACGTCTGGAAAGTCTCATCAAACGTGCCTACGCCCAGACCGGTCAAAAGGTGGTTGTCTTGATCGACGAGTACGACGCTCCCTTGCTGGACGTGGTGCATGAGGAGAAGGAGCTGCCGAGGCTTCGCGACGTGATGCGTAACTTCTATAGTCCGCTGAAAGCCTGCGATCCTTATTTGCGTTTCGTATTCTTGACAGGTATCACGAAGTTCTCTCAATTGAGCATCTTCAGCGAGTTGAACAATATCAAGAATATCAGCATGCTCCCGGAGTACGCCGCCCTCTGTGGCATCACGGAGGAGGAGATGCGTGAGCATATGGGTGAGGGTATCGGTCGTTTGGCCGACAACCTCGGCGTTTCTCCGGAGGGTGCCTTGGGTGCCTTGAAATCGAATTATGACGGTTACCATTTCACGTGGCCGTCGCCCGATATATACAACCCGTTCAGCCTGTTGAACGCCTTGGCCGACAGTAAACTAAATTCCTATTGGTTCGGTAGCGGTACGCCCACCTATTTGATCGAGATGCTGAACAAGTATCACGTGAAACCCCAGCAAATAGGCGCACGCAAGGTTTTGGCAGAGTCGTTTGACGCACCCACGGAACGGATGGTCGATATTACGCCATTGCTCTATCAGAGCGGTTACATCACGATAAAGGACTATTCCTCGCTCACGAATTTGTACACGCTTGACATCCCCAATAAAGAGGTTCGTATGGGATTGATGAAAAGCTTATTGCCCAATTATTTGCATCAATACACAGCGGATGGACTTACTACAGTAGCCCTTCTTTTCGAGGCGATCTCTGGAGAGCGGATGGACGATGCCCTGCGTCTGTTGCAGACCTTCCTGTCCACCATCCCCCAATGTGACAATACGGATTACGAGGGCCATTATCAGTCCTTGCTTTACACGATCTTCAGCCTGCTAGGAATGTATGTGGACGTGGAAGTCCGTACCCCGAAAGGCCGTGTGGATATGGTGATGCGCACACCGACAACACTCTATGTCGTGGAATTGAAGTTAAACAAGACCGCGGATATAGCCCTTGAGCAAATCAATTTGCGCAATTACCCGGAGCGCTTCGCCCTTTGTGGGTTGCCGATCGTAAAGGTTGGGATTAATTTTGATAGTGGGCGGCATACGTTGGGGGATTGGGTTATTGAGGGTTCTATGTCTTGTTGAAAGTTACAGGTTACTCTAGTCTGATAAAGATGTTTTATCTTCGTGCGGAAGATGTATCATCTTGTTGATGTAAGGTGTATCATCTTATCGTTGTAAGATGTATTATCTTTCAGAGGTATCAGGCTTACGGAAACGAAGGGACTCCTAATCGAATTGCGTACCTGTTGGACAGAGGACAGTCAAAGAATTCAGAATTTAGAAGTCAGTATTATACAGAAGCCCTTAATTATCTGAATTGATTCTGGAAAGAGATATTTGCTTTCTTTATAGCCTTTTTAATCACAATCAAATCGTATGAATGTTCCCAAAATCGACATAATTGTACCAGTGTATAATGTCGAACCATATTTGAGAAAATGTGTTGATTCTTTATTGAATCAAACTTATGATGATTATATAATCTCTTTGGTAGATGATGGTTCTCCTGATGAGTGTCCTGTCATCTGTGATGAATATGCAATCAACTATCCGGAAAAAATCAGGGTTTATCATAAGCAGAATGGAGGATTATCAGATGCGAGGAATTATGCGGTAGAAAGATCAAAATCGGAGTTTGTGATTTTTGTGGATTCCGATGATTGGGTATCGGAGCGTTTTATTCAGAATCTAGTTGAAGGACTCACCTCTAGTGAAATTGATATGGTGGTTTCTCCATATTACAGAGCAACAGAAACTTCGGAAGGATTTTCTATATATTTTAATATGTCAACAAAAGCTCCTTGCGCAATGGAAATGGAAGAGGCTTTAGTGGAGTTGTGTAAAGAAAAATATTATGGAAATCATGCATGGTCTAAACTTTTTCGTTTAGGTTTACTTAAGGCGTATCCTTATCCAAAGGGTAAATATTATGAGGATTCTTATACTACATATAAACATATAGCTCATTCAAGGTTGGTGTCGTATGTTTCTACTCCTGGATATTATTATCTTCAACGTAAGGGGAGTATCGTACGTTCTGAATTTCAGAGAAAGCATCTTGATGTTATTTATGCAACCCAAGAAATGGTAAAGTATATGATTGACAATCATTTTTCTCGGAAAACTGTTTCGTTTGGGGTTTATAAATTATTAAGAAATGCCCATGCTACATTTATTCATGCTAAGAGAGAGCAAGATTTTGATATAATTTATGATGAGATATTTTTGATTTTGAATCAATATAAGGAGTATTTTCCTATTATTAATCAATCGTTGAAAGAAGCGATGATTCATAAACTGATGATGTCTTGTCGTTTATTGTATCATTTTATGATTCTTTATAAAAAAGAATGACCATTATTAATGGTTTGATTGTAATTGATTGATTTTGAGTTATATTTGATTATATGGTAAGATTAAAGCAATATATAGGGTTTGGACTGTATTTGACATTGAACATGTTTTTTATATTGTTTTTTTTGATAGTTCAATCTGACTTTATAATAAGTGGTCTTTTTTTGGTGTGGGCAAATATAACTGTGTATGCTGTAAGAGACTTGAAATCAAAAGGTATGCTGTTTGCCTTTTGTGTGGCTTTTTTTTCGTTTCTTATGGGTAGGCATTTGTTATCTTATTATTTTAATTATGAAGTAGAGGTCTTTTCTGAGGAGATTAATACACATGCGGAATTATGTATATTGCTGAGCTTATTGACTGTTTTTTTTTCTTATATATTTTTTTATGTGCGTAATAGGAGAAAGAATAAACAGAGTCATGCTGAATATGTTTTACCTGATAGATATATAAAAATTATACGCAAATATTCTCTTAGAATATTTTGGGTTGCTTTTGTATTCTCTGTGATATATGCGATTTTTATTGTAGTTTTGGTACATACGATAGGCTATTTGGCTAGCTATACGGTCGAAGGAAAGGAGATGATGAGAGGCAATTATTTATTGTTGACACTCAATAGGATAGAACAGGCTCTTCCTGTTGCTTTTTGTTGTTATCTAGCGACATTTCCTGAAAGAAAGTCGTGTAATAAAATCTGTATGTTCTATTTTTTATACTTGGCTCTTACGTTGTTGGGAGGGCAAAGAGGCCCATTCATATTGGGAACCCTATTTTTGATGATATATTATTTTTACCGGAATAAGAGAGAAGGTGAAATATGGATAAAGAAAAGTTGGATAAGGATGGGGTTGATAGCATTTCCTTTTTTACTTGTCGGATTAGGGATTTTTTCTAAAATACGAACTGGAGATAAGATCGAATTTAGTAATGTGGGTGATTCTATTGTGGATTTTGTGTATAATAACGGAGTAAGTGTTAATGTAATAAAAAGATCTTATGAGTTAGATTCTCGCTTAAGATCAGATCGATTTTATTCATTACATTTTCTTCATGATGGTGTATTTGGATTAGTTTTTGGTTCTGATGGCGCAGGTAATAATGCGGATAAGGCTACCGAGGGTTATCACCTTGCTCATGCGCTTCCATACTTAATGTTCCGTGATAAATATCTTGAAGGGGCAGGAACAGGTACAAGCTATATAGCAGAGTTGTATCATGATTTTGGTTATATTGGAATAGTGCTTGGAAATGTGATTTATGGATTTCTGTTGGCCTCATTAGCTAAGTTAGATAAAAATAAACCCTTTAATACATCGGTTAAACTTTTGATTATAACTCGGCTTCTTTGGGCACCACGTGGAGGATTTACTGAATTTATTACGATATTATCTCTTCCTGCTACAATTTTTATATATGTCGCTGTTTTTTTGGGTGCATTTTTAGTGTTTAGTATTCCACGGAGACGTTATACTAAATTGGGTGTTGGATAAAAATAATTTTTAATTTTAATAGTTGTGAATGTTTCTGAAAACAACAGGCGTATTGCTCGTAATACGTTACTACTTTATGGAAGGAAAGCTGTAACCATGTTGATTGCGCTATATTCATCAAGAGTATTGCTGCAATATTTGGGAATTGATGATTTTGGTTTATACGGACTTATTGGTAGTATAATTGCTGTTTTTACGTCACTCAAATCAACATTCGCCGCATCTGTTCAGAGATTTCTAAATGTAAATAAGGAAGAGAGTATCGCAAGGAAAAATGAAATCTTCTGCATGGGGATGATCATTCATGTGTTAATTGCGGTTGTCTTTATTCTATTAGCAGAGATTGGAGGTGCGATATTGCTCCCTAATCTTAATTTGAATACTGAAAAACTAATAGTTGCAGGATGTATACTTCGTTTTACTATCTTGTCGGCAGCAGTTTCTATAATTACAGTTCCTTTTGATGCACTTGCTATGGCAAATGAGAAATTTGATGCCTTGGCAGTTATTTCTATTATAGATTCTGTTTTGCGTCTTTGTGTGATATTTATTTTGTCATTTAGTCCGATTCAGAGGGTCGTTTTTTATGCAATATTACTTTTATGTGTAACTATTGTACATATTCTTATGATAGGGGGGTATTGTTATAAAACTTTTAAGGATACAGTGAAATTTCATTTTGTAATGGATAGAGTTTTATTTAAGCGAATGACCTCTTTCGCAGGATGGAATTTTTTTGGTAATTTAGGATACTATCTAACAAGTGAAGGTGTGAATTTTATTCTTAATATATTTGGTGGAATAGTCGCTAATGCTTCACGTACAATCTCTTATCAAGTGAAAAACGCATTACAGACTTTGGTGAATGATATAACTGTTGCTTTTCAGCCTCAGAGTATGATGGCTTTTTCAACAGATAAACAACGTTTTTATAATCTTCAATTTTTAGCGACAAAAGCAAGATTTGCTATATGCATAGTTTTGGGGTTCCCTTTATTTTTATTCATTCCTGAGATTTTGCAAGTTTGGTTGGGAAAACAACCGGAAGGAGCAGCGACCTTTATAAGATGTATTCTATTGTTTGTGGTCATACGTTGTTGGCATGATGCTATTGATACAACCTTTAAATCGGCTGCACGTATGCGAAATTATCAAATATGTGAAATGTCTATTATGCTATTTAACTTACCTGTATCTTGGCTTATGCTTCATTTGAAATTGCCTCTGTATAGTGTGTTTATAACAATGTCGGTTATTGAATTTGTAAATCTGATAGCAATAATGGTATTGGCATATAAAGAGTTGGGTTTTATGATAGGGGATTATATTAAGAAAGTAATTGTACCTTCGGTATTTATAATTTGTATCATGGGTATAATATTTCTAAGTTATTCTTTTTTTGATATACGCCTTTATGGGTGGACAGAGATGTTGCTTTTTTTAATAGTTACATTTATTGTTGCGATTGGTTTGATTTTTATGATCTTGTTTTCTCAGATTGAACGAGAGAAGTTAATAACTATAATGAAGCGTATATAATATTACTTTGGATGAAAAGTGAATTTGTTATGACTAATATGAAAAATCTAGCAAACTTTTAAATTATAGAGCTTTGATTGTTTCTATAGGTGATTGAAGTGAGGGTTAACCTAGTTGAAATATTAGTTTTTTTACAGTAATTCAAAATGTTTGTTTTAATTATTTCCCGAGGATTTCCGTCTTTACAAGATGTAATGATCGGAAATTTTGAGGCAGATCAAGCAAGAGCATTGTATGCTTTAGGACATAAGGTTGTCGTATTGAGTATAGACAGACGCCTTAAAGCTCATGATAGACATATTGGTTTTAATCATAGAGTTATTGATGGAATAGATGTGTACAATTTCTATATGTTTCCAATGCCGATAAAGACTATGTATAAATTGGGTTATTTTTATATAGTCCAAATGGTAAGATTTTTGTATAGGATTATTCTACGTAATCATGGTAGGCCTGATATTATACATGCGCATTATCTATATACCATGCCTATAGCTTTGAAATTGAAAGATTTATTTAATGTACCGTGTGTGGGAACTGAGCATTGGAGCTTTTTAGGAAAAAGCGTTATGCCGGTTTTTGTTAGATTTTATGCAGAAAGGATATACCACCGATTGGATGCGCTTATTACCGTTTCAAATAGTCTGGGAATGAATATTCGTAAACAATTTGGGGTAAAGAGTTGTGTCATCCCGAATATGTTGGATGTATCAAAATTTAATATCAACGCTCAAAGTAAATTTAATAGGGGCAAAGCAAATTTTTCTTTTATATCTGTTGGTGCACTTGTTGATGGAAAGTGCTTTGATTTATTGCTTAAGGCATTTTCTAGGTTGAAGTTTGAAAATAAATATTTGACTATTGTTGGCGATGGACCTAAAAAGCATTATTTGAAAAATTTGATTATAGAATTAGGTATTGAAAAATGTGTGGAATTTACCGGGAAATTGAGTAGGGAAGAAATGTTGCCTAAGCTATCTTATTCAAATGTTTTTGTTTTACCGTCAAATTCTGAAACATTTGGGGTCGTTTATATTGAAGCTATGGCTTTAGGATTACCTGTTATTGCTACTAAGTGCGGTGGCCCTGAAGATTTTGTTGATTCTTCTAATGGTTTATTAATTGAACGGAATAGTGAAGAACGATTGGTTGATGCTATGGAATATATGTACAAACATTATAATGAGTATAAGCGGGAATCTATAAGTGGAAGTGTGATAAATAGATATTCTCCTAGTAAAATCGCTAGACAGATTGAGCTTTTATACATGGAATGTCTGGGTAAGTGATATTTTACAAGATTATATGTGCCTTGATACTTTTTGTATAAGTGCTATAATACCTATATTTATTGTTATAATAGATGAAAAAAATAATGATTTTAGGAGCAAGCATCCTCCAGCTTCCTGCAATTAAAAAGGCGAAGGAAATGGGATTGGATGTGATTGCTGTAGACATGGATCCGGATGCTGTCGGGTTTAAAGAAGAAGGGATAACGAAATTGCAGATTAGTACGATAGATACTCCCCGAATTGTAGAGGCTGCTCGTGCTTATCAAATAGATGGGATAATGACGCTTGCTTCCGATATGCCTATGCAAGCGGTTGCTACGGTGTGTGAAGAGTTGGGATTAATAGGTATTACCCCTCAAACTGCTCTTAATGCGACAAATAAGGCGGAAATGCGTATGTGTTTTAAAGCGCATGATGTTCCTATCCCTGAGTTTTATATAGTTAGTGAGCTTGATGAATTTATGGAGGCGACTAAGCATTTTACGACTAAATTTATAATAAAGCCTGCTGATAATTCGGGGAATCGTGGGGTGAAACTTATAACAGATATAGCGGATGAAAAGGTCTTGATCCAAGCTTTTAATTATAGTAAGAAGTATAGCAGGGATGGACGAGTTCTACTTGAGGAGTACATGGAAGGCGATGAGTTTAGCGTAGAGACAATGAGTGTTGATGGTGTATGCCATGTGATTCAAGTTACGGATAAGTTGACTTCTGGTGCGCCCTATTTTGTGGAAATGGGACATACGCAACCCTCCATGTTCGCAGAAGATATTAAGATGAGGATAGCGGAAGTCGCAAAAGCAGGGATTAAAGCATTAGGTATCGATCATGGTCCTTCGCATACGGAAATAAAACTTACGTCTACTGGGCCTAAGATAGTCGAGATAGGAGCAAGATTGGGGGGAGACTGTATTACGACTCATCTTGTCCCATTATCAACAGGTATTAATATGGTAGAGGCTAATATACGTATAGCTTTAGGAGAATATACTGATTTGAAAAGTAGATTTAATAGAGGTGCAGCAATTCGTTTTATCCAATCTTCAGTGGGAGTTATTAAATCAATAAAAGGTATAGATGCTGTGAAAAAAGATTCGAATGTTATAGAATTTGTATTATTGAAAAGAGTAGGTGATAAAATTTCAGAAATACGTAATAGTTTGGATCGTATAGGCTACGTTATAACACAAGGAAATACTCGTGAAGAAGCTGTAAGATTCTGTGAACAAGCTGTCGAAAAGATTCAATTCGAAATGGAGTAAATCATGTATAAGAATTTCTTTAAACGTTTATTTGATATTATAGGTGCGCTTTCGGCTATACCATTTGTCCTTCTTATAAGTTTGTTTGTTGGTTTGGCTATTTATATAGAAGATAGGGGAGATATATTTTATCTTGCTTCCCGGCGCGGTCGTTATGGAGAGATATTTAAGATGTTTAAGTTTCGTTCGATGAAAATGAATGCTCCGGATATCCGTAACTCAGATAATTCCACCTATAATTCACCTGATGATCCGAGGATTACTAAAGTGGGTAGATTTATCCGTAAAACGTCTATTGATGAATTACCTCAGTTTTTTAATGTCTTGATTGGAGACATGAGTTTTATCGGACCAAGGCCTGTGACTACGGATCGACCGCTGGAGGAGTATGATGAGAAGCGAAAGATACGGCTGGAGGTACGTCCTGGAATTACAGGTTATTCGCAAGCTTATTTCCGAAATTCCATTTCTAATGAGGAAAAATTGGAGAAGGATGCGTTCTATGCTCGAAATGTGACTTTTGGGGGTGATCTTAAAATCATTTTTGCGACAGTTAATACAGTCGTTTTCCGTAAAAACATATATAATAAGAAGAATCGATAATGAATGTGAAAGGTAAACGCTTGCTTATATTAGGAGCTGGGCGTGGGCAAATAGGGCTGTATAAGGCGGCTCGTGAAATGGGGGTGGTAAGTATTGCGGGAACGATGCCGGACAATGGTCCCCCTTGCATACCCTTGGCTGATGAGGTGTGCTATATGAATATCCTTGATCCGGATGAGGTGGAGAGTAAAACAGCTGATTTACGATTTGACGGCGTGGCAACTTGTTGCTTGGATCGTGGTTTGAAAGCTCTTGGACGGTTATGTGATACATGTGCATTACCTGGATATTCGGAGGAAGTAGCGGAGCTTTGTAATGATAAATCAAAAATGAAACTTCGATTCAGTGAGTATGGTGTAAATACGGCCCCATTTAAACAAATATATACGGATGAGGCGTTATTAGACGCTATAGATAAGGTTGGTGGATATCCTGTGATTATTAAGGCTACGGATTTAGCGGGTAGTCAAGGTATTTATAAAGCCGTTAATAAAGAAGAGGCTTTTGATGGATTTTGTAAAGCGATGAGTGCTACTCGGGTTGACTATGTGCTTGTGGAGAAATTCTTGCAGGGACGTGAGTTTGGGGCACAGGCATTTATCTCTAATGGTGAAATCCTTTTTGTTATGCCTCATGGTGATATACTTTATCAGGCAGATACGGCAGTTCCTGTAGGACATTATGTCCCTTATGAATGTTCGGATATACTTCGTGAAAAAATAAGGAAAGAAGCCGAAATGGCTATCAAAGCTATGGGACTTAATAATTGCGCTGTTAATATCGATTTTATAGAAGAAAATGGTGTAATATATGTGTTGGAATTAACGGGTCGTATCGGAGCCAATTGTTTGCCTGAACTTGTAAGTATTCATTATGGCTTAAATTATTACCAGATGGTGATTGCAGCAGCGCTGGGCATTGATCCAAAAGAAATATGGAATGGACGTAAAGAAGGTGAGGCGGGTTTGTCAAGAATGATAATTTCTCCAGAAAGAGACGGTATTTTAGAAGACATGCGATATGTAGGTGAAAGGGACTCTTTTATTTATGATTTGACATTCTTTGTGCGTCCCGGTTCTGAGGTGAAAAGATTTGCCAATTCAAGTCATTGTTTGGCTCAAATAGTAGTGAAAGGGCAGGATTTAAAAGAATGTGAAGAGCGAATGGAAGCGGTTGTTTCTAAAATTGATATGAAGTTAAAATGAGGATCTCATTTCTCTGTGAGATACGAAAAATAGAAGATTAAAATTATTTCTTATGAAGAAAGTTCCTTTTTCTCCTCCTGATATAACTGAGAGTGAGGTTAATCTAGTATCAGAGGCTCTTCGTTCCGGTTGGATCACCACGGGGCCTAAAACAAAAGAATTTGAGAGATTAATTGCCATGTGCTGTCAGACGGAGCAAGCTGTATGCTTGAATTCGGCTACGGCTTGTATGGAGTTGATATTGCGTGTTTTGGACGTTGGGCCAGGAGACGAGGTGATTACTTCCGCTTATACGTATACCGCTACCGCAAGCGTAACTTGTCATGTAGGGGCAAAGGTTGTCATGGTAGATACCGCTCCTGATTCGTTTGAGATGGATTATGATAAGTTGGCAGATGCGATCACGGAGAAGACAAAGGTGGTTCTGCCTGTTGATCTTGCCGGTGTGGTTTGTGATTATGATAAGATATTCGCTGCCGTAGAGAGCAAGAAACATTTGTTTTCGCCAGCGAACGATATCCAGAAGGCGTACGGTCGGGTTATCGTACTTGCGGATGCCGCTCATGCTTTTGGTGCCAAATGGCATGGAAAGATGTGTGGTGAGATCGCTGATTTTACTTCGTTTTCCTTCCATGCCGTGAAAAACCTTACGACAGCAGAGGGAGGTGCGTTGACTTGGAGAAATCATGATGGGGTTGACAACGAGTCTCTTTATAAACAGTTTCAATTGCTTTCCCTTCATGGGCAGAACAAGGACGCGCTTGCTAAAACGAGGTTGGGGGCATGGGAGTATGATATTGTCGCTCCGTATTATAAGTGTAATATGACGGATGTGATGGCGGGTATTGGTCTTGCGCAGTTGAAGCGTTATCCGGAAATGCTGTATCGTCGTCGTCAGATTATTGAGAGGTATAATGAAGGACTGAAGGGGCGCAATGTGCAGGTCTTGGATCATTTTGGTGATGACCATTCTTCGAGTGGGCATTTGTATCTTGTACGTTTGCTTGGTGAGGATGTGGAATATCGAAATGCTGTGATAGAACGGATGGCTGAACGTGGGATCGCTTGTAACGTACATTATAAACCTTTACCGATGATGACAGCCTATAAAAATTTAGGTTTTGATATCGTAGATTATCCGAATGCTTACAACCAATACCATAACGAGATTACTCTTCCTTTGCATACCAGTCTTACGAATGAGGACGTAGAGTATGTGATCTCTAATTTTGTTGATATTATTACCCAATAAAATAATCAATCGATTTGAAACGTTTTTTTGATGTTGTAGCCAGCGGGATAGGACTTATCTTGCTTAGTCCTCTATTTATCATTTTGACAATTTGGATTAAGTGTGATTCTACCGGATCAGTTTTTTATAGGCAAATTCGTGTAGGACGTAACAATCGAGATTTTCAGTTGCTTAAATTTCGAAGTATGCGTGTAGGTTCTGATAAGAAGGGACTTATTACCGTAGGAGGGCGTGATCCACGGATTACACGGTCTGGTTATTATATCCGTAAGTATAAATTGGATGAGTTTCCTCAATTGATCAATGTACTCAAAGGGGATATGAGTTTGGTAGGTCCTCGGCCCGAGGTACGTAAGTATGTTGATCTGTACACGGCTGAACAACGGCGTGTGTTGGCAGTTAGACCGGGTATTACAGATTATGCGTCTATAGTGTATATGGATGAAAATAGATTACTTGGACAATCCTCAAATCCCGACAAAACTTATGTTGAGGATATTATGCCGGCGAAAATTAAACTTAATATGAGATATATTAATCATCCTACATTGTTTGAGTACTTTAAGCTGATATTTCTTACGATTTTTAAAATAGCTAGATAAAAAAGATCGATTTTGTTTTTATGTGAAATGTTATCGGGAGAGTTGGTGTAAGAACCGGCTCTCCCTTTTTTTATTTCTATCGAACGCTTGCGTTTAAAAGGCGATCGCCACCTCCGCACCAATCTGGAAGGGCTTACCCAGTTGGATAAACGGATTCCCGAATGACTCGAAATAAAATGCCGAGTAATGGGTGTTCGTTATATTACGGCTCCATAGATTTACGTTGACGATACCTTTGCGTACGCCTACCTTTGCGTTCACCGTTCCGTAGAATTTCTGGTAGATGTCGTTTCGCTCGGTCCAGAAGATCTTTCCGACACCGCTGAATTGGGCGGAGGCGGAGAATTGGTCTATCCATGCGTTACGGAACAGGCGGGTGTATTGCAGTCCTACGTTGAAGGTATGACGTGGGGTATATGGGATGAAGTTGTTCTTGAAATCCTCTTTCCCATTGTTGTAATCCCGGAACGTAGCATGGGTGAAACCGTAATTAACGTCGGCGGTTAGCCCATCGATGATGCGGGCACGCAAGGAGGCCTCTATACCGTAGCTTTTGGCTTTCCCGGCGTTGGTGAGGATACGGCCGTTGCCGCTGTTCACGAATTTGGTCAACTGCACGTCTTGAATGTCCATATAGAAACCTGTTAATTCTGCGCTTAGGCGTTGGAATAGCAACTCGCTACGGATACCGATCTCGTAGTTCCAGCTTTTCTCCGGTTTGTAGGAGGCTACTTCCTCGATGGGGGTAGGTTCTTTGACCTCGATCGGCATCATGTCCTTGAAAGCGCTCATCATATCGTATTGCATCTGGCTTTGCATCACATCTGCCGACATTTGTACGTTGTAGCCCCCGGTCTTATAACCTTTCGCTACTGATACATAGGTGAACGTGTTTGACGAGCATTCGTACTTTAAAGAGACTTTCGGAAGTACTTGCCAGAAATCTTGGGAGACACTGGCGTCCATCACGGTGGTTGGGATCGGGAAAAGTTTCTCGATGTCGATAACCGGTCCGTTTTCTACGAAGCCGAACCCCATTCTCATCTTAGCCTCAGAATTGTAATCCATCTTTTGCTTCTCGTAATCCAAGCGGATACCGGCGGTAATTGACAGACCTTTCGTGAACAAGTTGTTATAAGTGGATTGGTGATACAATGCAAGGCCGTAAGAAGGGGTGTCGAAAGAACCCGGAATATAAAGATGATCGTCCAGTATTTTTAGATAGGGCATCTTAGGGTGATCTTTCTTCAATTGATCGAATACGGGCTGGAGGACGGTCTTAATCCCATCTTCCTTGAAATCGACTGGGCCGTCCGTATGTAGATCATCGTAGAAACCGTAGAGTCCGAAGGACCATTGGTAATTATTTCTCGTGTTGCTCTTGATCGCCAATTCCTCGCTGAAAGCGTTTTGCTTTTGCTTTTGGTTGAGGGTAAAGATCGAGAGAGGGGAGAAGTCTTGATCCATCTTCATGTCATCCTTGAAATATTGATGACCGGTGATGCTGCTCAGTATCACGTGCTCATTCCGGTATTCGAGGGACAGGTTATTGGCGATGACCGTCCGTTTATAAGAGCTGGGATCGTTGATATTGATAGGATTTACATACTTGTGATCGGTATTTCCGGTTCCGATGAACATACCATATGGAAACGCTCCTTGATCCGTATAATCTACGGAAAGGGAGTAGGAGGCACGGAAGTTCGGATTGAAGCGACCTTCTAACTTGAATCGGCCGCCTACATTGTCTTCCTTATCGATCTTTTTCCCATCGTAGGCATTAGTGTAGAAACCGTCGCTATGGTCATAGTAAGCGGCGGCGGTAAATCCGATGGTCTCGCTCAACTTAGCATAATGGGAGGCCTTGACTTTATATTGCCCGTAGCTTCCGGCCGATAGGGAGAGTTTCTTTCCTTGGTAATCGAACGGGGAGATGGTATAGATATTTACGATGCCCCCCATGGCGTTACGACCATACAAGGTTCCTTGCGGCCCTCGTAATACCTCGATGCGTTGGATATCGGTCAGCTCGAAATCGAAGGTGCTTTTATCCAGATAAGGCACGTTGTCTACATATAAGCCCACGGATTGTCCGCTACTTCTGGCTCCGATACCGCGGATATAGATGGCCGAGGTTAGTTTTGCCCCATAATCCGGCATGTATAGGTTCGGGACGAAAGAACTTATATCCTTTAATGCGTCGATCTGCCTACCGGAGATCATTTGCGGGGAAAGGATCGATACGGAACCGGGTAACGTACGGAGGTTATTTGTCTCCTTCGTGGATGAGGTCACGATTACCTCACCCATGTTATAGGTTTTTATCGTGTCGTTCTCGTTAGCCTTGATGTCCTCGGCGTATACATTTTGCAGCCCCAACGCACCTAGGGCGATGATACCTAAGTAGTGTCTCTTCATCGAATTTCTTTTGTTAGTATATTTTTTCAATCGCGAAGAAACGGTAAAGAAACAGGATGGTCAATCACTAGATGTAGTGATTTTGAAAGCTGGTTTGTTGGTTTCGCTATAGTTCGATATCGTCACCTGAGATGATCCCATTCATGATGGCGTAGAAGGTGAGACCGGATACGGTCTTGATGCCCAGCTTGGCGGTGATGTTCTTACGATGGGTAAGGACGGTGTTCAAGCTGATGTTCAGCTTATCGGCGATCTCTTTATTCGTGATGCCTTTTACGATCAGTTGAAGTACGTCTACCTCACGGCTGGATAGGTCCTTGTTGTTTTCGGTTGTGGTGTTGCCGGAGCTGTCGCTCGTAAATAATTGTTGCAATTGCTCGATAATGGTCTCTTGGGAGGAACGTAACGTGATACGGTTCGTAGACGAGAGCGCCCCGTGTTCTTCGGTGCTGTCGATGAGGAGGGCGGTCTTGTTTCTTCTCGGGAGGAAGAAATCTGCGTTGAGCACAAGGGTATCTGAATCGGTGAAATAGTAATCGTAGGTGTCGCTTCCTGTGGAGGAAAGCATCTCGAAATTTGGAAAATAGCAAACCTCTACCGGGGGGAAGTAGTCGGTCAGCAAGCTTTGCAGCCCAATACTTCTTAGGGTATCAGACAGTATGATCGCTATTTGTTTGTTTCGATGCATTTCAGATCGTTAGATACATAATTTTTCCATGGCCGAGACCATGGGGGTAAGGATTCGATACCGGATCCGGTTGTGTTGTTTGATATCTTTCTCCAGACTACAGATGGAGAAGAGGACGGCATAACATAAATTCTCGTCGTAATCTCCCGAAAGATGCTTGACCATGATACTTTTTAAGTCGGCTAAAAGGGCCTCGATGGTATCTTCCGTACGTTGCTCGGAGGTGATTTGCAATCCATCGATCGTTCCCGCCGGTTCTTTTCCCAGCTTTTTACTTAACGACATGCAGTAGGGGAACCATATCTTATCATCTTTCTCAATGCGGGCGATGAGTTCTTCCTTGAACGAGGAGAAGAAGCGTCCTATCAATCCAAGAGTAGGATTACCGGGCGTACTCATCGAGATAAAGGAACCTAGATGGCGTTCTATATTGGGAAGCTGATAACGTAAATAGTATTGGTTCGTCTTTGTCAGGTAATCAATGATCTGCGATGTATGGAAAGTTTGTAACTTCTTCTCCGGAAAATACTCCTCGTTGAGGAAGGTATTGATCACTGTCAATAAAAAGTCCATATCCAGCGAATGTTCTTCACAGAGCGTCTTCACCGATTTGTCGCCAAGCCCGAGACGAATCCCAAACCGGTTGATTACGGGAATGAGTGAGGGGTGTTCTTCCACCACCTCACTCAATTGCATATTTGGGTATACTAAAGGCATCTTATCAAGCTTGTTCCCATTGTTCACGTAATAACTTGACGGCGGCGGGGACTACCACGTTACGGTCTCCCTGACATCCGCACTCGAAACTTACGTAGTTGTTATAACCAATCATTTTCAATCCCTTGAAGCCATTGATATAGTTATCGGCATCTCCATCCTCACCCGGCATGCTGCGACGTTTGCGGCTGGCCACGTGCACGTGTTGGAGATACTCTCCACCGGAGATAAAGGCTCCCATATCAGAGGTCTCTTCCCATGTCATATGCCAGAAGTCGCCCATGCAACGTACACCCGGATTATTGATATCCCGGCATAAAGAGGCGGCGTCGGCTACTTGACGTAGATAAAAACACTCTTTTCGGTTCAAAGGTTCAAAGATGACGCTAGTCCCATGCTGGGCGGCGAAAGTTCCCATCTCGTTGAATTGCTCGCAAAGAAAATCCCGTGTCTCCATCGTATGAGGCAAGGCGGGGACTTGACCATTAAAGGCAGGAACGATAATCACGCCCGTAGAACCTAATTCACCGGCTGCGGCGATGATCTCTTTCATCGTGTCCATGCATTCCTTGCGGATGGCTGGATCGGTAGAAAGAATAAAGCCTTTGAAGCCGGCGCAAATGGCACTCACTTTGATATTACGTCCGTTTAAGGCTTGCTTGATCTCGTTTACCCGGCTGGCTAATCCTCCGCCACCCGGCTCAAAACCTACAACGCCCAACTTCTCCATAAAATCAAGTTTCTCGTTCAAACTTTCACCCGGGGCGATTCCCTCTTGGAAAGAAAGCTTTAATTCAAGGTCCTTGCCGGGCTTGTCGCTCCCTTTTTCTCCTTTGGCAGTGTTTGCCGGCTTGGAAGAGCAGGAGGCCAAGGCCGTACTTCCTACCGCTAAAGCAGCGCCGGATAAGGAGGTTCTTAAAAAGTTTCTTCTATTTAATGTCATAAACAGTCTGGATTATTTCTTGTCGATTGGTTTACCCGGAACAGGAACGACGAAGCCGCTCATATCCATCTTTCCTAAGTTCAAATCTTTCGGAGTGTAATCCAATGCTGAGGCAGTCATGGCATCCCAAGTGGTCTCGGCACCCGTGTAAGCGGACTCACGACCCATGATTGCGGCCATATTGGAGATAGCAGTTTCAGAAGCTTGCTCGATTTGTTTACCACCACGGATGCAGTTGATCCAGTTTACATGCTCTAATGTATACGGGTCAGTTTGCTTGAAGTTCGCTTTTTCGGCCTCGCTATCATATTTCCAGATAACGTTTCCTGCCAAATCCTTGATCTCCATCGTGTCACTGCTCCATGATCCCTTGGTTCCTTGGATGAATTCGCTTACATTATTTGCACAACCATCTATCTGGCGGCACATACTATGCATATGGATACCATTTTCCATTGTGAAATCAACGCTGAAGTTATCATATTGGTCGCCAGTGATACGACGGTGGCGAGAACCGAAACCTACAGCCTTGACTGGTTTCAATCCGCTGAACCAAGTGAATACATCTATATTATGTACGTGTTGCTCTACGATATGGTCGCCGGAAAGCCATTTCCAGTTTACCCAGTCTTTGATCATATATTCGCAATCGTTCCATCCCGGTTGACGATCCCGATACCAAAGCATATTCTGATTCCAGTAAACCGTACCGCCCGTGATCTCACCGATCAATCCTTCCATGATCTTCTTGTAAGACTCGACATAACTGCGTTGGTGATGGCGTTGAGTACCGGTTACGACACATAAGTTCTTTGCCGCAGCTTGTTTTGCGGTAGCCATAATGGTACGGTAACCAACCGGATCAACACAGATAGGTTTCTCTAAGAAGGAATGTTTGCCCTTTTCTGTGGCGTATTGGAAATGAACTGGACGGAATACGGGAGGAGTGGCGACGATCACTACATCTACGCCGCTATCAATCACTTGTTTGTACGCATCCAAGCCGACGAAACGTTTATCAGCCGGTACATCAATTCCTTTCTCATCTTTTAATTTCTTTGCCAAATCATCGACACGTTCTTGGAACGTATCGCCTAAAGCCACGATCGTAACGCCGTTCGCAGCGTTCAAGAAGTTAAAAGCGGCTCCGGAACCACGTCCGCCACAACCGATTACACCAGCTTTTAGTTCTTTTCCATCAGTTGCCAGATCTGGTAATTCGGGCACGTAATAAGTACCGGGTTCTTTCAAAGGCTTTATTGCGTTCGCACTTTCACCTCCACCACAAGAAGTTAATACACCAACTGTACTACCTGTTCCAATTGCTCCAAGCGCACCCGCTAGGGCTGAACTTTTCAGAAATGATCTTCTGCTAATGCTGTTCTCTTTTTTCATGATATTATTTTTTAGACACTATTTATTAGGTTCACATACAACACGGAAACCGATTCCTCTGATATCGGAGTACCACCAGATACTCTTCGGTTGTTGCGGATCGGTTTTTAACCAAGCTTCATGTTTGGTATAATCACGGGAAGCGCAGCGAAGATCTGCCGCATCGGAGGTGTAATTACCGCCTCTCACTACCCACTCAGTACCTTCGGTAACCAATGGATCTGTGGCGCTACTTCCGCTTTTAGCGTAAGCTTCAGGATCATACTTGTCGGCACAATATTCCATTACATTACCCAACATATTCTTTAAACCAAAGGGATTGGCTTTTACTAAATCCGGTTCTTGCGTCTTGTTTTTGCTGTTCTTGCTATAAATCACATAAGAACCTATACTATCAGTCTTTGCGTCGAAAAATTTACGCCAGAAGCCTTGATCGGAGAAATCTTTTGGATTGCCCGTAAAGAAATAAGGCGTTTCCGTGCCGCCACGTGCCGCATATTCCCATTCCGCCTCGGTCGGTAAACGATAAGTCTTTCCTGTTTTCTTGGATAACCATTGGCAGAAAGTCTCGGCCGCATAATGAGTCATTGTAATAGCCGGGCGATCTCCACCACCCCAGCCTTGATCCGGAAAACCGAACGGAGGTGTAGGACCGGAGATGGCATCGACATTCGGATTACTGTTATTTGCGTATACGGTCTCTGGAGGGGTACGGCCCTCACTCATCGTATTCCCATAGAAAGCCCAGTATTGATCCCAAGTCACCTCGACCTCAGCCATGAAAAACGGACTGACAGTTACGTTGTGTACAGGCGACTCATCTGCTTTATGAAATGCCTCTTTTTCCTCACTACCCATTTTGAATGAACCTCCGGGGATAGCAATCATCTTGAATGAGACCATTGTTCCGGGAATTTGTTCTACATAGTCGGTGAAAGAGGTAACTGTAGTTGGTTCCTTAAAAAACAAACTGGTATCCGAAGATGCCCCGGATGTATTTTGTCCTGGTATACCAACCATCTTGGAGTGATTGTAGTTCGGATTGTAATGTCCTGCATCCAAATGGCAACTAATACATTGTAGATCTAGCTTTTTCTCATTCTCATCATAATATAAATGTGCCGTTACACCATCATCGGTAATTCCTTCGGGGAATAAGTTCTGATGGCACTCCTTACAAGATTCATTGGGGATATATTTAACGGCGTGTTCCAACTCGGACTTAGTTTCCCAATTGAAATCCGCGCTGTCTTTAGTCAAGTATGACCAAACATCTTTCATACCCAATTTAGCCTTTGCGCTATAATGTTTCCAAGTATTTGTTTGGGGTGGGAGGTGACAAGCTACGCAATGTGTCTTAACGCCACTTCCATTATTTACATGCTTGGAAAGTTTCCAACTGTTTTCTACGTGAGGATGCACGTGGCACATCATACAAGATTCATCTGTCGAGAAATATACAGATGTTTTATAAAGGGCGATCATAATCCCAGCTCCCAAAAATAATCCGAGGCACAGGATAAACGCCTTACTTTTGAAAAAATACTTTTTCCTCTCAGACGAGTATCGATTTGAAAATTTGTTAGTTGTCATCTGTTTCTATGGTATACGATTTACACTAAGTCTCAATTAGATTTAAAATCGGCAATAAAAGTAGTATATTCCTTTATATATTGAAAGAAAAAATAGTCTCTTTAACGAAAAATGTTGTCTTATTTACGCTTTTTTATCGCAATGGGAAGAGAAGGAGAATAATAAAAAAGCGGCAACACATATTCATAGTGTTGCCGCTCATGCACGGAAGGAGAGGCTCGAACTCCCGACACCTGGTTTTGGAGACCAGTGCTCTACCGACTGAGCTACTTCCGTATTGCGGGTGCAAAAGTAGTTTAATAATTTGAATATGCAAGTAAAATATGAGAAAAAATAGTCTGCTTTTTAAAAAGGCATTTAGATTATATTTAGTATGTTTGCCAAATCAAAGAAAAAGGAGTGGGAGTTTTTGTGCGAGATATCAAAGGGTTGCTTGAATCTGTGTCGGTAGATAACAGGGGAGCTTTCGAACGTTTTTATAATTTATATTATGATCAGGTTTTTCGCTTCGCTTATTATTGTTTAGGCGAGAAGGAGGCATGCCGTGAAGTTGTGACAGATGTTTTTTTCTCGGTCTGGCAATCCCGGAAACGATTAAAGGATATTGATAATATAGATACCTATTTATATATTTCCGTACGTAACGAGTCTTTTCGTTTTCAAGCAAGGAATAAAGACTTGAATAGGGTTTCTTTAAATGAGTTGTTGCCATTAATGGAAGAGGAAGATGAGGGTTCTCCGGAGGAGCATTTGGAGTTAAAAGAGATGAGAGAGATGCTTGATAAAGCGATTGACGAACTTCCTGAGAAATGCCGTCTTGTGTTTTTGATGTCTCGTGAGGAGGGATTGAAAACGAAGGAGATCGCGGAAATATTATCGGTTCAAGAGAGTACGGTTCGTGTACAGATGAAGATCGCTATAGAAAAATTGGTAGCCCGGTTGAAGCCGAGCTTTCCAAATATTTCATTCTCTTTATTGCTGATGTTTATTTTTAATGTGATTTATAGATCTGCTTAAGCTTTCTATATGGGGATATTCCCTGTTAGAAGGAAAGATGATAGTTCTTTTATATCAGTAACGATTTTGTTTGCTCCGGCATTCGCTAGTTCTTCTTCATCCCCGTAGCCGTAAAGGACTCCTATTGAATCTATGTTATTCGCTTTGGCCCCTTCTATATCATATTTACGATCACCGATCATGACTACGTCAGACCGTGTTTTTATATCGGTGCTGTCTAATACATATTGTATTACATCCGCTTTTTCGGAACGGCTTCCGTCGAATGTGCTTCCTCCAACAAATGTAAAATAAGATTCTAAGTGGAAATATTCTAGAATTTGTTGAGCGAAGGGCTGCGGTTTTGAGGTGGCTAAGTAGATTTTCATTTCGTTTTCGGTAAGCAAACGGAGTAATTCATCAGTACCTTGATACAGGGTATTCTCGAAAATACCTTGTTTTGAAAAATATTCCCGGTATTTAGCAATGGCTACATCTGCTTGCTCATCTGTAAACTGATAGAAGTCCTTAAAGGATGTTTTTAATGGTGGCCCGATGAAAGGGCATAAAGATCGTAAATCTTCTACTTCTATATTGAAATAGGAGAGGGCGTACTTTACAGAACTGGTAATACCAATCATAGGATCGGTTAATGTACCGTCCAGATCGAACAATATATGTTGATACCTTTTGTTATTCATTAGATATTAATAGGATTGAAAAAAGAAAGGCAAGATCTCTTTCAAGATTCTTGCCTTTTTGATGAGTCGGGATGAGAAGACTCGAACTTCCGACCTCCACGTCCCGAACGTGGCGCGCTAGCCAACTGTGCTACATCCCGTTTTTTTGTATCGTTGTCTCGATTACGGGTGCAAAGGTACACATTGTTTTTGAACCTGCAAGAGAAAAGTGGATTTTTTTGCAGGAAAAATAGATAATTTACTGTCCTGTGAATTTTTCTTTCAAAACATTTGCTGGATTAAAAATAATACCTACCTTTGCACCCGTAATCGAAACAACGATATACAAAACGACATGATGGTGCCATAGCTCAGTTGGTAGAGCAAAGGACTGAAAATCCTTGTGTCCCCGGTTCGATTCCTGGTGGCACCACTTTTAGAGAAAGCAAAAAGAAGTAAACTCCTGATATTCAACGAATATCGGGAGTTTTTATTTTTACCCGCTACGCAAAAAACAGCAAATTTCAACCTACTTCGGTGGAGCAAAAGGTGGAGCAAATCAGGAGATATTTTATCTCCACCTTTTGTCATTGTTTGACACTGTTTGTCAGTATGTTACGTAACAAAATCCTCTCCACATTTCCATAATTTTGTATCACTTAAAACAGGTAGAAAAATGATGGAAAGAAATTCATTTAGTGTTTTGTTCTTCTTAAAGAAAACCAAACTATTGAAGAATGGTGAAGCCTCTGTATGTATGCGGATTACGGTTAATAATATTCGTTCTGAAACGAATATCCGTAAAAGCATTACCCCTTCCCTATGGAATCAGGCAAAGGAATGTTCTCGTGGTAAAGACCGCAAATCAAACGACCTGAACAGGTTTATTGAAGAAGCCCGAATCAAATTGTATAATATCCATGCTGATTTGAAGCAGGAAGGTTTGCCCATCTCGGCTACTATCCTTCGCGATAAGTTCTTTGGTCTGGAAGAAAAGGAAGCACCAAGAACTCTTATAGCCACTTTTCAGGAGCATAACAACCAATGTAGACAGTTAGTAGGTAAAGACTTTGCTCTGGTTACCGTTCGACGCTACGAAAGTTGTAAACGGTATTTAGCCGAACTTATCAAAATCAAATATGACAAAGAAGATTTACCGCTCAAAGATATAAACGGAGAGTTTATTCGGGCTTTTGATTTCTACTTGAAAACGGAAAAAGAATGTGCTCAAAACACCGTCATTCGCTATATGAAGTGCCTGAAAAAAATTACGAACCTATCTCTTGCCAATGAATGGATAAGCAAAGATCCGTTTATGGGAATAAAATTCCATGAGAAAGAAGTTCATCGTGAGTTTCTTACTTGGGATGAACTCCAAACTGTTATAAACAAAAAATTTGAATTACCTCGTATTGATTTGGTTCGGGATATTTTCATATTCTGTGCGTTTACCGGACTATCATTCATAGATGTAAAGCAACTGACATCAGAGCATATAGTAAAAGACCGAGAGGGAAATTATTGGATTCGCAAGGCTCGACAAAAGACTAAGAATATGTGCAATATCCCGCTGTTAGATGTGCCTTTAGCAATTATAGAAAAGTACAAAGGTTATCCCATCTGCGAAAAACGAAATGTGTTGTTACCAGTTCCATGCAATCAAAAAATGAATAGTTATTTGAAGGAAATCGCCGATTTATGCGGAATTAAGAAGAATCTTAGCACTCATTCAGCCCGGCACTCATATGCCACTTCGGTGTGCTTAGCTAACGGTGTTAGCATTGAGAATGTTGCAAAAATGTTAGGTCATTCCAATATCAATATGACGAAACGATACGCACGTGTATTAGACCAAAGCATTCTAAATGATATGCAAAAAGTGGGTAGTAATTTGTCTGTATCAGGTATTTAAGAATAAAAATAGCAATATGAAAAAATCCTGATTGAGTATTATAGTTCTCAATCAGGATTTTTCATTTAGCCTACAAATGTAGGCTCATAGCCATTTAATAACATCTGATAGCCTTGTAATAACACTTACACCCGATTTAAGAATAGGGCAAAACTCCCGTATCTCGGTAGGTTGACAGGGTACAGGAAGAGATTTTAAGCAGTTCGCAAATTGCATATTATTTAACCAGTCTTTCCTTACTTCGGTTCTTTCCGCAAAGCGTGTTTATTTGCTTGGCAAAGTCCTCAAACCTCTGCATCAGTTGTTCTAAGGTTTGCTTTTCGATGGATACAATTTCCATATCACTATTGTTTTAGATTGCTATAAACTCCTTTAATTGCAATAATTTGCATCAAAGAAAGAGATAAAAATAACTGATTTTGAAAACTGTGTATGCAGTGGACTGAACTGGCTGCCGATGTCCGTGACGCTCACTCCAACCAACATATTTTTTCCTTTTTTCTCTGATAAACATCTTCTATATGGAGAGAATAAATAAGGCAACACTTTTGATAAATTTACTCTTTTTGTGGAGCAAAAAGGAAGAAATTTATCAAAACCCGCAGGGCTTGGTGTTGCCGTTTTAGGCTCGGAATATACCTTTGTGTTCAGAGAAAGAAAGGATTAATTAAGATTATTCCATTGAAAAATAAGAGATTAGTTTGGTTATAGCTATTGCGAAGTTTTCACCGTCTATGCAATAAAAGCCTAATTTCTCGGCTAACCTGCTACTTTTAATATTGGCACATTCAATGCCGATATGGTTAAAACCGTACTTTCGGGCTATTCCTGTCAGAAATCGGATAAAGTGCGTTCCGTGCCCTATCCGTTCTTTTGAGAAACCCAATCGGGCAATAATCAGGCAATTAGGAGAAAATCGGCTTTCACTTCTCCTGATGCGCAGATACAAATCTACCCGGCTATTTCTCCGGGTAGTGACAATGTTATCCATTGTTATCCGTACAAGTGATTTACGATACCTGAACCGTTCCATTAAGTAACGGTCTATTTCGGCTCTTAGTTCTTCATACTCAATCATCGTCTTATTCCTCTTTTCTTTTTCTTCTTGCGTTTCTGTGCCTGTAATTCTTCTACTGGTGTAGAATCGTTATTATTACCCTCACCCATTGAGAAAATAGACAAAAGAGAATCACTCCTACTATTGTGCTGCTGATTGTTAGAGTGCTTATTTCCTTTCTTGTTGTCAAGATTGCAGGAAACATTATTTTCTTTTTCACTGGATTGGAATACTTCTTTTTTCTTTTCGCCAGTAAAATTTTGATTCTGTAATTCAAGCTGTTCCGAAATAGAACCGTTTTTCATCGTGTTGTGATAGTCAAACGATTCGGATTGTTGGCGGTTGTAGCTGAATAGCTTATCAAAGCCTTGTTCCGCTTGTTGGAACAGGTTCACACGGTCAAAACCACCTTTTATTACTCCGTTCTTGGTGTTCTTGTGGTTGGTAAGCGGTGATAGCTTCTTTTTGCCCGTTTGGTCTTTTCGGCTCACAATCAAATGGCAGTGCATATTCAGTTCGTTATGGGAACGGCTACGGTCAAAATGTATCTTCCCGTAAAACTTTATATCCGTTTCGGATAGTCCTTTGTTGAAATTCTTGGCATATTCAGGAATAAATACTTCCCGGATATACCGTTTCATGGCTTCGGCTTGTTCCTCTTCTGTATTACCCATCGCTTGAAGTTCCTTTTCCGATGGGCTGACATGAATAGCGTAAAACTTAGCATCCGTTTTCAGCAGTTGCCCGGTATTGGTATCTATATCTTTTATAACCTTTGATTTATAGGTATTATCTTCCGCCAGATTGAAAAAGCCATCGGTATAGATTCCTTTCTCCATCCGTTCCAAATCTTCATGTTCCATGTATGAAGCTAATTGCCGACAACTACCCGCATTATTATATGTTCCTGCCGATGGCGGTGCAAAATCTATGTGCATGGTTCTATGTATTTATCAAATTAATGATTTCCGCTTTTAGGTTCTCTTTTCGTTTGCCATCCATCACGCCACAAGCTGATAACTCCGAATAGAGTTGTATCAGTTGGAGCAATTTCTTATAATCCCGTTGGTGTATCTGATACAAGGCTGTGAGTTGTTTCCCCTGCTGGTTGATTACATCAGCGTGCTTGCCGAACTGTTCACTTACCTTTTGCAGTACGGCTGTTTGCCTTTCTTGACTGGCTGCCAGTTGTGAAAGGATAAGCGTTTCCAATGTCTTACCAATACCATCAAACCGAACTGCAATAGAATTAGCGGTTCGTATCATGGGGTTCAGTTGTTCTTCCTCGTAGTGACGGATGAAGCGGATAATATCGTCCTGCCGTTTGTTTATTTTCGCCAGTTCCGATTTTACGGATTCCGGTGCTTCCGATGGGTTGATACATGCTTTATCAATATAGACAAATGCTAAACGAACTATTTCCCCTTTTTTCAGTGAATAGCGTTTGCAGAGCTTATCTATCAACTTTCCTGTTTGTCGGTCTATCCCGATGGTGGTAAGCGTGGATATATTATTGGTCTTATCCATGATTATAACTTTTTTATAAGGAAAATGAGATTCATTTAGTTGATTATAAGCGAAATACATTTTTGACTTATAATCACTGTTATAAACGGTTACAAATGTAACCTCTTAAAGCCGAAGGCTTTGCCCCGCAGGGCAAGAGGGAAGAACAGGACTTGTCCAGTTCCCTCTTGCTTCATTTAGCGAAATGAGCCGAGCCACAGGGCAAGGCGATTTCTGCTAAATGGGGAGCGATGGCACTGCATCAGGCGGTAACATTACCCACCTTGTTTTGCAGCGGTTTGCTTATCGAATTGGTTGTCCTTTTTGAACCGTTCGTAAGTCTTACAATCGGCATTTTCTTGAATAAATGCCCGGATGTCGGCTGCACGATAATAGGTCTTGTGGCTTATCGTAAAATAAGGAAGTTTGCCACTTGCCCGATACCGTTGCAAGGTTCGGAAAGATACTTTCAGTAGGAAAGCCAAATCTTGATTGTCAAGTATCTTATCGTTTTCGTCCAGTACCTTGTCAGTATTGATAAGGGATTTTAGGTCTTGCCCGATTTCGGAGAGCTTTTTCGATAGCCGTTCCATCCACTTGTCGAAGTTTTCGTTGTCTATATACATTTTGCTTCATTTTTTAGTTCAACATTATTGTTTTCAATCGATTGATGAAGCAAAATTCGGCAAACGAGCGCAAATAAATTAGGGGAATACCACTGGTACTCCCCCACAAATAATTGCTATCTTACTGATAGACAAGATAGAATATTTTTGTTTTTTACGGCTGATAATAGCCTTCGTCCTTGCTTTTTTGGATAATAGCAGCTTTCAGTCTATCTAAAAACTCTGTGATTTTAATCGGCTTGCGTTTGATTACCGCTTCTTCTTTCTTATAAATATCTCCCAAATTAACATTGAACATCTTTTCAAAAATGCGTGTCACATCTATCAAGTGTAGTTCCTTGTTGTCAAGCCGTTGGACTCCGTCAATAATGTAAAAGAAGCCGCAAGCCAATTCCATAATATCAATGAGTTTGATTTGTTCAAGATTTATGCCGATGGGTGATTTCCATTCCGATTCTATATTGATAAAGAATTTGGGGTACTCCATTTGGCGGTATAGTAGTTCCAATTCCTTTTCGGTTAAAGCTATCAGTTTATCTAAGAATACGATTTTCAGTTTACTGTTTTCGGTAGGGATAGATTCTTCAAATGCCTTTATGGTGGCAAATTCTATTTGAGCCGTGTTTAATTTTCGAATTATGCTCTTATTATCTTTGCCTTCATTCAAATAAACAAGTAAATCTTCTACAAAATCCAAATATGCGGAAGTCATTTCTTCTACAACCGATTTATCAATCTGATAAGGGTGTTTCAGCAGTTGGTATATTCGCTTATCTGTTAATTCCCAATTTGACATAACCGTAGCTTTTATATTAGAAGTTATCTTGCTTTGGGAAATAACATCCCTTTCATTATAAATAGGCATGGAAGAATAAGTATGATTGCCATGCTTCCGTATATCAATAACATAAGGTCATTCTTTGAGGAGTCTGACATGAAAATATGGCTGTAAAATAATAACGTGCATAGATTAAACGAACCGTGTAAAATTATGACAGATAATATATTATTTTCCGTTTTTTGACTTAACCATGAAAAAATCAATGACAGTTCGATTACCATTGTCAAATAAACTACAAATACAGGTAATCCGAATCCTATCCGCAAATGCCAAATACCCCAAATTATGCCTACTATGAGGGTGCTTGAAAAAAAAGAATGTTTCTGCCTTAATTCAGGTAATAAATATCCCCTCCAGCCTATTTCTTCTCCGTAACTTCCCATAGTTATGATAAAACATTCCAATGAAAAAGATGATAATGGTCTGTCAAAACTTGGGAAAGATAAACTTCCATATTCAGCAAGAGAAAAAATCGCATAAGATATAGCACAAAAAACAAAGGGCGCAAACAAAGCAAATATATACCACTTTGCACAAGTCCGTTCGTATTTTACTTTTTTGCACAGGCTGCATATTCCGCTTCTCCCTTTTGAGACCCCTGTAATCAGCAAGGCTAAAATTGCCGGAGCTAATTGAAAAGGTACATAATCAAGAGAAAAAATAACTGCGATTAGAACAACCAATAACAGATTGGCTGTGCAAAAGAGCGTAACAGGATGCCGCATTTTCATGAAACCGTATTTAGAAACCATATTGCAATGCCACCGAAATAGCAGGACTTATGGAATAGTATGGGTCATATTCTCTGGTATAGACATCCCAGAAGCCTTTTATAGTCCTTTCTTCATAATAAGCAGGGCGGACGCATGAAACACCAATGGTTATCGGCATGGAGAACTTACCAAGCTTAAATTCAGGCTGAATACCTGCAAGGACATACATGTGGCTGAACTGTATCCTTTTCCCGTCTTTTTTCATGAATGCTGTCGAACCTTTCATCGTACCATAAATGTTGAAATTGAAATGGTCGGACATTTTCACCCCCATCTTCAAACCACTCGGATTAAAAGTGATAAAATATTTTCCGTCCAGATTCCAGTTAATCAGAAAGGCAGGATAAAGCATCGGATAGCCAAATTCGGTATCGAGGGCTACACCTATTCCGACTTTCAGGTTGTCGAAAATCGGGCGGATGAAAATCAAGTTGCCTACACCCATGATGTTTTGACCTTCGATTTTGCTGAAATTCGTATGGTCTGCAAATACTCCTACACCTAAGGATGCGTAAATCAACCAGTTTTCGCTGATAGGTCTTAGATGGTCAACAGACACTATCAAATTGCCAATTTCAGACGAGCCAATGTCGGTCAATGAGTTTTTGGTTCCCAATGAAGTATAGGAACACTGTAATCCAACAGACCACATGGTAGGTTGTTCCTTTTCATCCATCTTCAAGGAAACGGGTATTTGAAAACCCAACTGATAATGTTTGGCATCTCCCTCGGCTCCTGTTTTGTTGTTGTTTACATCCCTGTACTTTGAAGGAGCGATGTAATCTGCACTGATTGAAACTTGCGCTTTAGCCGAAACGCTAATAAGAGCGGTAAGTAGGAAAACAGATAATGCTTTCATCTTTTAAAAAGTTATATTTGACATTAAAAACTGCTACAAAGGTGAGCGGCTTTTATCGGTCAGGAAAATACTTTTGATGGTTGGGCATTATCCTTTGATGGTTGGGAAATATGCTATCAATTAAACCCTTATCTTTGCATTATGAAAAAATATTATCTGAAATACTACGACCGCTTTGTGCTGTTTATGTGGGTCTTCATATTTTGCGTATTCTGCTTGCAGTATATTCCCGCAATCGGTCTGTTGGAGGCGTTTTTACTCTCTGCCTGTATCGTTGCTTCGGCATATCCGTTTACGACTTATTTAAGTAAAACTCTACTGCCAAGAGCAATAGAGAAAAAAAATATGCTGAAATTTGTGTTACAGTTTTTCCTTGTCTGCTTGCTATATTCGCTGCTCATACCCCTGTTCTCGCTTCTGTTTTACCATTTGGAGCATAACGGCATACTCCCTGCCTCCGGTTTTTTCGAAGCGGGACAGACGCTGTTGTATGACTATATATCTGCCTTTCTGGTCTCTTTAGTTTTGAATTTCGGCTTCTGTGGGTTGCGTTTTTTTGAGATTAACCTGAAATTGCAGGATGAATTGTCCGATTCCCAAATGCAGATACTTCAGGCGCAAATCAACCCTCATTTCATGTTCAATGTGCTGAATCATGTAAATGTTTTGATAAGGAAAGAACCCGATTTAGCATCTTCTCTACTTGTTCAGTACACAAATATTCTTCGTTACCAGCTATACAATGGAAAAAAAGAAGTTGTCAGCATTAAGCAGGAGGTAGAGTTTTTGAAAGATTTTATTGAGGTTGAGAAAGTCAGGTGGAAAAACAATTTAGAGGTAAAATGCCTTTGGGACATAGAAGATGATAACACTACACTTTCTCCTTTGCTGTTGATTACGTTTGTGGAAAACGCATTCAAGCATGTTTCTCGTTCAAAAACAGAAAAAGGGGATGTTCGTATTGATTTAAAGCAAAGAAACGGAGAACTCACATTGTTCGTTGAAAACTCTAAATATGCCGACATCCCGCCCATTGAAAATAAAGAAGCATCGGGAATCGGCTTGGAGAACATAAAAAAACGGTTGGAAATTCTATATCCAGACAGGTATGATTTGCATATAAGCAAAACAGATACAACATATTCAACTTCACTATTTATAAAATTATAACTATGGCAAATATCATTTCAAAGCAACCGGATGTAAGGTTAAAGTGCCTGATTGTCGATGATGAAGAAAATGCAATTGATGGGGTTGTCGATTATCTTGGAGAAATAGATTCTCTCGAAGTCGTGGGGACTTGCCTGTCTGCGATAGAAGCAATAGAAGTTTTGAAGAAACAGGATATAGACTTAATGTTTCTCGATATAAATATGCCTCGCTTGACAGGCTTGGAATTGTTAGAATCCATGCAGAACCCGCCTTTAACGATACTGACTACTGCATACTCTGAATTTGCGCTGGACGGATTCAGGTTAAATGTCGTTGATTATTTGCTAAAACCATACACCTTTCAGCGTTTCTTTCAAGCAACACAAAAGGCGATAGATTTATATAAGTCACGTATCGTTTGGGATGAAAAGGATAATGGGCGAATACTTGATATGTATATCCGGCAGGGAGATTCCTTTCAGCGGATTAACTGGAACGATATATTATACGTTGAGGCAATGCAAAATTACCTCAAACTTTGTCTGAAAGAAAAGACCTTTGTTATTCATCAGACAATGGTTTCGTTAGAAGAAATCCTACCTAAAGACCATTTTTTCAGGGTACACAATTCATACTTGGTAAATGTCGGTCAAATAGACAAGATTAACGGCGGACGCTTATTTGTCAACGGCAACGAAATCCCAATTTCAAAGCACCGAAAGGAAGCATTTTTAAATTCGGTGGTCTATAAGAATCTTATAAGCAAATAGGAAAATCTGAAATAAAGTACCATCTTTACAGTAGGAGGTATTTGAATACGATGTAAACCCAAGCAGGCGAAAGCAGTTCGCTCGTTTCTAAGTCATTACCTAGTGGGGGTTCCACAAGTGCTAATTCATTGATTTTAGGAAAGATAAATACAGACGTTATCATAGTGTCAAACGTGCGCCTTACAAGGTGGAACGTGTTATTTTTCTCGATACCACATAGAACGGTAATTTCTTTTAAATAACCATTCATTTTTTGATTGCTGATAACATGTAGTGCCTTTATGAATATTTCAATGAAGAATTAACACATAAAATTATCTCCAAAATTTCTAAATTATGACGATTCCTCGTATATTTGCAAAAGGAAATGTGTTGTGAAGAATTTCGCCGCAAAGCAGTGCAAAAATTTGGTGGAGCAATAGCGGGAGATTACTTCTTTTTTGAAAACATATCTATAAGATATACAGCTACTTAAATCAAAATGACGATTTCTGGTGGCACCACTTTAAGAGAAAACAAAACGATGTAAATCCCTGAATTTCAAAGAAGTTCAGGGATTTTTCTTTTCCAAGAATAGGCAAAATTAGTGGGACTAAAGCAAACTGTACGTCCTTATTCGGGGGACGGTTTTAGAAAGCCCCGAATGTTCCACTACTCAATAGTTACTTCATTCTTTTACAGCACGTTGCGCTATTTTACATAACAGAGTCCTCGGTTCGATTTCCTAACTTTGTATCATTAAAAATTGAGCAGTATGGAAAGAAAAAGATTCAGCGTTTTGTTCTTCATCAAGCGTAGCAAACTGTTAAAAAACGGGGAAGCTCCCGTGCGTGTACGCGTCACTTATGACCGTTTATATGTGGAACTTCAACTAAAACGAAGTGTAAAAGTCCCACTTTGGTCGCAGGACAAAGAGAAATCAATAGGCAAAGACCGCAATTCCGTAGAACTAAACCATTACATTGATGCCTTGCGTGTGAAATTCTATCAAATCTATCAAGATCTAGAACTGGAGGGAAAGATTATTTCTGCCCGTGCCATCGTAAACCGCTATCAGGGAAAGGACGAAACTTTCAAGACATTATATAATGTATTCAAGGAACATAACGACAACTGCCGGAAACTAATCGGAACGGATTATGCCGACATTACCGTAAGACGTTACGATAATTGTCTGAAATATCTCATGGAACTGGTAAAACGGGATTATAAGGTAGATGATATGCTGTTGCGTGAGGTGAACGGGGAACTTGTCCGCAAATTCGACCTGTACCTAAAGGCAGAAAAGCATTGTGCACAGAATACCGTTATCCGGTACATGAAATGCTTTAAGAAAGTGATAAACCTTGCCATTGCCAACGAGTGGCTGACGAAGAACCCGTTTGCCGGAATCAAGTTTCACGAGGTGGAGGTAAACAAGCAGTTCCTAAGCCAAGCCGAAATAAACCGGATATGGCAGAAAGAGTTCAAGATTGAACGGCTGGAACTGGTGCGGGATGTTTTCATCTTCTGCGTATATACCGGGCTGGCGTTCATAGACGTATATAATTTGCGCTCCGAACACATTTCAGAGGACAGCAACGGCAACCTGTGGATAGTGAAAGCCCGTGAAAAAACAAACAACCTTTGTAACATTCCGCTTTTGAGCATCCCCAAGCAGATACTTGACAAGTACAAGGATAACCCCTATTGCCTTGACAAAGGAACTTTGCTGCCCGTCCCTTGCAATCAGAAAATGAACAGCTACCTGAAAGAGATTGCCGACCTGTGCGGAATAAAGAAAAACCTCACCACGCACACCGCGTGGCACCTTGCAAGACATTTTCAATCTTCTTTCTTTTTGAAAATGTGCAACTTACAAGAAATTGTTTTTTTAATAGGTAACGATTTAGAAACGAGCGAAGTTCTCACTCTTGTTACATTTTGCATTAAATCAAAAGAACGCCTTATCTGAATGCAAAGGTACAAAAAATCATAGAATAATAATTCGATTTTTTACAAATATCTTTTCCTATTGGAATTACCCAAAAATAATGAAGACGAGTAGTCATTTATATTCAATGACACTTGCATTTTTCAGACCGAAACTTGCGGAGGAAAGCAGGGTTTCAAGATTTGAATTGAATTTAGGGAAGCGAATTTTCACTTCCCTAAATTTTTATAATCGTTTGATGAGTTTTGCCGGATTACCGCCTACCACAGTATTGGCTTCTACATCTTTGGTGACAACCGCTCCTGCGCCGACTACTGCGTTTTCTCCTACCGTTACACCCGGCAAAATGGTCGCTCCTGCGCCTATCCAACAGTTGCGTTTCAAGTGGACGGGTTTGCAGGTAAGGACGGCATGGTCGTAGAGGTCGTGATTGTTGGAGATGAGTTGGGCGTTGGCTGCGACTAATACATTATCTTCGATGGTAATTCCTCCGGCTGCCATGAAAAGGGCATTGTTCATCACTACCACGTTCTTGCCTATCTTCACGCTGTTACCGCGTACTACGGTCACGGGCGGCATCACACGGCTGTTCTCACCGATATTGCCCATGAACAACTCTTTCACCAAAGCATCGTATTCTTCGGTATAGGGCATCGTATGATTGATTTTGAAACATAACTGTGCGCAGCGGATTCCTTCTTCCGGATCTGCCTCTTCGGGCTTGCGCATATCTATTCTGAACTCTTCCATCGGATATTTACTTGTTTATAATTGAACTAAACATCTACAAATACAAAACAACCGATGAAGTGATTCTCCACCGATTGCTTTGTATGAAAAGGGACATTATTTGATTTTAGCACCGTCTTTGAACGCCTTGCCGACAATATCGCCCAGTACACGATAGGAATGGGAGGCTGAGTCATAGGAAATCGGCTGCAACTTGCCCAAATCCACCTTGCCTTGCGCATCCAAGATTGAATCGTCTGCCAGCATATTGACGACCTCACCGACAACGTGCATTTCGCCTAATGCTTCCTGCATCTCAATTACTTTACATTCCAATGTCAGAGGATATTCGTCAATGATAGGGGCATTGACAAATTCGCTACGAGTAACGTGTACTCCGGCTTTCTCGATTTTATTCTCCTTTCGTCCCGACACAAGTCCGAAATAATCGGATAAAACCAGCGTATCAACGGTGGCAATGCTTAATGTGAACGCTTCGGTATGTTTCAGGTTTTCGGTGGTTTTGTGATTCAGTGAGAGATTCAATGCGACATGGTGATAGCCGCACTGACCGCCCCAAGCCACATTCATGGCATTGGGTGTTCCGTGTTCATCGTAAGTCGCCACTATCAGTACGGGCAGCGGAGCGACTACGGGACTGTTTCCTAAGTTCTTCTTCATACTTACCTCCATCCCATAAACATACGTGCCGTTTCCGCATCGTGGTGGTCAAAGAAAAGGCTTTTGCCTGTGTCAAGCGTGGCGATAGCCGCCATATCCTCGTCGGAGAGCGAGAAGTCGAAAATCTCGATGTTCTGTCGCATCCGTTCGATGTGTGTCGATTTGGGAATAATTATCACGCCACGCTGGATGAGCCAGCGCAAGGCTACCTGTGCCACGCTCTTGCCGTATTTCATGCCGATTTCAGCCAACTGCATATTGGTAAAAAGACCGTTGCGACCCTCTGCGAATGGTCCCCACGACATGATGTGCGTGCCGAATTCCTCCATGATTTTCTGCGCTTCAGTCTGCTGGTCGAACACATGGGTTTCTACCTGATTGACAGCCGGAACGATCTCCATGTTGCTGGCAATGTCGATGAAGTGGTCAGGGTAGAAGTTGCTCACGCCGATGGCGCGTAGCTTGCCTTCCTTGTATGCTTCCTCCAATGCCCGGTATGCGCCATAACGGTCGCAGAAGGGCTGGTGCAGGAGCATCAGGTCGATGTAGTCCGTCTGCAACTTGCGCAGGCTTTCGTCGATAGAGGCTTTCGCTTTCTCGTAGCCGTAGTTGGAAATCCATACTTTCGATACAAGGAAAATCTCCTTGCGGTCTATTCCGCTTTTGCTGACAGCATTGCCAACACCTTCCTCGTTGTGGTAGGCTTGCGCCGTGTCAATCATGCGATAACCCACGCTGAGGGCATCGCTCACGCAACGCTCGCACTCGGCGGGCGAAACCTGATAGACACCGTAACCAATTTGGGGCATTTCGATGCCGTTGTTTAATTTTACTGTATTCATTGTTTTATCCATTTTTTGATTTCTTCCGATTTTGCAGGCAAGCGAAGTCCTTTTTTGATTTTCAGTGAGGGATAACCTTTCTTCAGTGTGGCATCGGCTTCCGACATAGGACTTTCGTAAGACGTGCAGAAAGGAAATATCACCTTGCCTTTCAATTGTTCACCGTAATTGTCGAGGAAAGTGCGGATTACCGCCGGTTCTTCGTGCCACCAGATTGGGAAACCAACAAACACCGTATCAACCTTTGCAAAGTCTATGTCAATCGGCTTGATTGCCGGGCGAAGCGACTGATTGAGGTGTTCCTGCGTACAACGGGACTGTTTGTTTGTCCAATTTACATCTTCCGATGAATAGGGCTGTTCCGGCAAGAGCCTTATCATTTTGGCTCCCGTCACTTCTGCAACTTGTTTGGCGGCAAGTTCGGTGTTACCGGAATGTGTGAAATATATGATTACCGATTTCATGTTACTATCAGTTTTCGTTTGAGCTTGTAACACGCTGCTGCATGACATAGTTATAGCTGCTGCCATTGCAAAGATATATTTAAGTATGCGCATAACTATCAATTTATATTATTACTCAATTATTCCAATCTCATTAAGCCATGATGATATGTTTTGTTCATTGATTCTTCCGCTTGTCAATCCTTCACCAGTCAAGTGTTCAGCATCGGGCGTGAGTTCCACGATACGTGCCAGCGTTTCGTCACGGTAGGTTGATGCGTAGGTACAGAACGGAACAACGGTCTTTCCCTCGAAATCATAACTTTCCGCAAAAGTACAAATAATCATCGGAGTTGTCCACCACCAGACGGGGCAACCGATGAATACCGTATCGTAGTCCGCCCAGTTTTCCACCGTTGCGGCAATCGCTGGACGGGCATCGTTGTTTTTCTCTTCGAGTGCTACCTCGGTGCAGGGCGTGTATTCGGTCGGATACGGCACTACCGGCTCGATGCGAAACAGATTGGCTCCGGTCTGACGGATGATTTCCTGCGCCATGCGCTGCGTCGTGCCGCCCCAACTGAAATAGGCGACCAGAATCTTGCTGTCTCCATTCGGCGTGTCGGGATTGTCGCCGGGTTGATTCGGGTCATCGGGATTTTCCGGATTGTTCGGATTATCGGGTGTATCCTCTCCTCCGTCATCCGGCTTTTCGGGATTTTCAATATCCGGTGTCTGAGGTTCATGCTCGTCTTCGGGCGAACAGGCTCCGAATGTTACGATGGCCGCAGCCATCATCAGGTAAATCAGGTACTTTTTCATATCTACATTATTGTTTATTGATTGTTTTTGCAATTCTCCGGATGCAAAGTTAGATACGTCCGTTCATACCGGCGGAACAAAAAATACGGCTCGAATTACCATTTTTTCAGAAAATGACAGCGAGGCTCGACAGCTTCTGTATCGGACGGATGCAAAAACCGAAATAAGTGTAGTTTTAACCGAATTTCTTGTAAAGCCTGCCCGAAAGGTTCTCTCTACTTTTGCAACGTCGGACAAAGACAACGTATTACATTAAATAGATAAAGAAATGAAAAAGAAAATCATTACCGGACTTATGGTGTTGGCTTCGATGATCGGCAGCACCTCTTTCGCGCAGGATATTTATAAGACTGCCGCCAATGTACCGATGGTACAACTCAACAACGGTATTCTGATGCCGCAATTCGGACTTGGAACGTTCCTTCAGCCCTCCGATGCCGTGTGCGAGCAGTCGTGCCGGACAGCATTGAAAGCAGGCTATCGGCATATCGACACCGCCCATGCCTATAACGACGAGGCAGGTGTAGGCCGAGCCGTGAAAGAGAGCGGCATTCCGCGCGAAGAGATTTGGGTGACCTCCAAATTGTGGCCGAACGAATATGGTGAAGGCAAAACGGCACAGGCTATCGACGCCATGCTGGAACGCATGCAACTGGATTACATTGACCTGCTCTACGTGCATCAGCCGGTCGGTGATTTTGTCGGTGCATGGAAAGATATGGAGAAGGCGGTAGCAGCCGGCAAAGTGCGCGCTTTGGGTATAAGCAATTTCGATGCGAATGACGAAGTCTTCAATCGCATTATGGAAGCGGCAACCATCAAGCCTGCCGTTTTGCAAATGGAGTGTCATCCATATGCGCAGCGTCTTGCCGTGCGCGAGAAAGCGAAGACGCACAATATTCAGGTTGAGTGTTGGTTTCCACTGGGTGGAGCGATGAGCAACGGGGCGCTGCTTAAAGACCCGACAATCATGGAAATTGCCAAAGCACATGGCAAAACTGCCGCACAGGTGATATTGCGTTGGCATATTCAAGAGGGTTTCTCGGTCATTCCTGGCGCATCGAATCCCGATTATATCAAAGAGAATATCGACATTTTCGATTTCACGTTGACCGATGACGAAATGGCAGAGATGCGTGGGCTGAACAAAGAGCGACGCTTCTTCAATATGTCGCTTTCGGATGTCGAGCGAATGGTTGGACTATAATTTTTC
>ULUT01006817.1_pt1 | contig 44918 bp, 48 predicted proteins | sample 1958691 | NCBI WGS metagenome assembly ULUT01 (sample SAMEA4835766, study PRJEB28245) | human gut metagenome | biome: gut microbiome; material: fecal sample | place: Denmark | collected 2008 | reverse complement strand
CCACCACTTCTGCCTTGGCTTTTCCGGTAATCAGAAAAATAACCAGACGGGCAGTAAGAATCGGAAATCCGGTCATTGCAATACGTTTCTGTCCGTTGCGGGGATGGATGCTGGTCACATAAATCTGGTCGGAAGAAAGCAAAGCCTCTTGTCCGGGGAAGATAGAGGAAGTATGCCCGTCCTCTCCGGCTCCCAACAACACAATGTCAAATTCGGGCCAGCCATTCTTTTTAGGTACCTGCCGGTCGACAAGTTCAGAATAGCGGGCAGCCTCTTTTACCGGCTTCTCTTCTCCGCGAATGCGGAATACATTTTCGTAAGGAATGGGCACTATCCCCAAAAGCAGGGAACGCATCATTCCATAATTACTATCGGAATCTTCGGGAGGAACACAGCGTTCATCCACCCAATATAGTTTCATACGCCCCCAAGGAGTGATATCAGCGTATTCATTGGCCCATAAATCAAACATCAGCGCGGGAGTACTGCCGCCACTCACCGCTATGTTGAACGTTTTATCCGGTTCAGCATTCATGATATCCACTAGATGAAATATCAATGAACGGGCCGTTTCCATAGACGACGGGAAAACAGATAGTTTCATAGTTCGCAATATTGATCTGTATTTGTTAAGTTCTTACACGGGTTGGTCCAGTCTGCCCCATGCTCGTGCATCATAGCTTCACTTTCGAGAGGTCCCCACGTACCTGCCGGATAACCGTACAAAGGCGCGTCCGGATTCTCTTTCCAATAACGTAAGACCGGATCAAAGAAATTCCAGGAAGCCTCTACAGCGTCACTTCGAGTAAACAAGGTCGGATCGCCCTGAATGCAGTCGTCAATCAGACGGGCATAAGCGTCGCCGCTCGGCACACCGCCCAACTGTGCGTAACTGAAATCCATCGTCACCTGACGGACTTCGAAACCTGCACCCGGAACCTTCATTCCGATCTTCAGCACAATACCTTCGTTGGGTTGCAAACGAAGGATCAACTTATTGGCCCTCGGACAGTTGCCACCGGAACAGCGGAACATCTGATGGGGCGTCTCGCGGAAGTGAACGACAATCTCCGTCACCTTCGTCGGCATCTGCTTACCGGTGCGGATGTAGAACGGTACTCCACTCCAACGCCAGTTACTGATACCTAGCTTCATCGCAATATAAGTCTCCGTGCGCGAATCGGGAGCTACGCCCTTTTCTTCACGATAACCTTTCTTATTGCCCGAAGCCGTATATTGTCCGCGAACGATATGTTCATTCAAGTCCGTCTCCGTAAGCGGAGTCAATGACTCATAAACCTTCACTACCTCATTCCGGAAATTATCTGCGTTGAACACTGCCGGCGGTTCCATAGCTGTAAGAGCCACCAGCTGAATAAGATGATTCTGCACCATATCCCGCAAGGCTCCCGCCGTCTCGTAAAAACCTCCGCGCTGCTCAATGCCCAGATTCTCTACAGCAGTAATCTCCACATAATCTATATAATTGCGATTCCATAAAGGCTCAAATATACCATTGGCAAAACGGAAAGCAAGCACATTCTGTGCCGTCTCCTTCCCCAGAAAATGATCGATACGATAAATCTGATGCTCGGCAAACACAGAAGAATAAATCTTATTCAACTCACGCGCCGACTCAAGATCGTATCCAAACGGCTTCTCCACAATAATACGGGAATGCGGAGTATTCAACCCGGCAGCCTTCAAATGCAAAGGTACCACCCCATACAATGAAGGCGGAGTAGCCAGATAGAACAACAAATTATCGGGATCAACCTCCTTCGTAAGTTCCACCAACCGCTCCCGCAATTGAGAATACCCCTCCACCTTCGCCGGGTCCATCGGCAAATAATGCAGATGAGAAACAAAAGAAGACATCATCTCCAAATCCTGCTCTTCAGCCTTTACAAACTGCTGCAGCTCTCCCGATATATATGAACGGTAATCTTCATCAGAATAGACAGTCCGCCCAATTCCCAGAACAGTAAAGCTCCCTGTCAGCCGTTTATCCCGATACAGAGAGTACAATGCGGGCATTAGCTTGCGTTTCGTCAAGTCGCCCGAAGCACCAAAAATAATCATTGCAAATTTATCCATCGTCGTATTTTTAACTTTTTACCTTTATCTATCCATCACCTCAACCGACCAGCCTAACACACAATCACCCACTACTAACATCCGAACGGTCTCCCGGCCTCACCGAAGGAGCGTCAAGCGGAGGCTGTATCTCCGGCGTCAAGAAGGGCAGGCTGTTTGAGCGGAGCGAGTTCCTGCCCTTTAGCCGGAGATACAGCCGGAGTAGCTCCGCAGGTGCAGCCTTGATTTTTTCTTTTGGTACCTTTCTTTTGCATCAAGGCAAAAGAAAAGTACACTATACATTATAAGTCCCCGACTTCGTATCCCCTCCATGTCCCGTCCAATTCTCATGAAAGAACTGTCCGCGCAACTCATCCTTCCGTTCAAACGTATGCGCACCGAAGTAATCGCGCTGCGCCTGCACCAGATTGGCAGGAAGATCTTCAGAAGTCAGCGAATAGAAATAATTCAGAGCAGAAGAGAATGCCGGAACAGGCAATTCCTCCTTCATAGCCTCCGCTACCAGATTCTTCCATCCGGGAAGCAGAGTCTTGATCTCCTCACGGAAGTATGGAGCCAGCAACAAATGCTTCGGCTTATCCGCCGCTTCAAAAGCAGCAGCGATATCGTTCAGGAAAATACTGCGGATGATACATCCTCCACGCCACATACGGGCAATGGAAGCCAAATCCAGATTCCACCCGAAAGCATCAGAAGCACGCTGCAACACAGCAAAGCCCTGCGCGTATGAAACAAGTTTGGAAGTATAAAGTGCAGAAAAGATCTCCTCCACCAAATCCGTCTTATTATATATAGGCAATGTATGTTTACACATGAACTGATTGGAAGCAAGATGACGCAAATCTTTCTGTGCCGAGAGACTGCGTTCGAACACCGCCGTAGCAATCAGCCCCAGCGGCATACCCAGTTCCATCGCGTTGATAACAGACCACTTGCCCGTCCCTTTCTGTCCGGCAGCATCGAGAATCTTATCGATAAGATATCCACCGGATTTATCCTTATGACGCAAAATATTAGAAGTAATCTCAATCAGATAACTGCGGAGCTTTCCTTCATTCCAGCGGGCAAATACGTCCGCCATCTCCTCATTCGTCAAATCGATCAGATTCTTCATCACCCAGTAAGCCTCAGCGATCAGCTGCATATCACCGTATTCGATACCGTTGTGAATCATCTTCACAAAATGTCCCGATCCGGCTGGTCCTACCCATTGGCAACAAGGAGTTCCGTCCGGCGCTTTCGCTGCGATACTCTGCAAAACAGGCTTCACTTCCGGCCATGCTTTCTCCGATCCTCCGGGCATGATGGAAGCACCGTTCAGAGCACCTTCCTCTCCGCCCGACACCCCGCTTCCTACAAACAGGAAGCCTTTCGATTCTGCTAATTTTACACGACGATTGGTATCTTCGTAATTTGAATTACCACCGTCGATCAAAATATCTCCGGGAGAAAGCAAAGGGAAAAGCTGATCCATCAGTTCGTCTACCGGACTGCCGGCACGTACCATCATCATAATTTTGCGAGGGGTGGCTATTGATTCCACAAAAGCCTTTATATCTGTAAAACCTTCAATGTTTTTACCTTTAGCCCGACCATTCATAAAGCGGTCTACTACTCCTTCTTCCACTCCGGGGACGGTACGATTGTAAACAGAGACGTGCCACCCCTTGCTTTCCATATTCAAGGCAAGGTTTTCACCCATCACTGCCAGACCGATCAACCCGATATCTGTTTTATTCTGATTTGCCATATCTTATATATTTTAAAATATTGTTTATGTAAGAAACACTTGAAAAGCACATTTGTTCGCTAATTTTAGATTAAAATACTATTTTTGTAGTCAAACAAATAAATATCAGAATGAAGAAGATTAAGATCGGCCTGCTGCCACGCATTATTATTGCTATCATCTTGGGTATTGCCATCGGTACAATTTTTCCGGCCCCATTGGTGCGAATATTCGTTACGTTCAACGGAATTTTCAGCGAATTTCTTAACTTCTCCATCCCGCTTATCATCCTCGGACTGGTCACCATAGCCATTGCCGACATCGGGAAAGGTGCGGGAAAGATGTTGCTAGTCACCGCCCTTATCGCCTACGGCGCAACGCTCTTCTCGGGCTTCCTGTCCTACTTCACAGGCATGGCCGTCTTCCCCTCGCTCATCGAAGTGGGCGCACCGCTCGAAGAGGTCAGCGAAGCGCATGGTATCCTCCCCTACTTCTCCGTATCCATCCCTCCGCTGATGAATGTCATGACCGCATTGATTCTGGCTTTCACACTGGGATTGGGACTGGCTGCACTGAACAGCGATTCGCTGAAAAATGTAGCGCGGGATTTTCAGGAAATCATCGTGCGTATGATCAGCGCCGTCATCCTGCCCTTGCTGCCGCTTTACATCTTCGGCATTTTTCTGAACATGACTCATTCCGGACAAGTATATGCCATCCTGATGGTATTTATCAAGATTATCGGAGTCATCTTCCTGTTACATATTTTCCTGCTCGTCTTTCAGTATTCCATTGCAGCGATCTTCGTCCATAAAAATCCGTTCCGGCTATTGGGTAAGATGATGCCGGCATACTTCACCGCATTAGGCACACAATCATCTGCCGCCACCATTCCGGTGACGCTGGAACAGACGAAGAAGAATGGAGTATCCGCCGATATTGCGGGGTTCGTGATTCCGCTCTGCGCCACTATCCATCTGTCGGGCAGCACACTGAAAATCGTAGCCTGCGCACTGGCACTGATGATGATGCAGGGAATGCCGTTCGACTTCCCGCTGTTTGCCGGATTCATCTTTATGCTGGGCATCACAATGGTAGCCGCACCGGGCGTTCCGGGAGGAGCCATCATGGCAGCACTCGGTATCCTGCAATCGATGCTGGGCTTCGACGAATCGGCACAGGCACTGATGATTGCGCTATACATCGCAATGGACAGCTTCGGAACCGCCTGCAACGTGACGGGCGACGGAGCCATCGCGCTCATCATAGACAAAGTGATGGGAAAAGGAGCGGGAAAATAAAACGGACTTGGTTTGCATATACAGCATAAAATAACGAAATTTGTCCCCATATTTTCAAATAAAAGAATTAATAGCATATGAAAACAGCCCTTATATCAGGCATCACCGGGCAGGATGGTTCTTATCTTGCCGAATTTCTCTTGCAAAAAGGTTACGAAGTACACGGTATTCTCCGTCGTTCTTCTTCATTCAATACGGGACGTATCGAACATTTGTACTTTGACGAATGGGTGCGCGACATGAAACAAAAACGTACCATCAACCTTCACTACGGCGACATGACGGATTCCAGTTCACTGATCCGCATCATACAGCAGGTACAACCGGATGAGATCTACAATCTGGCCGCACAGAGTCACGTAAAGGTTTCGTTCGACGTGCCCGAATATACAGCCGAAGCGGACGCCATCGGTACGCTGCGCATGCTCGAAGCCGTACGCATCTTGGGACTGGAAAAGAAAACGCGCATCTATCAGGCTTCCACCTCCGAACTTTTCGGCAAGGTGCAGGAAGTTCCGCAGAAGGAAACTACTCCGTTCTATCCCCGTTCTCCTTACGGAGTAGCCAAGCAATATGGTTTCTGGATCACGAAAAACTATCGCGAAAGCTACGGTATGTTTGCCGTTAACGGTATCTTGTTCAATCACGAAAGTGAACGCCGTGGCGAAACGTTCGTTACCCGCAAGATTTCCCTCGCTGCCGCACGCATCGCGCAAGGAGAGCAGGACAAGTTATATCTGGGTAATCTGGATGCCCGTCGCGACTGGGGGTATGCGAAAGATTATGTGGAATGTATGTGGCTGATTCTCCAGCATGACGTGCCGGAAGATTTCGTAATAGCCACCGGAGAAATGCACACCGTACGCGAATTTGCCACACTGGCATTCAAGGAAGCGGGCATCGAACTGCGCTGGGAAGGCGAAGGTGTGGATGAAAAGGGTATCGACGTAGCTACCGGGAAAGTATTGGTAGAGGTTGATCCCAAGTATTTCCGTCCGGCAGAAGTGGAACAACTGTTAGGAGACCCGACCAAAGCCAGAACATTGCTGGGATGGAATCCGTGCAAAACCTCGTTCGAAGAACTGGTAAGCATCATGGTTCGCCATGACATGGAAAAAGTAAGAAGAATGATTGCTACCAAGCACTAATACAACCCGAATCAGACACGGATTACTCCGATTATGCGCATCTTACATCTAAAATGAAGATCGTTTTAATCAGCGTAATCCGTGTTCATATATATCATTACTCAATCATGGAAAAGAATGCTAAAATATATGTAGCAGGACATCACGGACTGGTGGGGTCTGCTATCTGGAAGAATTTGCAGGACAAAGGATATACCAACCTGATCGGACGCACGCATAAAGAGCTGGATTTGCTGGATGGTGTGGCTGTCCGCCGTTTTTTCGACGAAGAACAACCGGAGTATGTATTTCTGGCCGCTGCTTTTGTGGGCGGTATCATGGCCAACAGCATTTACCGTGCCGACTTTATTTATAAGAACCTGCAAATACAGCAGAACGTTATCGGTGAAAGTTTCCGCCATAACGTCAAGAAGTTACTGTTTCTCGGCAGCACCTGCATCTATCCGCGCGATGCCGGACAACCGATGAAAGAGGAAGTCCTGCTGACTTCACCACTGGAATATACGAATGAGCCATACGCCATCGCCAAAATTGCCGGTCTGAAAATGTGCGAAAGTTTCAACCTGCAATACGGCACGAATTATATCGCTGTCATGCCGACCAATCTGTACGGTCCGAATGATAACTTCGACTTGGAACGCAGCCATGTTCTGCCTGCCATGATCCGCAAGATTCACCTTGCGCATTGTCTGAAGGAAGGAGATTGGGAAGCCGTCCGCAAGGATATGAACCGACGTCCCGTAGAAGGCATCAACGGCGACAGCCCGAAAGAGGACATACTGAATATCCTTCGCAAGTACGGCATCAGTGACACGGAAGTGACATTGTGGGGCACCGGCACTCCCCTGCGCGAATTTCTGTGGAGCGAAGAAATGGCCGACGCCAGTGTATTCGTAATGGAACATGTGGACTTCAAGGATACCTATAAGGAAGGTGACAAGGATATCCGCAACTGCCATATCAACATCGGAACCGGAAAGGAAATCACCATCCGCCAACTTGCCGAACGAATCGTAGAAACGGTAGGTTATCAAGGCAAGCTAACCTTCGACAGCAGCAAACCGGACGGCACCCTGCGCAAACTGACCGATCCTTCCAAACTCCACTCCCTGGGATGGCACCACCAAATTGAAATTGAGGAAGGGGTACGGAAAATGTACGAATGGTACTTGAAATAGATCTACTATCAGACCCACATCATGCATTGGTAATGTCCGTAACATGCATTGTGAATCATCATATCATGCATTGTGAACGACACTAACAAGCATTGATAACTCCCCTGCCTTCCACTGAGTACAACTGTGCCATACGCCGGAAACAATCGTGCCACACGCCGGAAACACTTGTGCCACCGGCTTGGCACGGTTATGCCATCGGTGCGGCACACTTGTGCCAAAGGCATGACACACCCCTTTGCGCTTATCTCCGTTCCTCTTCTCCTTTACTTCCTCATCTTTGTTCCTTATTACTCCAAGACTCCCCATTTCCAAAAATTCTTCATTCTTAATTCTTCATTCTTAATTTAATTACTATATTTGCACAATTTAATACCAAATGTGCAAAAAACAATGGAACAGAGTTTTATAGCTTACATTGAGAATAGTATCAAGAACAATTGGGACCTGGACGCCCTGACAGATTACAAGGGGGCCACCCTTCAGTATAAAGACGTTGCTCGAAAAATCGAAAAACTCCATATCATCTTCGAAGAAAGCGGAATCCGCAAGGGAGACAAAATCGCCGTGTGCGGACGAAACAGCTCCCATTGGGGAGTCACCTTCCTCGCCACACTAACGTATGGAGCAGTCATCGTCCCCATCCTTCACGAGTTCAAAGCGGACAATGTGCACAACATCGTCAACCATTCCGAAGCCAAATTACTATTTGTCGGAGACATGGTCTGGGAAAACCTGAACGAATCGGCAATGCCTCTGCTGGAAGGTATCCTGATGATGAACGACTTCACCTTATTGGTATCACGCAGCGAACGGCTGACACATGCCCGCGAACATCTGAACGAAATGTTCGGCAAGAAATATCCGAAGAACTTCCGCAAGGAACACATCGAATACCATAAAGACGAGCCCGAAGAGCTGGCAGTAATCAACTACACCTCCGGCACAACGAGCTACTCGAAAGGAGTCATGCTCCCCTACCGCAGCCTCTGGTCGAACACCAAGTTCGCTTACGAAGTACTCGAACTGAAAGCCGGAGACAAGATCGTCTCTATGCTGCCTATGGCACACATGTACGGACTGGCTTTCGAATTCCTCTACGAATTCTCCGTCGGTGGCCACATTTATTTCCTTACCCGCATGCCGAGTCCGAAGATTATCTTCCAGGCATTCGAAGAAGTGAAGCCGAATCTCATCGTGGCCGTTCCGCTCATCATTGAAAAAATCATCAAGAAGAGTGTACTCCCGAAACTGGAAACACCGACCATGAAAATCTTACTGAAAGTACCCATCATCAACGACAAGATAAAGGCAACCATACGCGAAGAAATGATCAAAGCGTTTGGCGGTAACTTTGCGGAGATTATCGTTGGTGGAGCAGCTTTCAACCAAGAGGTAGAGCAATTCCTGAAAATGATAGACTTCCCCTACACCGTGGGCTACGGCATGACAGAATGTGGGCCGATCATCTGCTACGAAGACTGGAAAAGATTCAAACCGGGTTCGTGCGGAAAGGCTGCGCCACGCATGGATGTACGGGTACTGTCTTCCGATCCCGAGAATATCGTCGGCGAAATCGTCTGCAAAGGCCCTAACGTAATGCTCGGATACTACAAGAACGAAGAAGCGACAGAAGCCGTGATCGACAAAGACGGCTGGCTGCACACAGGCGACCTTGCTTTGATGGACGCCGAAGGCAATATCACCATCAAGGGACGCAGCAAAAACCTGCTGCTGAGTGCCAGTGGACAGAATATCTATCCGGAAGAAATCGAAGACAAGCTGAACAACTTGCCGTATGTATCGGAAAGCATCATCGTACAGCAGAACGAGAAACTCGTCGGACTGGTTTATCCGGACTTTGACGAAGCGTTTGCACACGGCCTGAAGAATGAGGATATCGAACGGGTAATGGAAGAAAACCGTGTGGCACTGAATGCCATGTTACCGGCATACAGCCAAATCCTCAAAATGAAGATTTATCCCGAAGAGTTTGAAAAGACTCCGAAGAAGAGTATCAAACGCTATCTGTATCAGGAAGCGAAAGGATAAGAAAAGTGCAGGAATAAGGGAATGTACTCTGTGAACCTAAACTGAAAAAAAGAGTTATAATAAAGATGAAGATAATAAAGACAATATTCACGGCAGCTGTTCTGATGGCTGCCGTTTGTTTGCCGGCACAGAACAAGAGTGCGGGCATCAACCTCTCTTTCTGGAAAGATATCTGTACACAGCCGTATGACAGCACTCAGACGACTTATGTAAACATCGGTCTGCTATCTACACTGAACCGTCTCAACGGTGTCGGCATCAATGCTTTGGGAAGTGTCATTCATGGAGATATGAATGGAGTGCAGATCACGGGATTGGCCAATCTTGCCGGTGGTACGATGCGCGGTGTTCAGATAGCGGGTATCAGCAATATCAGCGGAGATAATGCGGTCGGACTCTCTGCCGCCGGACTGGTGAATATCACGGGGGACGGTTCAAAGGGGGTCATTATTTCGGGACTTACCGGCATCGGTGGCGACAATAATTCGGGAGTAATGATAAGCGGTCTGATGAATGTAACGGGAAATATGGCTTCGGGATTCCAGTTCTCCGGAGTGTCGAATATCACAGGGCAGAGCTTCAACGGTATGATGACTTCCGGGCTCCTGAATGTGGTAGGCGAAAACATGAACGGCTTGCAGATTGCCGGTATCGCCAATATCACCGCTAAAAGTCTGAATGGTGTGCAGGTCGGTTTATGCAATTATGCAACGAAGGCTCATGGCCTTCAGATCGGTCTGGTCAATTATTACAGGGAAGACATGAAGGGATTCCAGCTCGGCCTTGTGAATGCAAACCCTGATACAAGGGTACAGATGATGGTATATGGCGGAAATAATACAGCTGCCAATATAGGAGTACGGTTCAAAAACCAACTGTTTTATACGATTCTGGGAGTAGGATCGTTTGATCAGAATCTGAATGATAAGTTTTCCATCAGTACGTCTTATCGTGCCGGACTGGCGGTACCCGTTTACAAAGGGTTGTCTATCAGTGGTGACCTCGGATATCAGCATATAGAGACGTGTTCCAATAAAGATGAAGTGATTCCCAGACGGCTTTATGCATTACAGGCACGAGCTAATCTGGAATATCAGTTCAGCAAGAAGTTCAGTATCTTTGCGACTGGCGGTTATGGGCTGACACGGTATTACAATAAATCCGGTAATTTTGATAAAGGAGCAATCATAGAAGCAGGTATTGTCCTCTTCTAAGGCTGATTAATAAGTAATAGGTAATAAGTATTAGGTATTAACCGTAGCTGTTATTTAGAGACATATTTATCTGTCATTCAGACGACTGTAAGGAGGAAGAGTCTCTTCTTTATGACTACAGAAGAGGAAATCCTTCGACAAACTCAAAACGACAGATACTTATGCTCGTCATTATCGAATTGTTTCACTTTGCTAAAGTGATGAGGATTCTGAATGACAGACAGATACGTCTCTAAATGGCAGCTACGGTTAATACCTAATACTTATTACTTAATACTTATTTACACTTTCTCTTTAATCAAGCCGATGCGATAGGCAACAAGCAACTTCTTCAAATCCTGAATCTGCGTCACAAGTTCCTTTCCCTTGTCCGTATCCTTCACCATCATCCGTTGCGAATTGAATTCCAGCACAAAGTTAGTAGATTTGATATCCAATCCTTCCTCAATAGCTTTCTGCCTTGACTGGAACGGCTCGTGCTGCACCAACTGCATACCGTGGGAATGATAAACAAGAGTATATCCCGCAATCCCTGTTTCGGGCTGATAGGCTTTAGAGAAACCTCCGTCAATAACGAACAGTTTGCCATTTGCTTTCATCGGCTGTTCCCCCTGAATAGTCTTTACAGGCACATGACCGTTGATGATATGCGAATGAGGTCCCAATGCTCCAAATTCATCCAATATCTTATCACAGATATCTTCACGATTGCGAAGAGAGTAATAATATCCTTTTTTCTCCTTCTGCATCTCTTTGTCTTCCAGAAAATAGCGTTCAAAAGTCGCCATCTTGTCCTTATCAAACAACGGAGCTTCCGGACCGCACCACATATACCAGATGTAGTCCATAGCAAATTCTTTATCATCCTCTCCTTCTTCATCAAAGTATGCGGTACGAATCAGTTGATCGGCTTTATCGAGCAACTTACGTCCCCAATATTCCTTGCCCCGTATCTTGACATGCTTGAAACTGCCATCTTCATTCAAAGGCACGGAAGCGTGATAGAGAAGATTGGAATTGGAAACCAGATACATTCCACCATACGTAAACAGACAGCGCATGTGCTTCTTCAGCTTCTCACTATTCATAAACGAATAGTGAATCTTGTCCACAAGTTCCCGTTCTTCTTCAGTCAGACGATAAGGATCGGCAGGATCTACAGTCGGGAAATTTGTGTCACGCAACGCATATTCTTTGCCTTCGTACACAAAAACTCCGCGTTCAAAGTCTATCTTTTCCAACAACTTCCGGTTGCTCATTCCAAACTCCGGACGGCGGTCTATAATTTCGGCTTCCAGCTTGAACTGGATGATAGTGATCGCCTTATGCATCTGTGTTATCAGGCGCAAAGTCTTCTCATTGTAATTGCCGTCGGCGAAATTCATCTTCGGCATAAAAATAGTACACGGATCATCTGCATAAGTATCCATGGCGAAAGTTGCCAAAGGCAGCAGATTGATTCCATAACCGTCTTCAAGAGTACCCAGATTGCCATAACGCATGGACATACGTATCACATTGGCTATGCAACTATCATTGCCGGAAGCGGCTCCCATCCACAGAATATCATGGTTGCCCCATTGAATGTCGAAGTTATGATAATTGCACAAAGTATCCATGATGATGTGTGCTCCGGGACCACGGTCGTATATATCGCCTACGATATGAAGAGAATCAATCGTCAGCCGCTGAATCAGATTACACATGGCTATGATAAAGTCATCCGCCCGCCTGGTAGAGATAATGGTGCTGATAATGACATTGATATAAGCATGCTTGTTGGGCTCGACAGTCGACTCATGCAGCAACTCCTGAATGATATAGGAAAACTCTGAGGGCAGGGATTTGCGGACTTTGGAGCGGGTATATTTGGAAGATACGTTCTGACAAACCTTTACCAACTGATTCAGAGTAATCAGATACCAGTCATCCAAGTCCTTCTCACGGGCCTTTACCAACTGAATTTTCTCTTCCGGATAATAGATCAGCGTACAGAGTTCTTTCTTCTCCGCCTCGCGCAGGGTATTGCCGAAAATCTCGTTCACTTTGCGTTTTACCGCACCCGAAGCATTCTTCAACACATGCTGAAAGGCTTCGTATTCACCGTGTATGTCTGTCAAGAAATGCTCCGTTCCTTTAGGCAGATTCAGGATAGCCTCCAGATTAATAATTTCCGTACTTGCATCGGCAATAGTAGGAAAACTCCGGGAAAGCAACTGCAAGTAGCGGAGATCGCCAACTATGCTTTCGGGAGTTATATTACTTTGAGCAGTCATTATATGTACAATTTAACTATTTACAATATGCTTTTATCGACTTATCGTTTTTCGCTATAAATATAACGATTTATCATCTACTTATTACAATTTCCAGCCTTTAATGTTCACCGTCAACCTAATAAAAACATCAGCAGCACCTGCGCTATGATCACCCGCAGAAACATACACAACGGATACACCGTAGCATAAGCGACGGAGGGATTATCACCCGGTATCGTATCGTTCGCATAATTCAGGGCCATCGGATTTGCCATACTGCCACACAACATTCCGGATACACTTCCAAAATCTATCTTCATTATCTTAAAGGCGATGAAGCCGACCAGAACTGTCGGAATAATTGTCAGGCCAGCTCCCAGAGCAATCCAGAGCAGTCCTTCCGGACGGAAGACGGTATCGAAGAAATGGGCACCGGCATCCAACCCCAGGCAGGCCAGATACATGGAAAGCCCCAAGGCACGCAACATCAGATTCGCGCTGCGGGTAGTATAAGTAATCATGTGTATTCGTGGGCCGAAAGTTCCCAAAAGAATACCTACGATGATCGGTCCACCTGCCAGACCTAGCTTCACAGGGGTACTGATTCCCGGAATAGAGAACGGAATCGCTCCCAACGCCAATCCCAGTACGATACCTATGAATATGACAACGAGATTAGGTTCTTTCAGACTTTTCACCGCATTTCCCAATACTTTTTCTACATTCTGAATAGCTGCCGCCTCACCTACTACTGTCAGGCGGTCACCCAGCTGGAGAACCAGTTCCGGAGTAGCAAGCAGTTGTACTCCCGAACGGTAAACACGGCTGATATTGATTCCATAATGGTTTCTCAGCCTCAATGAGCCAAGCTTCTTTCCATTCAGTTCGGGGCGGGTTACGACAATACGCTGGGAGATCAATTCGCTGTCGATCGCGTTCCAGTCTATATCTTCCTTATTCCAGTCCGTGTTTTCCTGTTCGCCGAAAAGTACCGTCAGAGCCATCACGTTCTTCTCTGCTGTAATCACCAGCAGACGGTCGCCTTCCTTCAACACCTTATCGGAAGTAGGAATACTGACATGACCGTCACGCCACAAACGGGAAATGACAAACTTCGGATAGCTCATGTGGGCTATATCCTTGATGCTTTTATCAAAAATGGCAGGGTTATGTACCTGAAAGGCTGCGATAAAAGTTTTATTGGCATCGTCCTTTTCTTTGATTTCCAAGTCTTCCTTATGAACCAGGAATTTACGGATCAGCAATACAGCAAGAATCACACCGACAACTCCCATCGGATAAGCAACCGCACATCCTAAAGCCGGAGTACTGCTTTCTATGCCCATTTGCTTCAATGTCTGCTGTGCAGCTCCCAACGCAGGAGTATTGGTCGTGGCTCCGCAAAGGATACCCACCATATCAGGAAGCGACACGCCTGTCGCATAACTGGCAACAACAGTCAGCAAAGTACCCAGCAAGACTACTGCCAACGCCAACATATTCAGCGTCACTCCTCCCTTTCGGAAAGAACTGAAGAAACCGGGCCCTACCTGTAGTCCGAGAGAATACACAAAAATAACCAGACCGAAACTTTCCGCATAATTCAGCATCTGTGGATCAACCGAAAGCCCGAAGTGTCCGGCAAGGATACCTGCAAAAAAAACAAAAGTGACCCCCAGGGATACTCCCCAGAAATGCACTCTTCCCAGCCCCAGTCCAATCGCAGAAATCAGCGAAAGTACCACAACAGCCTGTAAGGCAGAATGTTCGAGAAACAGATTATATAACCACTCCATGAATTAAGCATACTAATAGGGCGCAAAGATAAAAACTATTTAGTCCTATTCAAAACTTTTAAGCTTTCATTTCGCGCCCTATCCCTTCTCTAAATTATTAATATCCTGAAATCTTATATGTTATCCCTTAAATTATTTATCTGTTATCCATAATCTTCTTACCTGTCACCTCTACCTATCGCCTTTTACCTTTTCAACCTATTCCTTGAGTAATCTTTCTACCTGTTGTTATCCGGGATCTTTCTACCTGCTATCTTTTGTGTAATCATTTTCTTTCCATCTGCCGGCCTTTCCACCTACCGGCTGCATCTCTCACCGACCTGTATATTCCACGAAGTTATTCCGACCGTCCAGATAACCGCTCAACCTATTTCCGCCGATATATACATCATCCAGATAGGATACATCATTGCGACCGTAATCCATACGAATGGAAGTCTGTGCATAATTCTCCCAGTTCCAGCGGAAATTATATTCAAAGGTTTCCACACGTCCATTAGGATATTCAACCCGTATAAAATCAACACCTGTCCGGTCCAAATAAAAGTCGAGTTCCTGACGGCAACGGTTACCGTCCATATCCCGATAAAAGCTTACCCATGTACGGCTACATAAATCAGCAGAACGATTGTAGTAACCACCACCGATATTATCATCATCATAAAAACTATCGATTTCTACTTCACAAGAAGTCAGACTCAACGTTAATACAGCCATTAAAGCCAGTCCTAAGTATCTAAATGCGTTCGTTTTCATATTCCTTTATTTTTAATGGTTCCTTTATTAATCCTATCATTTATCTTTCGATATCACAAAAGTATAGAATGAATTTTCCTTATGAAATTGAAAATTCCTACTTATTTAGGGGAATTCACCTAATGGAAGAGGTAAATCCCCCAACACACAGGATATCTATGAATTCCATAGCCCTCCAAAGCAACCACCGTCCCCCCAAAAAACAATTGAAATAAATAACCTGATTTATCAAAATACAGATTAAAAAGACACTCTACCGCCCTCTGAAACCTTAATAAAGATTGAATCAAAGATTTAATTATTTAATCAATGTTATAAATCGCCCCGTTTTACCTGATTTATTTGCAGATATCGTAAAACTCCGTATATTTGCAATGTGTTTTTCATAGTATTAGATTTAAGGTTAACAAAAAGATTGGCTGTCTGGGATAGATAGCCTTTTTTTATGCTCTTTTTTTTATAAATCCTCCAAGATACGAAATCATCCACAAAATATCTGATTGGCCAATGCCTTTTGTCATTCACTTATTTCCTGTTATCATCCCCCATAAATCATACTTCATTCCCCAAAATAACGAATGTTAATGTAAATGTTCTGATGGTACAACGCCCCCTATCTAATAATTAAAAAGGTAACCACTCTCTCCTATAAATAGCGAGAAAAAATATTTTCAAAAAAAATAATCCGTTTAACATTTGAAACATAGCAAGTTATCTCTTTAATCATAAAACAGGTAAAAAAAATCTTGCTAAAAGATTTGCGTAGTCCAAAAGTTCCCCCTATATTTGCACCGCATTTGAGAGAGAATGCGGGTTCAAGGAAGTTTGGGTGAGTGGCTGAAACCACCAGTTTGCTAAACTGACGTACGGGTAACCGTACCGGGGGTTCGAATCCCCCAGCTTCCGCAAAATTCTCTAAATAAAAAGAGCTAAGTTTTATAGACTTGGCTCTTTTTAAATTCATCAACAAACGGTGGGTTCGTCTAACGGTTAGGACACATGCCTCTCACGCATGTAATACGAGTTCGATTCTCGTACCCACTACATACCACATTGAAAATAAGATATTTACAAAAAGAGAGTACTAAAACAGGGACTATTTCATTATTAGTAGACCTATTTTTAATATAATTCCGGAAAACCATAAGAAAAATAATCATAAAAGTAAGGCAGCCTAATAAGCTGCCTTTTTACACAAAAACCGGATAGATTAAAAGAGGAAGTATCCTCTGCTTTTGGTAATTTCATTGTTAGCACTGCAAATATACAAAAATGTGCATTATATTTCTTCCAATTTTGCTCTAAACTTCCGGAACATATCAATGGTCGGGTAAAAGGTTGGATTCTCCCAGTTCTTTGAGATCATCTGGATCATCTCCTCTATATGACTTTTGCAGTCTATTACTTTGATGCATTTATCCAAGACCAGTCCGCCTTCCGGGTAGGTCTTGTTATTTAGGGTATCCTGCGCCCATGAGAGCAACTCTCTGATTGATTCTTGGTCGTATTTATTATCTTCTGCCATCTTATTGAGTTATTACTAGCTTTATATTCAAAAAGTCCAAGATCTTTTCAATCTTTTCTTGTCCTAAATTCGTTTTTCCGTTAAGAAACAAGGACATGGTACTCTTTGTTACTTCTACATACTCTGCAAGGTCTTTCGATTTGACATTGCGGAGCTTCATTGCCTCTTTGACTGTTTCCCGTATCATCATTCCATTTTCCAATTAATTTGATCTTCAATAGCTTGGTCTAATGTAAAGTCACATTTAGGATATTCAGCCTCTCCCAAACCTGTACGGAGGTCAACAAACCAGCTTTCTTCATTCTCACTGATTATCGCATTCTCAAAGCCTTCTACTGTTTTTTCTATGATTGTTTTCATAATTTTTTATTTAATAAATATCATTTTAAAATTTTAGGCATGCCATCAAGTATCACTGCCATCTGTCCATCTTCCGTTATCCAGTCATAATCTTCAATCTCCTCTGCGGAGTGTGGGCATCCTCCCTGCCAATCCCTTAAATGGAACAATGTTCCGTCGTCATATATAATAGCTGAAGCCTCCAGACAGTCATTAAATTTATAGATATACATTTTAGCTCCATCTAATTTTATCTCATCGATAACTGATACTTCGCAATTATCATCTGACAATGAGTTGATTCTTTCTTCAACTTCAGAGATTGTATCGTTGCTTTTTTCAGTTTCAACTTCTTCGTTTTCCTCAACAACTTCCTCTTCGATGATTTCAAATACGACTTTGCTGTGATATCTATTAACAATCTTACAACCCCAATAGGTAACATTCATAAAATGATCCATGAATTCATTGTAGGATTCCATTGAGTCAAATTCCTTTTCCCAAACTTTATCTTCTTTGTTCCAAATAAAACCGCAATCTCTTAAATCGTTTTTTGAATCGTAAGTGTTTCTTGTAGCTTTAACAGTTATCATAATCTTTATTTTTTAGTTGTTAATACTTTGTTTCTTATTTTGATGTTACAAAGATACGAATAGTTTTTGTAATACCAAACTTTTAAGACTAAAAAGTTTCGATTATATCAAACTTTAACATTTGGATATAAAAAATCCCCGGTTACATAACCAGGGACAAACACAGAGATACAACCCTTGCAATAATCACAAAGGGAATCAGCCAATACAACCACCTTTCTAGGCGTTCCATAGCATCACAAGCAGGAGCCGGCAGAAATCCGAGTGATACCGGTCGTCGGCCTGTTCAAGCAATATGTCCAGCTTATCGTTTCTCATTTTCGAGCACTGTTTTTATTCGTTCTTCAGTAAATCCAAATCGGGAGGCAAACTTTTTGAAAGCCTGCATCCTATTGCCTGGAATAAGAGCATACATACTATTAATAGGAGTATCACTCTTTAATGCTTTCTTAATTTCTTTATTCTTCATGGATTAGCGTATTAAATGTTTGACCTTGTTTTTACAGCAGTCACACTCACATAACAATGTCTTAGCATACTCCCATGTCTTTTCGATGATATCATCTCCGATATACTGAATTTCTTCTCCATATGGATCAATGCCGAACGCCTGGCAAATATGAGTAGCCATGTGCCCGCATTCATGCCGCCAGGACTTGGCAAATTCCTTTGGGGACGAAGTAAGGGCAATGACCATTACTGTTTCCCGGGTGCCGAAGTTGGAGTAAGTAACTCCGGTATTCAAATTGCCGGAGCTAATATTCTCATACGCAGTACGAAGCATATCACCGTCGCAACCGATGGAATGCATATTATCCAGTATTTCCTCTGTATAATATGTATCTACTGCATAATATACCATGCAGCTCCATTCATACTTGGGTAATGCAAACCGTTGTCGTATCATTCATCAAAGCACTTCGTCCCACTCAATAGGTTCTCCGGCAGCAATCATTGTCGCATACCATCTTCTCATCGTTGCCCCGTCAGGAGCATCAGGGTCATCAATTGTGTCCTTTATATAAAGAGCCAAATGCGCTTCGTCGGGAATAGATGACTTCAGATAATCTGCCTTACCCATGTTGGCTACATAAACATAATCATATAGCGCATTATTTTCAAGCTTTATGCCATAGCGGGTAAGCAACTCATCTACTTTTTCTTTCGATATCGGTTCAATCCGCTCTTTTTTACCGGTAGAAGGATTAAGCTTTTTCATGAGCGACACTGCAAACTCGCACATTTTCTTATTGAAATGCCAACCGAAGTTAGACAAGTAAGCTTCCATTTCTTCCGGTCTTCTATCTCTTATATCCAAAGGTTCTCTCCTCATGATTCAATAAAGTTATAGGGAGTAGAAATGATCCACCCCCTAATTAAACATTAACGATAACGGGAATAGCGTCCTGTACCACGTACGCCGCGTCTTTCGCCATAGCCGCCACGACCGGAACCGCCACCATAATCACCACGTTCGCCCATCTCGTCATAGCGGTCGTCGTCATCGTCATAATAACGTTCACGTCTTCCCATGCTTTCACCACCGGATAATTCTTCGATGCATTGCATCAGCTTACCACCGTATTTAAGCATCTTTTCAGCGTAGTCGGACATTTTCTCGACCTTGCTTTCTGTGATTTCAACTATCTGCATAATTATTTACTTTTAGGATTGTTACTACCACTGTTCAAAGCCTTGGCAAGCATATCCTTTATATCGGTAAGGGTACTTTCAACTCCGGATACCTTCTGCTCAAGGACACCTATTTTCTCTTCCTGTTCTTTTTCTTTCGCCAGCTGTGGATTCAACTCCCTTAGCATGACATCACAGGAGGAAATGACCTTTTCGTGGTAAGGGACGCTATCTATCACCCCCCGACTTATCCTCAACATGGATTCAACTTCAGCATTCATTGCCTCCCGGCTTTCCGAAACCACAACTCCATTCGCACCAAAATTGGCTATGGAAAGATTTGCCGGAAGCTGTTTAAAATCAATAGTCTCCTCACCAACCTTGACCGACACGTCAACAACCGTTTCCATATTTTGACCGTAAGTCTGTCCCGGAACATACTGTCCGTATTTAGGTTGAGGATTGCTTACTGAAACAACTTGCCCCACTTTTAATTCTGGGTTTTCACCTTTTTGAAGGATATAAAATATATTGGATTGTCTTAGACTTTGAAACATAATTTATTAACTCTTTAAGAAGTGGGATTACTCCCACTCCAGATTTTACTTTGCCTTTACAGCATTTACGTTTGCCACTGCCGGTTCGCCATTGCTGGCAGCAGTCGGTGTAGAAGCCGTAAATTCCAGAAAACGTATAACGCCTGTACGCTTATTCAGATAAGCAAGACGCTCCGTAGTGCCCGTTACATCTGTCCCTGTCACCGGATTGTTGTTGCTGTCTACAACAGGAACCTTTGAAGTACCTGTAGTAGTGCCGGCAACCGCCAATGTTGACTGCCCTAAGTTGGGAGTTATAACATTTATAGGCAAGGCTTCTCCACCTGCCGGAACATCCGCATGAACTTTTAATAGGATTATGCTTTCACACGGAAGTTCATTGTAGCAGTATGGATTAATACCATAATCTACGCTTGCATCCGTCAACTGAACAGCATTCGTTGAAAGTTCGTAGATGCCGTTAACATCAACTCTTCGGATTCCTCTTGCAGAACGGTTCATCAGAAAGGGACTTGGAAGCCAATAAGGATACATTAAGTTAGGATATAACATAATTACCTCCTTTCTTAGCAACCGCAAGCTCCTAATGTAGATACACCGAAGTTTACGGGAACGGAATAGTTTACCGGAACATAGTTACCGCTGGCCGGGCAATAAGGCATTGGGAATGTAGGCGGTTGCGCACATTCAATCTTAGCCAGACGGCTACTCAAATCACTTAACGCAGCACCAAGAGGAGCAGTAGCTTGTGCTACAATCTGCGAAGTCATTGCAGAACTCTTGTAAGTACTGTTTTCTTCACGAAGAAGGTCAATCTTGTTTTGCATTTCACGCATTTCAGCCGCACGCTGTCCAGCAAGAATCTGCTGGGTGCTATCCTTGATGGAGTTTTGCAGGTCACAGGTCTGTCTTTGAGTCTCGTATGCAACGGAAGCAAAGCCTCTTTCCTGACCAGTCGCAACACCGTTAATGGCATTTTGCAATGTGTTCGTTTGCTGACAGATCGCCAGACGGTTTTCGCAGCAGCATGAAGCAATCTGTTGAGCGATCTGACAGTTACCCTGCTGGATAGCATTGATAATCTGCATTGAGCTTTGGCCAACCTGATTTCCTACCTGTTGCACCTGTGACATTACCCCATTGATAGCATTCTGAACCTGACCGATTGAACAGTTCAAATTAGTAGCCAGATTGTTGATTGCCTGTCCGTTCCCCTGAATTGCACTCATAAGTAACTCCCTTCCTGCATCGTTGTTAATTAAGTTAGGGATACCGGCTCCAGCAAATCCGCCACCGTTTCCGCCATCTCCATTGTTTCCCCAGCCATTGCGTCCAAACAATGGGAACAGGAAGAACAGGAAGATTATCCACATGAACCATGATCCATCTCCGCCAAATCCGCTGTTGTTCTTTCCTTGCATAGCAACCAACAAGTTCGGATCAATACCTTTCTGTTGCAATAGAGGAGCCAGCATGGCCATCATTCCACTACCGCCACCGTTCCCGCCTGACTCCGGGAAAACGTAAGTCTTTGTTTCACTCATATTAATATACAATTATAACACGGTCAATATTAACCGCATCACAAAAGTATATAATAGGGACTGTGTAAATCAGAGCTCATTTTCAAGCGATTTGCGAATATTTTGCAGATATATTGCAATCATTTTGTTTGCCAGTTTACGGCTTTCAAAAGTAGATATAAGATAACGGATACTAGCGGATGTCTTGTGAAGCAAAGTCGCTATTTGTTCAGGATATAGCCCGTATTCAGTAAGGAAGAATACTACAATAGAACGGGCGTCAACAACTTCAGTAACTTTACTTGATGAAAGGATCAATTCAGTAGAAACTTCAGTTTCTTTTCCAACAATATTTAGAATCTCGGCAAAAATCTCTGACTTACACATAGTAATTTAATTTTTTGTTGTACTTTTGCCTTTGCCAATCGTACTCAGTACCAAATAAACAAAAGCATATATAGGAATGTTAAGGATATTATACCCCCGACACTACCTATGTATGCTTTTGGTATGCTAAAAAGTTCGATTGGCGTCAACTTTCAGTGTTGGGGGTTCTTTTTTACTCTATCCCCCAAAAGAGTTACATTTGTTATGATAACCGGCCTTCTACTTTACCGGATAACTTAGTGCTTAATAATCAATTAATGTCTCATTTTGTCCTCCTTTCTTAATAAACCTTTTTCCAATGGAAATTGTTATATAAATACAACTTAAACTTTTCATACCGGAAACGGTCTGTGAAGATAGTGCCGGTATTACCACATAAATAAATTATAACTTACTCCACCACCGACATACAATCCACCGGGATAGCCGTATCCAAATTGCAGGCCAAGGCCCCAGCGTTTTTGCTTCGGTTTAAGAGTGATGATTTTCTTTTCTCCGTAAACTTCCATAAAGTCAAGGCTTGGCTTATAGCCGCTAACCACTGCCCGGTAATTATCAGTCTTATACTCCTTGCTTGTAATCGGTATAATCACCGGAACCGAGTCGCCTTCTACGGTTCTGTCGGTAGTGGTATCTACTATAATCGGTAAATATACCGTATCGGTACGCTTTAAGGTCTCCTTTACCGGCATAAGCACAATGTCAACTATAGTGTCCCTCACTCTTATCGTATCTCCCTTTACATACATGGTCTGTGGATCGTGCGGATTACAACGCATCCACACGACCACGCATACAAGCAGGCAGACTAATATCCAAGGGAGAGATTTCATATGATACTTTCACTTGATGACCAATCCGGACCCGACAATAAAGTATTCAACTCTTCGCCTTCGTAGGTAGGATAAGGATAAATCGGATTTTCCGTTTTTTCTTCTTCGTCCAGTAATGGCAAAGTCATAATAGACGGGAAAAGAGCTTCGTAATGAACTATCTTCATGATCACCTGAGTACCGTCAACGCTCTTTCGTGGGGTCAGGTGCAGTTCGTCGAGGACCTCTTGCGGTATCGCATTTAGATTTTCTGAGGGGAATACAATGTATTTCATATGCTTTACTGTTTAATAATATATTTAATCTTTGTAAAAAACTCATTGCTTAAATTGTCAAGAGCTGGAGATAACTATGCTGATCTTCTGAGGAGACTTGGTGACCTTTCCGGTTATCTCGTAGGTTCCATTGTCTCCAGAGATGGATATGTCGCTGATGGCGTTGGATGATACGCCGACCAGTTTATCAGAGGCATTTTCCAAGGTTATGGTGATAGTTACCGCGCTGCCTTCGGTTACATACACTCCCGGATTAACTGAGTAGGAGATCGAGGAGTAAGGGATGTTACTCTTTACAATCGGTCTGAACTCGATCATGTCCGGATAAAGCGTGCCTGCCTTGTACTTTCTCAACTGTCTCTCCAACAAGAACTCGGAGAGGCTGTAGGGGAAGAGCATGAGAGACCATAACGCAACCTTAGAGAAGCTAGTAGAATTATCCCTAAGAGTAGCTATCCACATAGTATCGCTATCATTCTGAGTACCCGCATTAATCGTTTTTTGATTATAAATGTACTTAGATTGATATAAAATTTGTCTATTTGTTTTTATATCAATATTGTCTGTACTAGAACCAAACGACCAAGTTCTACGTATATCAATACCATCAATTGTTGGTTCTAATAAAAAGGCTCCTGTACCAGATGTTTTTGCTTTAGACAATATTCCGGCATAGCCATTAATATTCAGTATTTCTCTGTCTACTGCAACCGTATAGTCCTTTAAAATAGAGAGATCGGTTACCTTGCCGAAGTCGTTGATACCGTCTAGGCAGAGAGCGTGTTCGATGGTGGGGAGGACTTCGATAGTAATATCCAAATCTATATTTTCTGAGTCAACTTTAAATCCTATCCAAACATTAGATAAAATTTCTGCTGGGACAAATATAGTGCTCTTAGGACAAACATATTCTCCATCTTCAGTGATTCTAATCGAGGTAATATCACTAACATTATCTTCCGAAACATAATTATAAATAACATTTTGACCTTCTTTAAGTCCGGTTACTTTGAGTTTAAAAGCAGGAATAGAAACTTCATTAACTGTTCCGTCTTTATAAACATAAGTAAACAATAAGGCTAAATTATCATTTGCTTTTGTGAGATGGATAGAATTTCCAGTAAGCTCAAATATAAAATCAGTATTATTACTACTAGCCATTTTATCCCAAGTTTTATTAGCACCAAACACAACCGGATAGCTATTGATACCACTTTCCCCTTCCCAACCGATGTTATTTAGCTGAATGTTGTGACCTCCTACAAAGTCGATCAACTGATCGTTAAACTCTGCGTGATTGTCGTTGGTGATACCTTGCTTCTTGATGTTGTAGTACAACTGAGGCTTGATAATCTGTCCCGGACGGTCTAGATTATAGTAAGCTATAACTTGGTTGATTTCGTCTGTAGTCAGGACTTTGTTGGCGATGAAGCCTCCGGCGTAGGCGATCTGAGATAATTCCCTTAATACCCCATTGGGGTCCTTATAACCACAGACCGAGAATAGTCCGTTAAGAGCAACATCCTCTCTGTATTTAATAGCAATATAATCGGTCTTATCTCCTAATATATTGTTTATAACCGAGTGAGTAGTACCGTTAAAAGTATAACCATATATACCTGTTTTCCCAATATTTTTGACATGATTTCTAAGATAACCTCTAGTAGTAGGAGAATCATAATAAACAATTTGATTGTTTAGCCCTTTATTACTTTCACCTCCGGGGATCTGTGATATCTGATGAATAATACTCACCACGGTAATCTCATTACTACCCTCCAACATCTCAGATACAGGCTTGACAGACTCGATCATGTCGTCTACTCCGTCTGTACATAGCCAGCCTTCGAAGTCGGTTCCCGGTAATCCATATCCACTGCCCTCCGCAAATCCGAAGTTCAGCAGGCGCATGTCGTTCCCGTTGCCGGACAAGTCCTTCAAGATTGCCCGGTCAGTGTCGTCGTTAGTCTTGCCCCAGGTGGATATAGCCATCTTGACGTGGCTGAGTAATTCGGGGTCGATGTAGGGACGACCGGAGTCCGAAGAAGCTCCCGGAACTCCCAAACGTATCGCATTCATGCGAATAGGATCAAGCCCTATCGCATCAAGCTTAATTGGATTTAATCCTATTGCGTTCATTACTCTTCTGATTCAAAAATAGAAGCCTTTACCGGTTCCGTTTCACATTCGATTTTAAGATACTGTCCGGGGATACAACCGACAACCGGACAAGCAAACACTTTTGTATAGCCTCTACTCGGCAGTGGAGAGTAATTCTGCCCGTCATAGCTTATATACACCCAAAGCTTACCGCCTTTTTCAAATGTAATCTGCAATCCTACTTCCGCAGAATTTACCTGAACGGCATCGCTTACATAATTCTTCTCACCCTTCGTAAAGGTTATAGCTGTTTCTTTCATGATTATTCCTCCTATTTTTTTGCTGTTATCACTGTATTTCGTAAGAAATTCGGATACTCTGCCCGCACATCAAAACAAGGACACGCCTTGATAAATTCTGCCGGTTCCACCTCACCCGATCCATCCAGATCAGGTGAAGCATCTCGATGACCGAGCAGCTCGATGATATCATACTCTTTACAGAGCTTCGCTATCAATTCGCGCAATGCCGTTTTTTGCTCGACAGTACGGGTATCGGCCGGTCTTCCACTCGCGTCCATACCACCGATGTAGCAGATACCGATACTGTGTTTATTATAACTAATACCGGAAAAACCTTTTGTGTTACAATGCGCTCCGTCAATGGATAATGACCGGCCGTTTTCTACGGTACCATCTAAATCAATTACAAAGTTATAGCCAATTTGATTAAAGCCACGCGCCCGGTGCATCCGGTCAATATCCTTAGCTCGCAAGTCTTGCCCGGCTTTTGTAGCCGAGCAGTGGATAATTATTGAGTCTATATCTTCTCTTTTCATATACTTTCCTCCTATATAATTAAAATCAATACCAATATCTGAATAACCTGACCGATAAGACCTCCAATCAATGTCGCAGCAATATCCAGCCAGTCCCATTTGCCACCCCATTGCTTATCTTTAAATTCCATTCCTGCCGCCAATCCTGCGACAAATAAGATGGTAAGCAGTGCACCTGCCGGGATAGCGTAAAGCAGGTGCTTAGGACGGTTACTTTCTTTGATCCAACTCATGATTTTCTTCTTGAATTATGTCTCTCACATCTTCTTTGTCAACCTTGAACACCTTCTTTCCAAAGACTCCCAAAGCTCCAATTACATTTATATTGACCCCCTTTGGTTTCAATATATTGCCGACAATCGAACACCCTTCGATGAAGCATACCAATAAGCAAGAATACACATCAATAGGATATTCGCTATGACTTGCTACGGTGATCATGCAAACCATGCAGACAAAGGCAAAATAAGTAACCATCTTTCCCATAGTAGCGCGAATTGCACGAGAGAATCTGACTTTTTCACCCATTAGCATACTTTTTCTGACACCGAAGAGAAGATCACAAAGGATTACCGCGCATGATACAATCAGCCACGGAATCATATTCTGCAATGACTCGGAAACAAATGCGGTAGCGATTGCTGCAAATCCGCCTGTAGTTGTATGTACTATAGCTTCTTTCATAGCAAACAGGTCAAGTAAACGGTTAGCAATGAAATTAACTCAATCCAGAACATCGACTTGCATGCCGTCAGGTCCCATATAAGGTTTCCGGACCAATTCTTGACTACAAACGTTATCGCGTAAATCAGAAATGCGGCCCATAGCAGCAGCCAGTACCACGAATTGCATCCTACCCATATCTGGGAGAATACAAGCGACATCACCGCGCCGGCTATATGAGCTTTCTTGTGCGCTCCTCTAAAATTCGGGGATACTCCCAACACGATCATTCCGACTACAGAAAGAAAGATCAGGAACTGACTGTTTTCTGTACTTGCATCCAATGCGGCCGGGAGCAAAAGCAAAGACGGGAGAATCATGCATATACCGAACCAATACCTGTTACTCAGAATGTAATAGGTATCGGAAATAGAATAAGGGATACCCTTTGTCTTGTAAATCATCACACCAACATAAGATGCGAAAACCAATAATGATAGTAGTGTCAAAATCATAGTTTTATCTGTTTATAATGAAAACTCTAGTTTATTCGGATAACCGGTCTTGTAGTTGTAAGACTCGACTTCCTCTCCCGTCTGCAATCCCCGAACTATAGCAATATGCTGCTGCGTCACATTATAGCAATCAAGAGCGTATAACTCTAATGAGTTCAGCATAAGGAGAGCACTTGAAACAGGTATCGTATACTTTACCGCATCAAACCATAAAACGGTATCCAGTCTTCCGGCCTGCTTCTCAATATTGATTGAGTTAACAAGACCTACGCGGTCCTCTTTGGTAAGCCACATTCTCTTTCCTGAGAGAGTGAATGAATTCACAGCGTCTGACTTGTCATAAGCATTAATGTCCGCTATCTTCATCTCTTTTAGTTCATCAAGGGTATACTCATGATCAACCAATACGGGATAGCCGCTTTCGTTCTCCCTTATTTCCTTTCCGGATGACTGACCGTCCAGCAACTCCTGCCAGTATTCTTCCGTTATCTCTACTGAGCCTTCTTGCAGCTCATCGTAGAATCCTTGTTTCCAATATTTTGCCATAATATTATTTATTTCCAACGCCCAACGGCTATCCAATAAAAAGGATTAGTTCCCGCGCCAGTACCATTATTATCCCCAACGGTATATCTACTACGTATTCTAAAAAGGTTTGTACCTACCGATATTATAAAACCAGTAACAACATTCATACCGCTGCCCGGTTCGTAGTAGGTAATCACAGGAACATAACTGGTATTATAAAATGATAGTGGTAAATACACATAGGTGTCGTTGCTTGAGCTTGACTTGTATCCCCACTGAATCAATAAACCATTATTAAACTTAGCATATCCGTTCATGCCCAAGGATACAGTCATAGCGTTAGACAAGTCTGCCTTTGCCAAGTCGGGAATCATGTTCAGCAATTCTACAACTCTATCTCCTGTAAATCCGCTATTATAATCACTCATGCAAACTCTTTTTTAATCACATTAAACGTACTTCCATCCGACAGCAAGAAACGTCCTTCAGCAACAGCAAATGCCTGTCTCTTGCCTATCTGGGAGATGGTAGTGGAGACAGATGCCTGTACTCCACTATTAGTTGTCCTAAACACAACAGTCTGCTCCCTGTCGAGTCCTTCGTTGGCAACATCGCTTGATGCGCTTGCGCCCCAATTAGGACCAGGAGTGATAACGATGTTGCCTTCTCCTTCTTTCCAAGGAAGTTTAATCTCTTCAGACACTTTCTGGATTGCCATAGATTAGGAGATAGTCCAAGTAGTATTTGATTCAATAGTAACAGATACCGCAGAACCATCCTGAGGAATAGTAATACTCTTTGGTGAAACTCTCACATATGCGTCTCCTGCTGCCTGCTTGATAGCAATCTGAGCCGACTGACCACCATTTGCTGTCACTTTCAAGTTTCTTGTAACCTCCTCTATTGTTGTGTTTTCCGGAAGCTCTAACTCAATGGAGAAAGCGAATTCAGAAGTTGCACCAGGGTCTCCTGAAATAGCAGTACCATTGTTTGTCTGTGTGCCGTTAGCTCTATAATTAGATGGAAGATTTACATCCGTTACACTTCCTGCAAATGCAAACGTAAGTTTTGATGAGTTTGTCTTACCTTCAACAGTCACAGTCCCCGCAGTCTTGGGAGCAGACATTTCCGAACCATTGTCGAAGGAAACGAATTCCGGTTTTGGAGATTGAGTCACTTCATATACGTCCGGAACTGTAGCACCAACACCGTCAACCTGTAACGTACCTTTTCTTGCCACACGTCCAGTGTGGGGATTCGAACTATTTGCCACCGTTCCATTACCTGAACCGGTATTTCTATCCAACTTTACCCAAATAGGTTTTGCCATAATAGTAATATTTTAAATTAAACAATATATTAATTCTACTCAGTCTGAACAATAGTCCATACAGTATTAGACATGATATCCACATCAGCCATATAGTCATTATCAGGAGTGAGCCATATGTGTTTGGGAGTCACTTTTACATATTTTTTTTGCCCAACATCACAGACAACCCCTATCGACACCTTCATGCCCGTTGCCGAAGCGGAAACCTTCATCTCATCAGCTTTGGCCGAGACATTTCCAATGCCCTTGATAGCTTCGATATGTACAGATATACATCCCATTTTACACTGTCTTTATACCGGTATTCATCTTATCTACCTCTACTCTTGTTCCGCCTTCATAGTCGGAATCAGGAAGGTAAGCCGTAGTCTCCAGCCAGATTTCCCCCGATCCGATAATCTTAGTGTCAACATAGCAGCTGTAGCTGTTCTCATTAATGCGTACCATCTGAGACTTCTCTATCACCTGTGAGGCGGAGAAGACAAAGAAGCGGCATTGGAAGTCCACATCATCCATCGTCAGTCCTGAAGGGAGGTCGATGGAGATTGCCAACTTGATTATTGTACCTTTTGCTCGCATATATATCTTTTTAAAGCCATTTCATTTCAAAATAAAATTCTCCATCATTTCCCGTATCATCATCTGATAATCCGATATACACATAACTAGAAGTTACAGAAAGTACAGTTGCTTTGATTAGAAATTCACTCATATTCGAAGCAGAACCATTTGCAGATTGTCCATATCCCGTTAACATAATTTGAACAGTCCTTTCGCTAAATCCATCAGCAGTCCATGAAGAAGGAATATTCATTCTTAAATATCCCATTGTTGACGACATTCTAGTTATAGTTGGAATGTCACCGTTATAACTTTTACATCTTCTTATATAAGCATTTGAAGGCGTAGAATATGCCCTTCCATAACAAATTATAGAAGGTACCATTCCCCAGCGACCATTTCTCAACGATTGCAAACCGTTACTATCCAATCTCATCCCTGATGTACCATCCGATAAAATTGCTTGTATTGAGTTTACCCCATCCACCCTTCTGTTCATGACAGAAAAAAGATTCTTAGAAGAAGTTCCTAGTGATATTCCATTTGCAAAAAGTGAGGATAAATATTCGTTTACCACAGGAGTGATAGACATATTATTTATAGAGAAACTATGAGGATATTGTTCAGACATGGCCAGCCTTAAGGACAATACATTATATCCGCTTACCAAAAATCCTGTAAACACTTCATCGTTGAAGGTGTGTTCAGTTTTGTATGAGACAACCTTTGAATATATATAATCTGCATATATGATATTTTGCAATGAGCTATCGCTATAAGCCTTAAGAATGATTTCAACAAATATTGTATTAGGGGATGAGCTAGTATAACCACCGAAAAATCGTCCATCAAGTGCTACATTCCCAGTCACATATATAGGGTCAGTAATATCCACCATGTATTCTCTTTCCTGACTTGGAACAGATGCCGGAATGTTTTTGATATTAATCGTAGGAATATTTTGGCTAAACAAATCATTTAATGAGTCTTTGCTGGCCCCATCAATACGTAGAACATTTTTGTTACTATCATCAAATATTTTAATATCCTTGCTATCCGGACTAATAACCACTCTCTGCCCATTAGGAGAACCGATAATATTTGTACCCCGGAATACATACCTTTTATTCAAAGGGTCGAGTTCAAGCATAAGACCGTCCTGATCAAGAGCAAAAATCCCTGTCTTTTTTTCTCCATCAACAGTTACACAGTCTCTTCCTAACGCGACTCCGGTCAGTTTCCCACTGCTATCCTTGGTTCCAGAAAATATCTTAGGTGAAATAAGGTATTCTCCACCTATTTCTGTTTTATTATTGTTCCAATCTTCTACCCAGGGAAGGAGATTTGCATCCTCTCCCGGTTCGCCGTCCTTCCCGTAATGCCCAAACAGGTGATAATTCTTATACTCTCCCCACTTTCCATCCTGTAGAGTACGTTCACAAGTGTACTCATAAGGATAAGTTTCCGATGCGCCACGAGGATTATCCACCCACCATAGCACATCTTCCCAGTATGCTTCATTGGTCGGAGCAATCCCCGAATGCGCCTGAATAGCTACCTTGTATACATTATTGTATTTTACTATGTTACCTGCCGAATAGAATTTTGAGCTACTGTATTCAGAAGCATCACCAATGTATTCGTTAACGTATTCGTTGGATGTCGGGAGGTCAATAACATTACGCTTAGACTTTGCAAGCAGGTAAACCTGCTCCTCGGTCTTGGAGTCCGTTGGGAATATGACAGGTTCGCTCCAGGAAGGAGTTGTTTTACTATCAATCACTGCAGTGGAATACCAGCAGGTCGTTGGATCGAGCATACGGAACTTGACTCTGTCCTCGTTACTGCTTCCACTGCCGTCTTTCGTATATACAATCTCAACAAAGTGACTGCCGGCTGTAGGCACTGCGATATCCACCACTGCATTGGTCACTCCGCTTCCTGTCCAGGCATGTTCGTTGTCCATGTGATAGGATGTATCAAGGGCTTCTACGGTACCTTTGTCGTAGTTCTGCTCGGATGATACATCAATCTCTATATGTATCATCTGATTAGCTCTTCTTGTCGTAAATGACACTCTTTGCTTGTACGTCGAGGAATGAGATGCAGGGGATGGAGAGACATAGTAATCACCGTCTTTTGTAAAGTCACCCGAATACGAGAAGGTAATATCCTCCCGATCCGGAGAAAGGGACCATCCTGCCGGATTTGTACCGGTAGGCGTAGCAGGCTTTCCGAAAGCATACTTATACCGTAGCTCCGTATATTTACCCGGTAATCCCTTGAATCGTATAGGATCACCCCATGTGCCGGAAGAAGCGCTTGAAGCGACTTTCTGAGAAATCCAGACAACATCTTTTGTTGCGTTAGTGTGCCATCCTCCGCTTGTCCCGCTTCCGGTCGGACGGGATGGTTCATCTTCGCTGTCATGGTATGTAATGAAAACACTCAGGCCATCCGTGCCGTCAGTACCATCTGTTCCGTCCTGACCGTCCGCAACCATCAACTCCCAAGCGGTGCCGTTATAGATATAGACGATACCATTACTGGTATTGCGATAAGCCCAGTTTTTTTGAGGATTGGCAGGAGCGCTTGATAAATCCCCTTTCCACGTAATACTGAGCCCGTCTTTACCATCTTCACCATTTATACCGTCAAGCCCCTTCTTCCCGTCTGAGACAACAGCAATCGTTTCGCGGTCGATCAGTACTACTCCCGATGTTTCATTGTAAAGCCGGAACTGTATCTTATCTGTTATCCCGGAGACGGATATTTGCTTATCCGGAGTATAGCTAGTCGCATTCCCTGAGTCTATAATATAATCCATTGAGTAGCCAACCGGCAGAGAGGATACGACAGTAGAAGCTCCGTCGGTCTTCATCACCCGGCAGGATATATTCGAGACATCACTGTTCCCGTCAGCATCTCTCTTTATGATATTGGTCGATGGCTGAAGCGAGTAAATGACCGCGTTCTGACCATTTGTTCCGTCGGTTCCATTCTCTCCATTTTCCCCCGGCTTCACTTTGTTTATTGATAAATGCAGGGTACGTTCATATTGAGAACCCTTGTATGTTACCCGTCCAGTTATGGGTATACGAATTACATCAGCCACCGCAGCAGTAATAGCTGTAACCTTAACTATCCCCGTGCTACGATCAGCCGTTGCTGTCACGCCTGTAATGCTACCTACAGAAAGAGAATCAAGAGGAAGCTCGGTTGTTCCGTAGAACATAGAGAATGTTGTTGTGATGGGCAAACCGAATACCACTGTCCCGTCCAGAGAGCAAGCTACAGACTGCATTTCATCGTCAAGATCAGCAGAGATGCTTCCTTCTCCGTCAAGACCATTCTTACCATCCTCAGTCATCACATACCATGCGCCATCCTGGTATACGTAGCATTTCTTGTCGGTAGTATTACGATACCAGTATCCGTTCTGAGGATTTGCCGGAGCAGAAGAGAATTCCCCCATAAAAATGAGGCTTGTGCCGTCTTTACCGTCAGTACCATTCGTACCGTCCTGGCCATCTTTACCCGGTTCTCCCTTTAGATTTTCCTTTGTTTCCTCGTCCAGATTATCCCACGTTAGAACCACTCCTTTCATGGAACACACATATTTGTTCTTCGATGCGTCCCAATGCCACGAAATGGCACCTCCGGCTATGTGACCGGATTTATCTGTAGCAAATCGGGCTGATCCGTCTCCAAACTCAGCAGTACCGTCCGGATAGATACAGTAAACGACATGCCCTTTAGAGTCTGTACCTTTGATCATACCATTTTCGCAATAGAAACCCTTAAGCCCGTCTGTTCCGGGAATATCACCGCCCATACGGATTTTCGTACAACCGGCAAAACTCTTGCTGTTGATACCAAACAGAATATCGATTGCAGGCTGTCCACCTTCATCGGCATGCAGATAGATCGCACTCTGACGATTTACATCCTTCGAGTTACCGAACTGGACAATCTCATCACTGACAGCCGGAGTAGTCATGCCCGACAATGCCGGATCAACAGCCTCCATGCCGTCTGTGTAACCTACACCGCCGGTGAACTCACTGACAGGTATGACGATTGTATCAACACCGTCAATCTTGCGTATTTCGGCTATCTCGACCCAATAGCCTTTAAGGGTACCATTCGTCCAATCCTGGCACCGGATGAAATCGTGTGCGACAAAAGACATCTCATCCTCTATGGTGACCAGCCAGTTTTGTCCGGACTCATCCAGCGTGGCAGTCTTTATACGACCGCATGCCTGAGTGATACCCAGTGCACCCTTCACCGCGCGGATCTTCTGAATAAGGAGTTCAAAAACGACCATTGTCTCGCGAACAACAAGACTGTCTATCTCCAGCTTCCATTTACCCTTGATATACTCCCACAGCTTCCATCCATGACCGGCAAATCCGGACACGAAGTCTTCGACGTATTCCTTTACGCCGTTCGACAACTTACGTCCTGTCGCTTTCACGGAACAAAGAAATCCGTAGAACTTACCGTTACTTAGTATTGCCATATTATTCTAATTCTTCAATCAATGAATCTTCAACTTCTTCTATCAATTCTCCGCCACGAACTACAAGGCCACCGTTAGCACTCAATAAGAAATCGGTACCATCCGGTTGATCCTTTCGTATATATTTTTTCTCTAGCGCTTCACCATCTCCGCCAATTTCTTTTACGTTTCCTTTATCGGTTACAATAATGATTTTAGGGTCTTCATCTCTGTTATGTATATATACTTCCCCTTGATTCAATCCTTCTAAATGCCTTGCTTCAGAAGGTGCCAACGGAGGATATACCGGATTGCCATCCTCGTCTATCTCACTTCCATACCATAACTCTTTTGTTACCTTCTTCTTCATTACACTTCAATTTTGTCAGTATTTACAAAAGCTAATTGGGAAGAATCATACTGTAACATCTCCCCCTCCTTGGGATTGTTTATATTAAATCCAACGAGATTAATCGCCGACGATCCTCCAGGTATTCCACCCAAACCTGAAAGATTATTCTCCCTCTGCTCCAATAAGACTGAAGCCCAGAACATCTGACTATCCTCCGATACCTGAGTTACTTCAGGCACCGAATTTCCAGAGCGAACATAAGCCGTGTCATTTATATAAAAATCGGAAAGACATAGGGATTTATTTATGAATTGGACAAACCAATAAGGAATACCTGAGGAATTACCGCACGACAAAGAAAACGTGTCATATGGAATTGAATATAATTCTATAATTTCCTGTTTTTGATTCCGAAATTGCTCATTCTCAACTTTTGCAGAATAACCGTTCGGTTTGAATCCTCCCTCTATTCTGAATTCAAAAAACAACTGATCTTCACCAGGCCAGAAGATATTGTCAAAAGGAGAATTATTATCTTTGTGAGAGCATCTAATAAGACATGTCTCATCCAAAATGAGGCTATCAGAACAGATTGAGAAGGGCTCGCTAACAGCATAGAAATTACCAGAAGCATCCGCTACCTCAAGTACATATACAGCATCATGAAGTCCTGTTATTGCGGAATAATACATTTTTATCGTATCATTCACCTGATATTCAGAAAAAGAAACGAGTATTTGATTGCCTGATACTAAATTGCGTAAATAAGCCGTAACAGAATGGCTGGAATCATTCGAAAATACCTGGACTAGAATGTTGTCATTTGTATGAAAGCGCTGGATATAGTCTATATCCTGCTGAAATTTGTTCTTTAATGGAGAAAAGAACAATGGACAGATGTCACCGATTTTAATCATATGGTCTTTTCGTTCTTTTATGGGTTAAGTGCCACTTGACACTGCAATGCAAATATACTAATTATTATAACAATTACAATAACTTATCAGCTTTTTATCTCTTTCACAATTAGAGAATATCTTACCGATTCGGTCTTTCCGACATTAATCTTCATCTCTTTAATATATCCGTGTACGGCCTCTCCATTATAATCAAGAGAGATTAATCCGGATAAATTTGAAGGAATATCCACTTCACTTGTCTCAATGTCTACTTCTCCTACCGTAAACAAGCGATTATCTATAGGAAAATCATCGGTTTCTTTTATTCCCGCAATTGAGACATTGCTATTACCATCAGAAGAAGTAAACTTAAGCATATTTGTGCATGCGCCTATATATGCCTTATTTGCTTCCAGCATAAAACGAGGTGAATATTCTATGTTAAACATTGTATCAGGGCTGATTAGACCCAGCAACTGACTAGAGCTGTACGGACGGTCTAATAACAGATTACCATTCTCTGCCGAAGTTGCATATTGACAACCTACAATAAAAACATCATTATCGCTATCATTATCAGTGGTATCTTCCCCTCTCTTCTGAACCAAAAACTCTATTCCATACGCGTCCGCCCGGTAAGGACTGATAAAAGAAAGAGTATTATCCGTCAGTTTTAATCCTGTTGAGAATTCATTTGTAAACCGAAACTCATCACGTCCATTGATACTGTCATAATCCTGCTTATCATATCCAACTTTTACGGAAGTGTTGATAAGAGAGGAATTGACGCTATATTCATAATCGTTTATCTGATCTGAAAGGTCTTTTACGACATAATTGTCAAACAATGCATATCTATGAATAAAAGTAACGTTGTTCCCTTCTACAACCAGAACATAGCCAAACTCAGCCTCCATAAACTCACAAAATTTCTTGAAGGAAGTGTATAGCTTTGCATTAGGAAGATTTCTTGCACTTTCTGCCGGCATTATAAAACACGAAGAGAGTCGACTCCGGGTAATTCCACCAGGTACATAATTGTATATATCTACGCTATAATCACTGCTATCTGTCATGCTTTCAAGGAGCTTTTCTGCAACAGTGGTCAAAAGAAGGACATCTATATTGACAGGATTGATACGGGATTGGAAATTTACAGATAAAGAGAAGCCTCTCAGATAAGTAGTCCATGTCATTGCCACAGGTCTTACTGAATTGTTTAATTCCAGTTCCATCCTGACAGTATCTCCTTTATGAAGAACTGAAGTTATATTTTCATTAACAAAAGTAGGGGAGTTCCCGGCTATATGCTGAGCCCTCATTTTCTGCTCGAGTGTTCCGTCGGCTCTTTGTATATACAATACAATCTGAGAAGATACAGTTCCATTGCTGGTGCTTCCAATCACATAAAACGAAAATGACAGTTTTATTGTGATATTAATATCAGAAAGCGCTTCTGCAAAGGGCTGCACACCCCCATCACTCGAAAACGGCTCATCTGTAAAAACCAATGGAGAATTCAGCTTCGGGAGTTCGCTATTATCTAGTATATACAAAGGAAAGCCCAACACAATAGGCTTCCCCTCTCCCCCTGGAAGAAGAGGGCCATAATGTTCTATATACTGAAGGTTAGCATCATCTTCTACAGTTGTCCCCCCTGACACGTATTTAGCTTCATACTGAAATTTCAGACCGTCATAATAAAGAGATTGAGGCTTTAATTCAGACACCGGATACTCATACTGAATATTTCTCTTAGCTTTAATGATAGCGGCCAGCGTATCATCAATTGCGTTAATAGAGATTGTATATCCATCATCCGAATAAGAGGAAAAATCTAAAGCGCACTGAAATACCTTATCCCAGTTCCAGCTATTGTTTCGTTTATAAAAAGCTATACCGGCACTGGAAGAAAGATAATTCTTTGAATATTCTTCCTTCAGCAAACTATAAGAGCGGTTTACAAACTCAAATTTAGTGCTAAAAGAACGAAGTACTCCGTCATAATCACTTCTTTTATAAGCAAGTTCAAAATCATCCCAGTTCTTGAGATCATCCGTTGCTTCGTAGGATATTCCATTTATTAAAATCTGACATCTAAAGTACATAGCTACTTGCGTTTTATTGATTTTACATCGTCACACATACGCTTAACCATAAAGGCATATTCTTTTGCAGTAATCTCATTCTTGCGGATCTGCATTCCAAAATGAGCCATGACCATAACTCTTTCCCTGGCAAAGTAATTTTTATCCATTTTGAAAGATTGCTCTTCCGTCTTTTTGCTGTTATAGCTCTCTATTAAATAACGACTCTGCGACATTATAGCCGATATCCGCTTTCTAATTTTTTCATGTTCAGACGGGAATAGCTGATATCCAAAGGATCTTAAGATATTAACCACTTCATCCCATTCTCCCCGATTTGCCATCAGTTCCGCAATCCTCATACATTCAACTTTTATATGAAGATTGATCAGATTGCTCTTTTTCAAGATTTCACCAGAAACAGAAGCTCCACCTACAATTTCGATATATTCAGATATGAGCATTGAGGCCTGTGCTTCCAGTTCTTCCTCCGAATGATTGCCATCTATTATGAGTTTTTTCTTTTCTCCTAAGAAGACGTCAATGAAGATGTCCAGGGGAATTTTGTCTAAATCATTGTATAGCATTATGGGTATTTTAATGTGAGAGGTACATATTAAAAATATCGATATGATAGATATTGACTTGACCATAGTTGGCATCAAATATCTTTTTCACATCATATCCATGTTCGAAAGACAAAGCTTTCAATGCCCGCCAATTTATTTTTCTCCAGTTTAAACCATTCTCTTTTGCGTATCGTTTAATAGAGAACCACTCTTTAGATTCATCCAGTTGTTCTTGTTTCTGTTCCAGCAAGGCTTTTGTATGCTTATTTTCCATTTGAAGCCTCTCTTTCTCTTCTTCCGCCTGAATGACCATAAGCGCAAGCTCTTTACGAGAAAGCTCATGTTTATGCTCTTCACAGGCTATGAAGTACTTTCGAGCTTGTTTGCCGCGTTCGTTATTCTCAATCATAGACAATTCCTTTGCCATGCTGATTGAAATAGCATAATCAATTGACGGGCGCCCACCTTTTGAGTTTTCGCCAAAATTGTTGAAAACCTGATAGTCCTGATTTTCAATAAAATCATAGGCTTTAATCCTATCTTTAATCCAATTGGAAAAATCTCTCTTGCTTTCAAGAAAAGCATGTAGGTCACGTGCGTTAACGGCTCTTTTGCCATTGCTTTCTCTGATAGGAATTAATTCTTTAAAGTTTTCCATAATTCTGTAACGTGCTCCTTCACACGATGATTTATTTATAATGATAAGTTATAATCTACTGTCCAGATAGCGATACTCTGCGGAACGGGCCATCTTTTTCATATATCGAACCATTTTCCGATTTTCTCCATACACGTCCTCAAACCGTCTCTCCAGTCTGCTGTAGTCATTATTTACATTAACTATGACGGGATCTCCTTTGTCACGCCTCATCTTATCAAGCATCATTGCGTCAGAGCGAAGAGCCATTTTTTTGTAATCAACTATATCTGGGATGACCTCAGCATGCTTAGGCATATCAACCAAAGTAGGAACAGATGGGGTGATATAAGCTCCGCTATCCGTAAGAATAACCTCTCGCTTGCCGCCATCACCGACAATAGCCAAACCTCCTGGGTGAGATTTGTCCTTTGTCCCCTTTGCATATTTGGGAATGGGCTGGGCTGCGATCATGGCTATTTGAGCAGCTCCCATTGCGGCAACCATAGCGGCAATAACAAAATTCGGCAACGCTTTAGTTACCGCTAGGGATGTTGCAATTGTTGCCTGTATAATAGAATTAGCCTTATCCCATTTGGCCTGTTTTTGCTGGATTTCAGCTTTTTGCTTTTCCAGTTCTTTATTTTTATCGGCTGTCGTTTGTTCGGCGGCCCGTTTCCGAGCCTCACCTACTTCCGTAGAAATAACCCCACTATTCACTAAGTCCTCGATGCGCTCCTTTTCTTCCTCTGCGGCTTCTTCATTCTTTTCCTGTTCTTTCTCTATTTGTTCGATACGAGCATCAAAGGCAGAAGTCACCATAGAAGTTATTCCATTAAACATTTCCGCATATGCCTCTAGTATCACAGCAGCCCTTTCTCCCGGTTCCATATCATGCCACCATTTAGACAATGAAAAGCTGCCTGTTTCCGTAAATTGTTTGGTCAATTTTCCAACTACACTATAAAAAGACCCGAATATCCCAACTGTTTCGCCCAAGGATTCCTCAGCGGCACTCTTCATATTCGAAAGTGCGTCAGTAAAACCGTCTGCCCACTTTCCTCGATCTTCTACCTCTTTGTCGTATGTTAAATCTTCTATTTCCCCTTTCAGTTTACGTATATCGGCTCTTAAGGACTCGATTTTCTTTCTTATTTCTTCGGATTTCTCGCTGGCCGGATCAAGAACCTTCAATTCCGCTTCTAGTTGTGCTATCAGCAGTTCCAATTGCGCTTCAACAGATTTTTTAGTTATCTCATATGTCTGCTGACGATATTCCCTTTCACTAATTTCCCCTTTACGGTAACTCAACTCTAACGCACGAAGCTGATCTTCTGCACCATTTTTGACCGCATTCGTTTCTCTTGCTGTATTTTTCTCAATCAAACCAGCCTTTTCAAGAGCACCTTTCACTGCGATATCACTAGCTTTTTTATTATACTTCTCGTTGATAGCATTTATATCTTCTCCTGTTTTCTTTGCGGCCTCAACTTCTGATTCTCTTAATATCTCGTTTATCTGAAGCTGGAGACTCAAGCGCTGATCAAGCTCATCTTGTGAATTAGTAGAAAGAGCATCCAACCTGTTTTGAAGATTGACCTTTTCTTTATCTCTGTTATAGGTATAAATCTTCTTATATAATTCATCCTCCATAGCGATAGCAAGATTTTCCCTGGTTTTTATCTCTTCCTGAGTACTACCCTTAACAGCCGCAATGCGCTGTGTGTAGTTTAAACGGATTTTTGCCAATTCCTTACCCAAACCTTCATCCATCAAGTCTATTTCTGATTGCTGGAATTCTTTTTGGATACGGAGACGCTCCTTTCTAGCTTTCTCCAAAGCACTTTTCTCCTTATCGGTTAATATTGATACACCGCTAGATACTTGCGATTGTTTTAAATCTATTTTATTTAAATCCTCAATTATAGATTCGGTAACAGAAGCAATAGCCTTTTTCCCAGCAGCAGCTGTTATTGCGGTTTTTACATTCTCTTGCAGTTGTTTTTTAGATAACCCATTTGAGCTATTAAAATAAAACAAACCAACCTTTGCCAGTTCTTCTTCCGCTTTTTTTCTATCTTGTATAGCTATTTGATAAGCCGTATTTTCATATTCATATTGGCTCTGGATAGTTTGAATATACTCTTCTTTAGCTGCAATAGCCGCCTGATCTGCACTCATCCCTTCATTAATTTTTTCTTTATATAAACGAGTTATATTTGCACGATGTTTATCCAAGACATCAGATCGACTCATCTCCTTTTGGGCATTTGCAACCGCTTGATTATTTGCTTCCTCTTGTAACTGATCATTTGATTTTAATTGTCTAGCTACTTCCCTAAGTCCCTTTGCAAAAAAATCAAGAACATCTTTCATTATTCCTTTTGAATCATAGAAAGATAGCATAAATGCTTCCCAAGCTGATGACAAGCCTGCAATTGCCCCTTGAACATTATCTCCCATAGTCTCAGCCATATCATTTAACTCCCCTGTTGCTCCGGTAATTTGATCTCTTAATGGCACTATCTTATCGGAGGAAGTAAGAAAAGCATTAAAGGCAGCAACACTACGTTTATCCGTAAGTTCTAATGTCGTATTTAAGTCAATTCCCTTTTCTTTCAATTCCTGCAAGCCAGAAACTAATTCAGGAAGCGTCTTCACCGGCCTCCCAAGGGCTTTAGCTAATTCACCACTTCCATCCGCTAGGTTTAACAAGATATTTCTAGTCGCAGTAGCAGACATAGAAGCGTCAAATCCTGCATCCGCAAGTTTTCCAACTAATGCTAAGGTGTCCTCTATGGTAAAATTAAAAGCCTTTGCAACAGGGCCAACGATAGGCAATGCAGTAGCGAGATATGAAAATGATAACGCGCTACGTGAAGTTGAAACAGCCATCGCAGATACATAACGTTCCGTCTCTCTAGTTCCTGCATCAAACATTCTCAATGCCGCACCAGCTAAAGCTGCCGCCTCTGGCAAATCAGCTCCAGTAGCCTGAGCAAATTTTAAAATTCCTTCTGTTGATTGGAGAATCTCCTTTCTAGTAAAGCCTAACTTAGCTAATTCTATCTGTAGATTTGTCGCTTCCGCCGCAGTATATTTAGTTGCCGCCCCTAGGCGTTGAGCGTCAGTAGACAAATCCTTCATATTATTCGAAGTTGTACCTAGAATAGCAGCTAACTTACTATTAGCAGCCTCAAAATCGATAATAGATTGTACCCCTGACTTGAATAGACCTATCATTTTCTGGAAAGATCCTATTATGGCTTGTGCACCAACCATTCCTTTTATCATCGAACCAACTCCGATTCTTACTTCAGCAAGACCGGCCCCCATGCTAGACTTCAATAACCCTCCAGTACTTTTAGCAAGCTTGCCCATATTATCTATAGAAACATTGCCTTTTAAAATGTCAGCAACAGCAAGCTTTACATCTTCCTTATAACGCCCAACATTCATTTTTGCTTGAACTAATGCATCTGAATTTCTCTTTAAAAATGCATTATTTCTATCTACGACTGAATTAAAACGATTAAGAGTTACTTCTCCCTCTTTAGTCGTTAAATCAACATCTTTTCTAGCATTTCGAAGAACTTTATTTTGTTCTTCTGCCTGTCGCATCGTTTTTACTTCCATTTTTAAAGCCTCATTAGCCTCATCAATTGTGTATTTTCTCTTCCTGCTTTCTTGGTTAAGCATCCTTTGCTGCTTCAACCTTTCAGTTTCAGCCTTTTGCGCCTTCAACTCAGCCGCAGCATTTAATTCATTTGCTTTGGCCTCATCTAATATCTGGGCAACATTTTTTTGAGTTTGTTCTTCTATTTTTTTTAGGACGGATTCATGCTCTTTCTGAAGAGCAGCCAGTTTGTTTTGAGTTACAGTGAGTTCTGCAAGAGTCTTATTATACGTCGCTGACTTATCCGACAGTTCCGAAAGGGTGTTAGGCTTTATAAATGTAATCTTGGCCATATCGTTGGCCGTTTCCTTGTAATGGTTGTATGTTTCAGTGATTTTTTTCTGAAGATCAGTTAGTTGATTTAAAGCTTTTTGATCTACCAAATCCGTGATTTTTAATTCATTTGCCATAACGTTCGAATTAAGTACCGGGCCACTTGACACGGTTTCCGCACAAATATAGGAAGATTTGAGGAAATTTACAAGCTATTTAGAATGAATAAGAATAAGAGAGAGATGTTGGTAAAAATAAAGGTGAAGTAATGCGAGAAAGCCGCGTCCCTTTATTGGTTCACGGCTCCTCTTTTGAATTTAAAAGCTTTGAATTTATAAAGTAGCAGATTGTAACTCCGCTCCGATATTCTTTATAGTGTCGAGAATCTTCTTTGTTGTTGACTCCCCGGCAAATGCCAGTCCGTTTTTATATTGGCGCATTTTAGACTCATTGATTCCAGCTTTTTTAGCAAACTGGCTCACATTAATCCAATCAAAGTAATTAAAGAAAGATTGAAGATCGTACTTAAAAGTTACATCTATATATTCCATTTCATTAGGAAGGGGGATACTTTCTTCTGTTATCATTCCCTTTGCTTCTTTAATACTTTCCATAAAGTCAGCTTTTGCCTCTTCCACGCTTGAACCATAACCGCCTAATCCATGATTAAGCAGCATATCATCTGAATAGATGGAGTATAAGCCATCTGTCCCTTTTTCAATAATAGCAAGTATCTTCATAACTCTTTGTTTTTGATTTGAAATTTAAAAGCCATTGAAATATGTTTTCTCAATTTAGTAAGTAAACGGCAGGGATTAAATCCCCGCCATCTTCTTAATACTCTTTAATGTGCCGTCTCTCATTTCTTGGCTCTCATGTCTTGGTACTGGAAAAGTCTGTTTGGTTATCGGACTATACCATATATCATGATTGGCTCCATGACGATGTATGAAACAACCGGCTTTCATTAGCATCCTTACTAATTCTGATACTTTCATAATTTCAATGAGCTTTTAAATTCAAAACAAAAGTAACGTATTCGTTACTGATAAACAAACAAAAGGGTAACAAATTTATTGTTGAATGTATTATTTAACACTTTTAAAAGGAAATAAGGGGAACCGGAAGAGAGAAGGAAGTATTCAGAAACAAAAAACGCCCACCTTCCGGCGGGCGAAGACTGGTTAGGGAGGTGGACTACAAAGTTGATTCTGAGAAGTCCAATTCGTAGACAACCTTTCCTGTTTTATCTCTTCTGAATTTTCCTACGCATATAAGTTCAGGGAAACCCGGTTCTGGAGCCCAGAAAGGAACGGATACTGTTTTACCTTCAGGGATATCTATGGTTGCTAACAACTTTTCAGCTTCTTGTTCGCATAACTTCGTCAGCTTTTCCACGTTGTCCGTGGTTTTACCGCACTTAACGGCAAGGTCATTGGGTTGGCTTTCTTTTTTCATAATTATATTGTGTTATTTGGGATTGGAATTCAAAATAGTACGCAACTGGGCATCTATTTGAGATAATGCTTCAAATTGCGTCTCTAAACTTTTTAGCATTGAATCAATAGTATTATCCGAAGGTTTAAGAGACTCTACTTCTTTTAATAATCGATCAGACAAGTTTTCATCAAAAGATCTTTCCATCTGCGCCAAGTAAGCTTGATAAGTTATCCCCGGCTTTAGAAACTGATCTTCTGCATCATATTTTCCTATAAACTCCCTCAATTCCGCTTGAACTTGCAGAGACAATCTTTGAGTAGCCCTAAATTGTATTTTCAAATGAGAAAATTTTTCTTTAGGCTTAAGATAGAATTGGTAGATAATAGGTATGATAGCAAGCACGACTCCGATTATAGCGATTATATCCATATTCTATATATCTCCATCATTTTTCACACTTAACTTCCAATAAGTTCTATCCCCGTCTTCATACCATCTAAAACCAACTGTTTTAAATCTAAGATCTTCCAACTCTTGACGAACCTCCTCGTAAGTTGCCTTTATTGTAGCATTATCCGCAAACATATAACCAACGAAGGTAATATCCCTCCCGCTTAATTTGACTTCTATATTCTTTTCCCATAGTTTTTCTTTTGCATTATTATAATACATTTTTCGAGCCAACGGGAAATGTTTTTTTTGAAAAGCCAATAATGATCTTTGGAGTTTATCACGCATCGTTTTATTATC
>ULUT01017057.1_pt1 | contig 47219 bp, 29 predicted proteins | sample 1958691 | NCBI WGS metagenome assembly ULUT01 (sample SAMEA4835766, study PRJEB28245) | human gut metagenome | biome: gut microbiome; material: fecal sample | place: Denmark | collected 2008 | reverse complement strand
CCATGACAGCTTGGCATCAAAAGTTTTATCCCCGCCGGCAGACGGAGCAGGCTTGCTGCCGCCGCTTTCCTTATAACGCCAATGGGCGGCGATACCATATTCAGAAATGCGGTGCATCTCAAAAGTCCTGATCTGGATCTCCAGCGGCTGCCCGTTACCATACAGCACCGTAGTATGCAGCGACTGGTACATATTCGACTTCGGTACAGCAACATAATCCTTAAAGCGCCCAGGTATAGGGCGCCACATGCTGTGCACAACGCCCAGAGTGCCGTAGCAGTCCTTAACGCTGTCTACCAGCACACGGATCGCCAGCAGATCATAAATCTCACTCAGTTCCTTATGGTCGCGCAGCATCTTTTTATGGATACTGTAAAAATTCTTGGGCCGCCCCTGGATCTCGCACGTAATATTCATCGAATCAAGATGCTCTTTGATCTCACCCATAGCAGAATGGACCATTGCCTCACGCTCGCGGCGTTTAACCTTGACCTGCTCGACCAGATCATAATAGATCTCCGGCTCCATATAACGGAACGCCAGATCCTCCAGCTCCCACTTAATGGTATAAATACCCAAACGGTGAGCCAAAGGCGCATAGATTTCCATCGTTTCGCGCGAAATAGACTGCTGCTTATGCACCGGCATAAATTTCATCGTCCGCATATTATGCAGCCTGTCGGCCAGTTTTATCATAACTACGCGGATATCCTTGGCCATCGCCAGAAACATCTTACGGTAGTTTTCGATCTGCTGCTCTTCCTTGGAAATATACTCGATCTTGCCTAACTTCGTAACGCCGTCCACCAGATCGGCTACCTTCTGCCCGAAGCTCTCTTTCAGGGAATCCAGGCTGATCTCAGTATCTTCCACCACATCATGCAAAAAAGCTGCCGCCAAGGTCAGTTCGTCCAGCTGGAGCTGCGATAAGATCGTAGCTACCCCAAGCGGATGAATGATATAAGGCTCGCCCGACTTGCGGCGCTGGCTGGCATGAGCCTCAGCAGCCACGTCATAAGCCTTACGTACAAACTCCACCTGTTCCTTATTCAAATAGCTTTCGATCGTCGCAAAAAAATCCTCCACACAAACAACATTTCCTGTTTCAGGCATCTTAGCACTTCCTTATTTATTGAATCTGTTTCCCTGCCACAGCCCAATGATCTCCTCCGGACTGATCTGTATATTTCTCTGACAGCTTGCAAAAGCCGCCCGTCCCTCTTCCTGCAATCCCCTGAACGTCGGCGAATTCTGCAAATCATTTTTCTGCAAACTACCAAAACTGATCTTACCATGCTCATCACGGATAAAATCCAGCTCCTCAAACACCTTCAAGGCCTCCTCCGAAATATCGGTGGCCGACCGGAGCAAATCAGCCCTGTCGATAACGGCCTGCTGACGCAGCGTACAGGCCAGTTCCTTATAAGCGTGTACCAGCCGGCTTCGTCCCGGATAAAGCTTTTCCAGCTCTGCGCACTGTTTATCAGCCTCAGCCCTGGTATATAAAAGCAGCAGCCGTTTACCGCTTCTATCAGGCACAGGCAAAGCGCCGTTTATAAATATCTCCCGCTGCGGGAAATCATAAAAAATAATATTCTCTGCCGTCGCCTCGGCCTGTTCGCCATAAGCAAGCACCTGCACGTCCGGCATCATACTTACAGATCCCGGCGCAAAGTCGGTGTTATTTACATATATTACTGTTTTTTTGCTTGTTTGTAAAATATTTTTCAGTACGGTTTCCTTGCTGACATTGCAGTTACGATAATCATAGACCTGCAGCGCCTGGTCAAAATCAACCACCTGCAGATTCACGCTTTCCTTATCCTTCCAGACGTTCAGCTTCGGCATAAACGCCAGATCGACAACCGCATTATTATACAGGCAGGCCAAATCAGCCGCACCGTTCCACATAATACTGTGATAATTGTACTTGCCGTAATCGGTATAAAAACGCAGATGGTTATTATCACGTCCGAAAGCCTTGGGATAATGCACCACCGCATCCTTAAAGGCAAACAACGGCGGCTGGTTATCACAGCCCAGCGGTTCCAGCATCGCCAGTTCCCTGACCAACTGCAGCGAAACCTCCTCGTTTTTATCCAGCAGACACTCTATCTTCAGGCGCGGCTGATAATCAGCAGGTTCCAACCGCCCCCTGACCACACCCAGAAAACGCTTTTTAAAAGACTCTACCCTGGCCGCGCGCAGCGTCAGACCAGCCGCCTGATGATGACCGCCAAACTGCAGCAGCAATTCGCTGCACTCGTTCAAAGCACTGTACAGATCCAGGGCCGGGATACTGCGGCAGCTGCCTTTAGCAGCCTCGCCGTCAATACTGATCAAAATCGTCGGCAAATGATATTTATCCACCAGCCTTGAAGCCACGATACCGATCACGCCGGCATGCCAGCCCTCTTTAGCCAGCACGATCGCCGTTTCGATCCGCTCCTGCTGTGCCAGCATCGCTTCAGCCTCAATAAATATCTTGCGGCTGATCTCCTGACGCAAAGCATTTTCAGCATTCAGCTGTTCGGCAACCATATCTGCTTTAGCAGCATCGTCAGTAACCAAAAGCTCTACTGCCGACTGAGCGTGCTCCAAACGGCCTACAGCGTTCAGCCGCGGCGCCAGAATAAAGCCGATGTTCTCAGCCGAAATATTCTGCTGCGGACAGCCACTATGTTCAATAAGCTTCTGTAAGCCTACGATCCCGGTATTTTCCATCGCCGCCAGCCCCAGCTTCACCAGCGCGCGGTTTTCGCCGCGCAGCGGCACGATATCGGCTACCGTGCCCAAAGCCACAAGCTCGGTCAGCTCCGACCATAAGGGCTCCGTCAAATGCTGCATCTGATGCAGCGCCTGACACAGCTTAAAAGCCACGCCCACGCCGGAAAGATACTTAAACGGATATCTGCAGTCGCGCTGATGCGGATTAACGATCGCGTAAGCCGCCGGCAAAACATCCGGCGGCGTGTGATGATCAGTAATGATGATCTCCAGCCCTGCCGGGGCAGCAGCCACCTCGTCTACGCCGCTGATACCGCAGTCAACTGTCACCAAAAGCGTCGTACCTGCTTCGGCCAAAGACGCCAGCGCTTCGTTGTTCAGTCCGTAGCCTTCATTTTTTCTTTTGGGGATATACGTGTTGACCTTGGCGCCAAGCCCCTGCAAATACAAATACAGCAATGAACTGGCGCTGATACCGTCAACGTCATAATCGCCATAAACAGTGATCTGTTCACCGTTTTTTACAGCCTCTAAAATACGCTCGGCGGCCTTCTGCATATCCTTCATCAGCAAAGGCTCATGAAACGGCTGTTCGCTGCCGAACAAAAATTCTCTGATCTCTTCTTTTTCCCTGACGCCCCGGTTCAGCAACACGCTGACCACCACAGGCGAAACCCCCAGATCGGCAGCTATGCCTGCAGCATATTCTCTGTCACACTTCTGCAACTGCCAAATCTTTCGTTTCCTCATTCGTCTGCCGCCGTTACTGCCGGTTCAGCCTTAGCAGCAGCTTCTTTATGTAATTTCTGCGTATGCATCAGCATCGCAACCTCCTCACGCAGCTTGGCATTGTCCTTTTGCAGGGCCGCCATCTCTTCGCGGGTCTTTTTATCTTGCAGATAATGCTTCGCCTTCATCATCAGGGTAAAAAACAAGGTTGCCAAAGCACCCAGCAGGGCCGAACCCAGAATAACGATCACTAAATTCGTCTGCATCGTCCATACAGCAAAATTAAGCGACACGCTAACAGCATTCTGCACTGCAAACACAGCCACAATAACACTGATAAATAAAGTAAAAAACAAATATGGCATTTTCTTCAGCTCCTAACCTCTACAAATTTTTATAACAGTAATTATTCGAGAATTTACCTCAAAATCCCTGCTTTTTCCTTCAATATTAAATAAAAAAAGTAATAATCATACATTTTATATCAAACTTTACTAAATAAAAAACGCCTACTGCCGAAGCAGTAAGCGCTTAATTCTGTTATCAAAGCTGTGTACATCACAGTTTCAGTGCCGTCTCCACCGCTTTTTTCATATCGGCAGATTCGATCACTTCCTGATGCAGGATCGGCATTTTCTCCATCGCCAGCATTGGCTCCGGTATAGGCAAGCCGCTCAGAGCATGCAGCTTACGCAAACCGTCAAACGGCTCCAGTTTAGCGTCCTCCTCACTGCCTGCAGCTTCCAGCACCACATCACTGAATTTATACGGACTGGCCGTAGAAAGCACGATACAATATGTATCATCGCTGGATACCAGGCGATACTTTTCGCAGGCCCGCCAGGCTACCGCAGTATGCGGGTCCATCAAATATTCATTATCATTGAAAACGCGCCCGATGGTTTCCTTCGTTTCCAGCTCATCGACCCAGGCTCCAAAGAATTCTTCCAGAATCCTGTTGTTGACCTTTTCTCCGACATTATAAGTTCCATTGGCCGTCAGCTGCTGCATCCATTCCGACACCTTTGCGGCATCGTCTTCAGTAATGCTGTACAACAAACGCTCCAAATTGCTTGAAACCAGAATATCCATCGACGGCGAAACAGTTTTATAAAACTCGCGGCGTCTGTCATAAATACCGGTATTGATAAAATCGCTCAGAACATTATTGCTGTTGGAAGCGCAGATAAACTTTGCCACCGGCAGCCCCATAAGCTTGGCATAATAGCCGGCCAGGATATCACCGAAATTGCCGGTCGGCACCGCAAAATTGATCTTTTCACCCGCTTTGATACGGCCATTGGCCACAGCATCGCTGTAAGCGCTGAAATAATACACGATCTGCGGTACCAGACGCCCCCAGTTGATCGAATTGGCCGAGCTGAACACATAGCCCTTTCTCTGCAGCTCCTCTTCCAGCGCAGTATCGCCAAAAAGCTCTTTGACGCCGCGCTGAGCATCGTCAAAATTGCCCTGGATGCCGATAACGCGTACGTTATCACCGGCCTGCGTCAGCATCTGGCGTTTCTGGATCGCGCTTACGCCGTCTTCAGGATAGAAAACGATGATCTCGGTATCCTTTACATTAGCAAAGCCTTCCAATGCCGCCTTGCCGGTATCGCCTGAAGTAGCCACCAAAATAACCACTTTATTGCTCTCGCCGGTCTTGGCTATCGCTTTCGTCAAAAGATGCGGCAGGATCTGCAGCGCCATATCCTTAAAGGCCGAAGTCGGGCCATGCCATAACTCCAGCACATCCGTACTTTCATTCACCTTACGCAAAGGCACAGGTTCAGCGCCGAATTTAGTCTGCGAATAAGCAGCATCGGCACATTCAAATAATTCTTCTTTAGTATAATCGGTCAAAAACAGCGATAAAATCGCCACAGCCCGTTCTTTATAAGTCATACTGCGCATGGACACAATCTCGCCCAGCGAAAGTTCCGGGAATTTCTGCGGTACGAACAGACCGCCGTCGTCAGCCAGACCACGGGTAATAGCATGCGCCGAGCATACCAGGTCAGTTTTGCCGCGGGTACTTACAAATAACATTGCAGGAACCTCACTTTCATTAATTCACTACGGAGAAATCATACCACATTTGTATTTTCCAAACAAGTATTTTCTATGTATTTAGAAAGTCAAAGACGCCACAACAGCCCGTGTTGCCTGCTGTAAATCAGCCGGAGCTGCTACGATCTGCATACCGCGCACACCGGCGCTGACAGCTATTTCGTCCCAGCTGTTGCTGCTGGCATCCATATATACAGGATAATTCTTTTTAGCCCCCAATGGCGAACAGCCGCCGCGAATATAACCAGTCAGCGGCAGTACCTCTTTTAAAGGCACCAGCTCGGCCCGCTTATTACCGCTGGCTTTAGCCAAAGCCTTCAGGTCCAGCTCGCCGTCACCCGGTATACAGGCAAAAATAACTCCTGTTTTATCACCGCGCACTACCAGCGTTTTAAAAACCTGGGCTGCTGGCATTCCAACCTCGGCCGCTACATGCACAGCGTCCAGATGCTCCTCGTCCACAGTATATTCCATCAGGCGGTACGCGATCTTCAGTTCATCAAGCCTGCGCGCCGCATTGGTTTTTTTCTGTTTCATAACTTCCTGCCTCCTCTGGAAGTGGCATAACCGCCTTCCTTCTGCTATAATAACATCATAGGTTTTTAAACGCAAATACAAAAAGCTTTCAGCAAACTTTAAAAGAGGTGTACTGTGGCACTTAAAATAGCCTGCGGGCAAATAGAAATCATTGCCGGGCGACCGGACCTCAACACTAAAAAGATCCTGCACCATATGGATATGGCCTGCCAAAACGGCATCGACATCCTGCTGCTGCCAGAGCTGGCAGTACCGGGCTACTTTTTAGGCGACCTGTGGGAGCAAACAGCCTTCATCGAAGACTGCGCCGCTTACGGCGACGAGATCATCGCCGCTACGGAAAACTGCGGCGAGCTGTGCGTAATCTTCGGCAATATCGCCGTCGATAACAGCAAACGCAATGAAGACGGACGCGCCCGCAAATACAACGCCGCCTTTGCCGCGCAGCACGGCAAGCTGCTGACTAACGGCACCCTGCCCTATGATTTTATCGTAAAAAATGCCCTGCCCAACTACCGCGAATTTGATGACAACCGTCATTTTTACGGCTTACGGCAGCTGGCTCTGGAACTGGACAAACAGGTTGCCGTGCTGCACCAGCCGCTCACTGTCACCGCCCACGGCGAAACCGTCAAACTGGGCCTGATGCTGTGCGAAGACGGCTGGACCGAAAACTACTTTTTAGATGTGCCTCAGCTGCTGGCGCAGCATGGCGCCGAACTTTTATGCAACATCTCCTGCTCCCCCTTCAGCATCAACAAAAACAGCAAACGGCACCGGCTTTTCGGCAGCGCCGCGCAAAAAGCCGGCATCCCGCTCATCTACTGCAATAATGTAGGTATCCAGAACAACGGCAAAAACATCTTCACCTTTGACGGCTGCAGCTGTGTTTACGGCTCTGACGGCTGGCTGCTCACCGATGCGCCCATGTATGCAGAAGCAACGCTCTGCGCCGGCTGGGACAGCAAAGCCAAAGCTATCGACACCAGCGGCATCACCTCTGATCCCCGCAGTGAGATCGATGAGGTTTATCATAGCCTCCGCTACGGCTGCCAGCGTTTCCTTGAACAGGCAGGCATCGGCAAAATGACCATCGGACTTTCCGGCGGCATCGACAGCGCCGTCACCGCTGCCCTGTTTGTCGACATCCTGGGTCCTGACAACGTTCTGCTGGTCAATATGCCCAGCCGCTACAACTCGCCCATGACACAGACGATTGCCGAACAGACAGCTCAGTCACTGGGGGCCAACTATACCGTTATCCCTATCACCGAAAGCTGCCTGCATACCAGCGAACAGCTTACACAGACACCTATCCACAGTTATCATCAGCACCGAGATTTTCAACTTACAATCTCGCCGCTGATTTACGAAAATATTCAATCACGCGACCGCGGCTCCCGCGTCGTAGCAGGCCTGGCTGCTGCCTTTGGCGGCGCCTTCTCCTGCAACTCCAATAAAACCGAGCTCACCGTCGGCTACGCCACCTTTTACGGCGACATCTGCGGCGCGCTGGCACCTATCGGCGACCTGTGGAAGCACCATGTTTACGAACTGGGACGCTACCTGAACGACAAAGTATTTCAGCGTCAGGTACTGCCGGAAGCGATCTTCACGATCCGTCCCAGCGCCGAACTTTCCTCCGAACAGACAGTAGGCACCGGCGGCGACCCGCTGGTCTATCCCTATCACGATAAACTGTTCCGCAGCTTTCTCGAACAGTGGCGCAAAACATCGCCTGCCGAGATCCTGCTCTGGTACAGCGAAGGGACACTGGCGGAACATCTTGGCTGTGAAGCAGACATCATCAGCGAAGCCTTCCCGGACGCACGCAGTTTTATCGCCGATCTGGAACACTGGTGGAAACTGATGCACACACTGGCAGTTGCCAAACGTATCCAGGCGCCTCCCATTGTCAGCATCACCCGGCGCGCTTATGGCTACGACCACCGCGAAGCACAGCTCACACCTTACTTCCCGCGCGAATACCACCGTTTGAAAGCGCAGCTTTTAAACGACTGATCCAGCATAAATAAAAGACCGTTCAGGTTAAACCTGAACGGTCTTTTCATTTCTCACTGCCATAACCTTTACAACGGTCCTCCCTGGCTGCTGATCACCGCTACACCAGCCATTTATACAGGGTAGCAAACAAGACCTCCAGATTGATCGGTTTCGTGATATGGTCGTTCATACCGGCATTTTTCGCCTTGCCGACATCAGTAACAAATGCGTTTGCCGTCAACGCCAGAATAGGTATCCTGACCGCATCCTGACGTGGCAGAGCACGAATCGCAGCTGTAGCCTCGTAGCCGTCCATGACCGGCATCTGAATATCCATCAGCACCACATCATAATACCCCGGTGCCGATCTTACAAACAGCTCCACTGCCGACTTGCCATTCTCGGCCGCCTCAACCTGCAGCCCCTGCATTTCCAGCAGCTCGACAGCAATCTCACGGTTCAGCTCGTTATCCTCAACCAGCAGCACCCTTTTCCCTGCCAGTTCCTTATGCAGCTCCGGAACAGCCTCGCCGTCACAAGTATCTTTACAGCTATCACAAAACAGCTGCAGGACATGCAGCATTTTAGACTTAAATAACGGCTTGCTGATAAAAGCATCGGCCCCTGCATCAATAAATTCTTTTTCGATATTGGAATAATCATATGCTGAAATAATGATGATCGGCACCTTGGCCCCTACACGTTTCCGAATAACGCGAACAGTCTCCAAACCATCCATATCCGGCATTTTCCAGTCCAAAATAACGGCATAAAAATCATCATGCCGTTCGTGCGCTTCCACTACCCGTTCTACTGCTTCAGCACCAGACAATACCCAGCTGCCGCGCATTCCAAGCTCCTGCAGCAGCATCGCCGCACTTTCGCACACCGCCAGCTCGTCGTCCACTACCAATACCGGCAGCCCGCTCAGCTCCTCATGCTCCTGCTCCTCTTTCAGCTGCAGCTCCAATGGTACAGACACAGTAAATATACTGCCAGCGCCGGGGCGGCTCTGCACCTCGATCGTGCCGTTCATCATCTGCACAATGTTCTGAGTGATCGCCAGGCCAAGTCCCGTGCCCTGTATCTTACTGATACTTTCATCTTTAGCGCGGGCAAACGGTTCAAAAATATGCTGCATATACTCATCCGGCATCCCGATCCCGTTATCAGTAAAAATAAATTCGTAATTACCCTTTGTTGGCAGCTCCGATTTTAATTCATTGATCGTCAGACTGATCTTACCGCCCTCAGGCGTATATTTGATCGCATTGGAAAGCAGGTTCATAAATACCTGCTGCAGACGGTCTCCATCAGTTATCACATGCTCATTGCGTACATTAAAGATATTGACCTTGAACTCCTGCTGTTTCTCCACCATCATCGGCCGACAGATACTGACGATATTATCCACAACGTCCGGCAGGCTGACATCCTCCAGCACCAGATCTACCTTGCCGCTTTCGATCTTCGACATATCCAGCACCTCGTTGATCAAACGCAGCAAATGCATACTGGAAACATTGATCTTACCCAGACAGCCGTTCACCTTCTCCGGTTCATGCAGGTTCGCCCTGGCAATCGCCGTCATACCAATGATCGCATTCATCGGCGTCCTGATATCATGCGACATCGACGACAAAAAATTGCTTTTAGCCAGATTTGCCACATGCAGAGACTGATACGCATCCTCTAAAGCCCGGCGCTGCCGCTCCTGCTCCCTGCGCTCCTCAGTAATATCGATGCCCACGCTGTAAATAGACGGAATGCCATCCCAGCTGTCCTCACCGCTCACATAACAGAACGTAACCGTCAAATTCCTTACCTCGCCGCTGCGGGTCACAAACTTAAACTCAGCCACAGTATATTCGCCCGTTTTGGAAATAGAACGCATCAAAGAAGCGGCCCGCTCCCTGTCGTCAGGATGCACATAGGAACATTTGGAATGAAGCTCATGTATAAACTGCCCGGCTGTATAGCCCAGCATCTCCAAAAATTTGCCGCCATACCAAAGCACCGTTTCGCAATCCCTGGCGTCGACCCTGGCCAGACCGCCGGGAATAGTTTTTAAGATCGCTTCCCGCTCCTGATCCTTCTTCGCCAGCTTATATTCGGCGCTCAGCATATCATGCGACAGCTCGATCCGCGACCTGCGCCCCTGCCAGTTAATAACTCTGTTTCTGATCATAAAAGTCTTTTTCAAATTGGGATTATCAAATTCCCACGCATAAACATCGTCCTCCGTCAGCAGCGCGTTATTGCAGAACGGACAGGGGCTGGTCCGTCCCTGAATGACCTCATAGCATTTTTTACCTGTTACCTCTGCCTTAGTAGTATGTAAAGTGGCGGCAGCCGTTTTATTCAAAAACAGCAGTTCATACGTTTCCAGATCGGAAATGTAAATATTCCCGACGTATTCGTCCATCATCCACTCAAAATAACGGGTCTTCTCTTCCAGCAGCTGGTCGCGTTCAGCTTTCAGCCGTGTCAGGTCGCTGATATCAGAATAAACTGCCAAAGCAACCTCACTGCCGTCCACTACCTCGCCCGTAATCACAGCGTCGATATTGATCCAGGCACAGCCACCATTTTTAAGCGGCCTGCGGCAATCGACCTTGGCCCTGCGTCCAGCTTTTTTTGAAGCAGCGGCAAATGCATTTTTGATTTTATGAAACTCTTCCCCGTGCCCTGCATAATATGCTTTGATACTGGGAAACAACTTCTGATATTCTGCTTTGGTAAAACCGGAACTTATATAAAAATTGTCATTTCCCCATAAAATCGTCAACTCATCATCCAAAAGCAACTTACAGACATTGATCCCTACACTGTCGAACAAAACATTATATTCAGCTACTGTATTCATTTCCCCAGGCTGCCCCTGCTCTTCCATCAAGATAAGCGCTCCTTTTAAAATCCGTTTATCAAACCATTTATAATAACTATATATTATTACTATTCTAACAAAAAAGAACATATAATACCATAACTAAAACAAATATTTTATGCTCAATTAGCAAAAAACATTAATTATAAATTTCAAACAATTATTTTTAACCTCTTCCACTCGTCTGTACTTCTTTTTTATCCATTGCAACAACAATAAAAAAGCCATACACAGACGGCTTTAGGCAATCTGTGTATGGCCCGGTATCAGCGCCGCACAGTCAGTCTTTCTATCAGCTGACGCAGACGTTTTCTGTTACCCTCATAATCTACCGGAGCAGACGCAGTCAGCGGCATTGCCGCCTCTTTCCGGCGGCTGCGCACACGTTCCTCCTCCCGCAGTGCCGCATCCATATCATAAAACCGCGGAAACCGCTGCCCTGACGCCAGCCGCTCACTGCACTTCAAAAACAGCTCACTGTCCAGCGCCCCATAACGCTGCACCCAGACATCCAAAAGCCGCCGTTTTTCCTCCTCACCATACGCCGGCACCGCAAGGCCCGCCGCTTTAAACAACGCAAGCGCCCGGCCTATCGTCTGATACGGTTTCAGCACAACCGCTCACCCCCTGTGTACCAGCCGCCAATAGCTCCTGCATATGCCTGAGCGCCCTGGCCCTGACCCTGCTTACCGCTGCCTTCTTGATATGCAGCAGCCGTGCGATCTCTGTTCCGTCCTTCCCCTCAAACAACTCTGCCTGCAGCACATACCGCTGCTTCTCGGTCAGGCCATCCAACAGGTCTTTTACTGCAAAACGCAGCGTCGCCTGTTTTTCATTATAGCCAAAACGTCTGTATATTAAAGTATCCAGCTGCTGCTCGGCCTGAGAAATACCTCCGTCAGCCTCAGCGTCGTACGACAACTCTTTATAATCATGTTTCTTTATCCGCCTGATCTCACTCCACACTGCTGTCCGCAGGCAATATTTGATATGATTGCCGAATGCGGCCGCAGCCTTCGGCTTCCACACTGCCATCCTCTGCAGCACCACCTCGCTCAAATTCTGCAAAATATCACCGGCGCTAAGCTGCATATAATAACTGTTATTGACCAAAGTCTTATAAATCAGCCCCTTAAAATTAAACAAGATCTGCAATTTAGCCTTCTCGTCCCCCTGCTGCGCCAGTATCAGCAACCTTTCAGTCGAATAAAGACCGTAACCGTTCTCACTGTCAGTAAAAAATGTTTCCAAATCACGCTTCAATTCCTGTATCTCCAAATCTACACTCCTCAGTCTCTTTTAGCTATATTTTCACGCTCACAGCATACCTCTGTCAAAAACACCGCTGCCGTCATATTTTCCATACATTCGCAGCAAATATCGCCGCCCGCCGTCTCCCAGTAACTGTCGCCGCTGCAGATCGGATCGGCGCATACACAGCACTGGCTCACAGCCTCTGTCTCGACCTCAGGCACGGCCAACCAGCCATTTTCGATCACATCAAAGCTGCTCAATCGCGGGCAGCTTTTTTTAACTGTTTGGCCAAAGCCTTACGCGTCAAAGCGCTGCAATCCAAATGCTCCGCCCTTGCCGCACGCCGCAGGGCATATGGCACCGTCACCTGCAAAATAACTTCCTCATCATCTGCATGCACGCGCCGCTGCCTCCCTGCCAGTCTTCCGTTTGGGGCTGACGCCTCCTTACAGGCACATCCCTGACCCTGCTGCAGCAAAGGGCATTTCAAAAGCAGATACAACAATCTGCTTTGCAGCCCCAGGCTCATACGCTTCTCCATTTTTTCTGTTGCTGTAACGATCTCTTTCATCCTGATCATCCTTTCGTCGTGCAAGTATTTATGGCAGTATTCAGTACTTACTAAATAAGTATTGCTTTACTTTGCTGTAAGTATTTCTTTGTTAGATTCAAGGTCAAAGTCATAAGCAGTAAAACCCTATAAGTCTTAAAAACTCTGCTAACAAATTCAGTACTGAATACTGTCACTATATATAGGGCAGCGAACACCGGAAAAGTTTACATGCCAAAATGCAATTTCACATATTGTTCACAAATATCACTAAAATGTTATGAGCTGCTGTTAAAAACCACCTTGCAAAAAAAATTTCAAACCGATGTAAACTTTTATCCCTCTCGCTGCCCTATATATAGCGTGATGGTTTTACCCCCTTGCCAATCAAATCTAAAAGGAGCATCTCTACTATGCAAATGCAAACATCATCAGCACCGCTGCTGACAGCAGCCAAGCTCGCCGAACTTGCCGCCTTGGGGCGCAACCGCATCTCACAGCTCTACCTGCACTGGACAGCAGGACGTTACGGCCAGCTGTACGACGACTACCACTTCAATATCGACTCCGATGGCAGTATTTACCAAACCTGCACGCAGCTCACCGAGCTTAAAAGCCACACCTGGCAACGCAACACCGGTGCGATCGGTATCGCTCTGTGCTGCGCCTACGGCGCGCTGCCCCATAACGGCAGGGATACTGAATTTGGCAAGTTTCCGCCTACGCCGCAGCAAATCGACGCTGCCGGCAAATTAGTCGCCCAACTGGCGCAGGGGCTCGCTATCCCTATCGACCGCTGGAACGTGCTTACCCACTGCGAAGCCGCGCTTATCGACGGCTATGGCCCCTACAGCGGCGATGCCGAGACTCGCTGGGACCTGTGGTACCTGCGCGACTCACCCGGCGATGGACTGATGAAACCCGGCGGACAGGTCATCAGAGGCAAAGCCCTGTGGTATGCAAAAAGCAGCCCCCTTCTTTAAAAGGGCTGCTTTTTGGAAATCCACTTTTTATTCAGGCTTGCTTAAAAAAAGCCCACCATGATTTTACAGTAAAGGAGATGAAAATATGACTGTCAGCAAAAATCCCACTTCCTACAAGCTTTCGCTGGAAGTAGAAAACGGTGTCAGCGCCATCGGCACTGCCCAGACCAAAAGCGTTTCCATCGGCAGTGTCCGTCTGGACGCCGAAGACGCCAAATGCTACGCAGTATCCGAAGCTATCGGCTCTTTGATGAGCCATGCCATCGTTAACGTGTATGTTACCGAAAAGGCAGCTCTGGATCAAGCGGAATGACCCCCACCTGCACACAAAAATCTAATGTAAAGGAGAACACATATGGAAAAAACTTTAGAACTTGTTTTTACTAAAAGCGACGGCGCTAAAAAGACCCTCAGCATCGCCGACCCGCGCGAAGACGTTACTTTAGCCGACGCGCAGGGTGCAGCCGCTAAAATCATCGAAGCGGGCGTCCTTACCAGCGGCGGCGAAGACCTGACCGCTTTTGTGGAAGCGCGCATCAAAACCGTTACTGTTTCCGTGCTGGCCTGACGGCTATGGATACCAAAGAGCTTTTCAGCGCCGTCGGCAACTTCGGGTTCCCCATGGTGCTGAGCTGGTATCTGCTGCTGCGTATGGAGCAGCGGCTTGATAAGCTTACCAGCTGCCTCAACGAGCTTAGCAAAGCCATCATCAGCAAAGAAAAGGCTATGTAACAGCAAATAGAGAAAACGAGGTGCATTATCAATCACAAATACACAAAATTACTCAAATGGCTGCGCCTGCTGGCCTGCATCATAGCAGGCAGATAGACAGGTCAAACAACCGATATGAATAAATTCATATCGGTTGTTTTTTTATCGTTCTAATCTTCTGCTGAATTTTTGTCGGCAGAATTTTTTACAGTACCACCAGTATGTAAAATATCATCCACTGTACAGTTAAAAATATTGGCAGTTCGCAGCAATAAACGCAGGCTGACATTGACACGCCCATGCTCCACATTGCTCATATGGGTTTGGCTGATACCCAGCATCTTCGCTAATACCTGCTGTTCCATTTTATACTGGATCCGCAGTATCTTAATATTCAACCCAAGATTGTGTAAGCTGTTTTCGTCATAAATAAATACACTTTCCCATCTTTACTGCATTTTATTTAGCTGAGATATTTTTTAATTATTGGGGCGCAATTCCGCCGGAGGCTGAAAAACTGTCGTTATCCGCGTTGTTTTTAATGGCTTTACTACCAATGTCTACTGCCTCTGCAATCACTGCTATGACTAAACTTAAAAACTATAGTTTATCTGCAGTCCGCCGCTAAACCCTCTCCGTTTGCCAAAATGGCCCTGCGCTCCTAAATCCAGCGTTATCTTACCAGTTTTAGAAGGCTTCAGGCGTATACCCATTTCTACTATCCCACTGCTGCCCTTAAGTGACGGCGCCGCTAAATCAGCTCCTGCCACCGCCATATCCGCCGCGCCATCAAACTCATACTCCCAGGCAACGCCGCCGTAATAACTCACATCTGCAGTTACCTGTTTTGTCAGCCTGCCGCCAATCTGCATCCTGCTGCTTTTAACAGCTGCCGTAGTCACCTGTTCGCCCAAAACTTCAAAATCCGAACCCTGCTGATGTGTATAAAAGTATTTTCCATAAATATCCAGGCTTGTATTTTTGCTAAGCTGCCGCTGCTGCCCCAAGCCTAAATATGCTCCGTAATAAGTGCTGCGGTCTTCGTAACTGCCTGTTCCTCCGTTATAAGCAAAACCGCCGAATTTGTTCTTGATGCTGCCTGCACGCATACTGGCTTCACCATACATACCGCCGGCCGAATCAAAACGTGCTAATATGCCGCCGCCGTTGTAAGTAGCGTCACCGTCACCACGTACAGCTCCGTCAACTCCGTCATTATGGGTGCTGTAGTTGGAATGGCCGTTTTCAAAGAATGCTCCCCAGTGCCACACGCCGTTATCCACTGTTGTCTTTTGCGCCAGTCCGGCAATAAGGCTAAAACCATTGGCTTTAACAAAGGAGCCTGTATTGTAACGAATGCTGCTGCCACCCGTAATGGCAAAGCCATAGGTGTCTTTTACAACGTCTTCGCCATTGAATTTAACCGCCCCAAAGCCCTGGTCTATCAGCAGGTCGCTGCTTTGATTGAGCAGTGCCACACCGGCGGCGCGGCTTTCAGCCAAAGCGCGGGCATTAGCTGTATCTGCTTCTTTTCCTGTTACTGTAACAACGATTTTATCACTCTGTCCCTTAACTTCTTCAAAGTCATAGCTGATAAATTTATTACTGCTTTTTTTCAGTGAACTTTGATCTAATACTGTGGTGTTCGTTATTACGCCAGTATTAGCTGCAAGCAAAGTTATCTGCTGCCCTACCTTCAGTCCATCGTCAGCAGCAACAAGCTTGACAGTCGTATCTGCCAGGTCACTTGCATTACCGTTAGTAATGGTCAGGGCTTTGCTGTTATCGGCCAGTGCTGATACTTCCAACTGGCTGATGTTTTTGATGGCTTTAATATTGCCGCCCGTATTTTCAAAGCGAAGCGTATTGCCTGTTTTAGCATCGCCATAGCTGGAGTCGCCGCCATAGATGGTTCTGCCAGACAGATCTACCGCGCCTCGGATCGTGATGCTGTTGTTATTGGCGGTACCCATACCAGTATAACCGCCGTAGATATCGCCGCCGATCGTTCCGCCTTCAATAAGTATGCTGTTACTGTTGGCGTTGCCCATACCAATATTGCCGCCATAAACATCCCTGCCGATACTGCTGCCGTTAATGATCTTTACTGTGTTGCTGCTGGCTGAACCTGAACCAAAGGCTCCTGTTGAGGAAGAGCCGCCTATGACCACATCCGCAACGTTGCCCCCGCTGATAGTTACTTCATTGTTATCGGCAGAGCCTGTAAGTGCCGAACCGCCGTATACCGTCCCGGTATATGGGGCGGCTGTGCTGTTTACTGTCCCGCTGACTGTTACTTTATTACCGCTGGCACTGCCGGAAGTACTGCCGTCACCTTTGGCATAACCGCCATAAACAACGCCGCCTACAGTTCTCCCTGTGCCCAGCTCTACTGTATTCTTATCTGCCGAACCAGCAGCGGCTGTTGTCTGGCCTCCGTACACTGACCCTCCAAGGGTGCCGCTGCCTTTGATCTGCACTGTATTGTTATCAGCACTGCCTTTAGCTGAAACGCCACCGATAATATTGCCGCCTACATTGCCGCCGTTACCGATGCTGACCGTATTCTGGCTGGCATTGTCTGTAGTGCGAGTACCACCTGCATAGCCGCCATAAGTATAACCGGTGACACTACCTGTTATTTCAAGCTTATTGCTGAGTGCAGAGCCTTTAACAGAATAGCCGCCCATGATACTATCGCCAGCAGTGCCGCTGACAGTGACTGTATTACTATTGGCAGTGCCCACGCCGTTGCCTAAATTATTGGACCACCCACCAATCAACACGCCGGTTACCGTGCCCGCAACATTAACTGTATTTTTGTTAGCACTGCCATAATTACTGATTCCTCCACGAATTGCTCCCGTAACTGTTCCTGTCTCTGTTACCTTAACCTTATTTTCTGCTGCCATGCTACCGTCTACACCATTTTTACCGGTGGCAAAGCCTCCGCAAATACTGTTGCCTACCGACACATTACCGCCGATTGTGACCTCATTTTGATTGGCTGTTGATATTCCATCATCAACACCGCCCGAAGAATTACCACCATAAATAAAATATGCTGATACAACAGCACCTGTATCGATCATGATCTTATTCTGACTGGCAGCTCCGGCATACGCATAGCCGCCATAAATTTTAGTGCTGCTGGATCCAGTTCCCGTACCCAGAGTTACATTGCCATTTATTTCGATAGTATTGCTATTGGCGTCGCCGCCTTTCACCCCACCACCGCTCTTTACACCGCCGCCATACAATAATGTAACCTCATCCATATTAACTGCCGCAGCTCCGGTTTTACCCAGTATGACTTTGTTGCCGTTCGCGCTGCCCTGGCCAACTACTGTACCGCCATAAATTTGTTCTAAATCAATAGCACTGCCGCTTTTAATACTTTCTATGGTAAGAGTGTTGCCCGTTGCAGCGCCGATACCGTTGGCACTAGAATCACCAGTGGAAATAGAAAAACTACCGCCGACACGCCCTCCATATGCTATATTAGCGCTGGAATTTATCAATGTAACCTTATTGTTGGTCGCCGCACCATTGGCATTAGCACCATCTGTAAAAATTTCACCGCCAACTACTACATAACTTATTTCACTGTTCGTAATTTGCACTTCATTATTACTGGCAGTGCCAGCGTTGGTATGTCCACCGCACACGTTGGAGGAAATAGTGCTGTCGGTTATAGTAACGACACTGTTTTTAACATCGCCGGCAGCTGCCCAGCCGCCGTATAAACTGCCGCTGCTTTTACTGTTGCTAAATGTTATCTTATTACCATCAGCTCCGCTGCCTGCATAGCCGCCATAAATAATGCTGTTGCCAAAAGGAGTGCTTGCATGCTTATAGCCGGTCACAGAAACGCTGTTGCCCGTAGCTGCACCATCTGCCGAATAACCACCATAAACACCCTTGAGCCCGGTCTGGCCGCTGTTAATAAAAATATCGGCATTTTTCAGCGTTACCGACCCGCCTGTCGCAGCTGTACTATCATCATACTTCCAGCCGAAAAGACTGGTATCGCTAAGCGTTTGATTTTCTTTTATGACAGTACCGCTAGCGCTATTGCCAGTTTCTTCATTGACATTTGCAGCGTCAGCTGCAGACATCCCTCCTGCGTATACCAATGTCATAGCCAGCAACATATGTGTAACTGCTTTTTCCAATCCACACTTGTTTTTCATCCTTTATACGCCTCCCTTTTTGAATGTGTTTTTATAGTTCAACTACTGTTAAATTCATTTTTGTTTATTGTTTTAAGCTTTAGCTTATTATTATCTAAATCAAGGTTAATGTTTATGCTCGCAAGTAATATTTAGTTAATTATAGCACTATTGCACCCCCCCACAAGACATTGTTGGTTTATTTGGGTAAAACTTTTTCGAGTCTTGGGGCGCATTACACCAGCGGCTTTAAAACTGTCGACGTCTGCGCTGTTTTAATGACGTTACAACAAACCTTCAAAATACTGCTTTTGCTCTATCCTGTAGCTACCTGCCAAATAAAATACGCCTGCCGCAGCAAGCGTATTTTGTGAAATTTACACAACCAAACCTCTTTTACATTTTTTACCTAGAACGTGAATCTTAAACCGGCATTGAACTGCCACTCCGTCCGCAGATTGCCGCCAAAGGTTTTTAAGGCGTCAAAGTACAGGTTGCTGTTTTTGGCAATGCCCAGGTTAGCGCCCAGGCCGAGCTCGTACCAGGTGCCTGTCAGGTCGCCTGTTTTTAAGGCCAGACTGCTGTTTTCGTAATAACCGACTGCTCCGCCGTTGCCGCCGAAGTCATGCAGGACAGAGGCTTTCAGATAGGCATTGCTCGGACGTCCGCCTAGCGTGAACTCTTTGCCGCTCAAAATGCCTAAACGTGCTACAGCGTTGTTGACGCTATCCTGCCTGATCGTAACATCGTTACTGGTGGTGTAATCGACACTGCCAATATGGCCCAGACTCAGTTCGGCCTGCGGTTCTACGAACCAGCCTGCATTCAGGTCCTGCCTGTAACCGTATTCGGCACTGATACCATAAGCCCAGGTATCATAATCGGCTTTAGCTGCATTGCCGCTCAGATCTACCAGTTTAAAGTCATTGGCAAGCTTGCTGCCGCGGGCGATAACGTCCAGATAATGGCCTTTGCTGCCCAGCCAGCTGGCATACACGCCTACACCGGTGCTGCTCATCTCGCCGCTGCCGCTGTTATAGCCGGCGTTACCGTCGATGCGGTTGACGGCGATACCTGTATACAGCTTGCCGCCTTTATAGTCCTGCACTTTGTCGATGCCGCCCTGGAAGGCAGTGTAGTCCTGGTCGAAAGAACGGTCGTAGGCGCTGTCGGCGCTCATTTCGCCCCGGTAGTAACGCGCCCACACTCCGCCTTTGGCTGCTTCTTTATCATTACGCAGGTCGCCCATACGTTTCATCAGGTTGTTGCCTTCTACGCGCCACATGCTGCCCAGCGCCAACTGCGCGTCGCTGGCAGCCATTGCTGTTTCGGACGCATCGCCGTCAGGATTTGCAGCAAAATCTATCTGCGTTATTTTGACATCACTACCGCTCACTGCTACTGTCGGCGTTGCCGTAAAACGTGTCAGCGGCGAATCAAGAGTACTTGTTTTACCTGTAAAATTATCAAGTGTCTGTCCATTTAAGTCCGTAACTGTTAAAACTACAGCATCGCCGCTGATACTGGTCCCGCCGCTGCCGCCAATGGTTTTATCGTAACCAACGGTAATATATTGTTTATCTGTGCTGCTGCCGTCCGCCAGTTTGGCAAAAGTAAATTTATCAGTCGTATTATTATTCAGGTCTGTCGTAACACGGAATTCATTGCTGCCCTCCAGCTTCAAAGTGCCGCCGGTAACAGTTCTGTTGGCAGTCGTACCGCTAAAGCCCAACGTAGCATTATACAAATAGGTCAGCACAGCATCATCAGTACCAGAAGCAGCATCGCCGTTCAGCACAGCAGTATCGTGGAACAAAACCCTGGCGTTATCGGCATAAACAGCATAGGTCTCGCTGGTAACGGCATCGCTGGCTGCAGCGCCAATAGTAACTGTGCCGCCAGCTGTTTTGGCATGGACATCGATAACTGCATTTTGCTCGGCGTAAATACCGTAGGCAGCCGCCGTAGCACCAATACTGCCGGCTCTTCCATCAATACCCGGTGTGGCATTGACAAGATTAGAACCATAATCGCTGGTTTTAGTAGCCCCCACACCAGCAGCTCCGCCGCTGCCGGCTATCGCCGTTGCAGTGATGCTGCCCGTTGCCAGCTGCAGTCTGCTGCCAGCAGCATAAACAGCATAAGCGGTTGCGTTACCACCATTGCCGCCGTTACCACCGTCACCACCTTTATCACCCACATCATCGCGGCCGGGTCCACCGCCGTTACCGCCGTTACCGCCGTTACCGCCAGTAGCTGTACTTACTAAGCTGTTGGCAATTACCAAAGCTTCACCAGCTACTGTACGCAAGCCATAGGCAACTGCAGCACCGCCATTACCGCCATTACAGCCATCAGCGCCAGTTCCTCGTCTGATAGCGGCACTTGCTCCAGAACTGCCCGCACCTCCATTGCCGCCGGTTGCCGTTGCTGTTATATCTGCTGTTAAAGACAAAGCTATTTTACCTGTATCGCTGCTGACAGCATACGCCATACCCTCAGCACCAGCGCTGCTGAGGCCGACGTGCCCATCACTGGAACTATATCCACCCGTAGCTCCGGCTCCACCTTCAGCCAGTACATAGATACTGTTAACCGCTCCACTGATGTTGCTGTTGGTGATGGCAATACCCCAGGCCTCGGCTTTGCCCGCCGCGCCTGCGGCATTGCCATCGCCGATATTTCCGCTGCTACCACCATTACCACCATTGCCACCTTTACCGCCAGTAACCGTAACATCGATATTCTGAATATCGATACTCAGCAAGCTTGTGGCCGCCTTAAGGCCATAAGCTTGCGCAGCCCCGCCTATGCCTCCGACGCCGCCATTCTGATAGCTACTGCCGCCACGGCCTCCATCACCGCCGACAGCAGAAATAGTGACATCAGCAGCTGCAATAGCTGCCTGTGTACCCTTGTTATCAGCCTGCAGACCAATTGCCACTGCCATACCGCCATTATCGGCCATAGAACCACCAATAACGGCACTTCTTGTATAATCACCATAGCTCGTATATCCAGAACCTCCCTGAGCTGTAACTGAAATATTATCGCTTGTTGTGATCCCGCTGCCGGTTACATTAATAACCACTTTACTGTCGCCGCCGGCACCTGTGTCGCCACGCGGCCCTTCATCAAAAATCCCCCCAGTGTGTCCTGCTCCGCCCAAAGCGCCATTCCCTCCTGTTGCTGTAATTGCAATAGGGCCGCCAATACTGCCAGAGACAGTATCATTAACTGTTACCGAACCGCCGCGGCCTCCGTCACCGCCTTTGCCACCTCCTGAAGCGTTACCACCATCCGTTCCGTTATCAGCCGTATATACAACAGTTATACCAGAAGAAATATCATCATTATGCACGATTGCTGCTCCATCTGTTCCAGGCGTTCCCTCAACCGGATCAGCCCAAACCGGCGTACAGAAAATATTTGTCATCATCATACTTACAGCTATTGCTTTTTGCAGATTTTCTTTTTTTCCCATTCCCAATTCCTTCTTCCTTTTTTTATCTTTATCAGCTTAATATTTTCATCAGGTATATTTATCCTGTAAAAAGTACTTTAATAAGGCTTCGTAGTACGAAGCAGACTTTTCGTAATTACCTTCTTTATGCAGCACTCTGGCCGTCATGACCGTTGTATCCACTGTATGCCCGTCCATAGGTGCCAGATCATCCCACAGCGATTTTTTTACATAATGCCAGTACAGCTTTTTCTCCTCACTATCAAGACAATAGATATGCCATGGCTTGATATAATCGATGTAATGTACGATCACATCTTCCGGAGCAGTTTTCAACAAGGTATTATTGATAATGATGCAGTTATACTTTTTAGGCAACTCTGCAAAATCACCATCAATAACGCCGTTGAGGGCGTCCTGATCGCCCCAGAGAATTTTAGTGCTGCCTACCTTATCCAGCCACTGAAACAGCTGCTGCGTCAGCTTTTGCCGCCGCCACTTTACCAGGTCCATTACAAGCACGCCGGAATTAAAGTAGCGGCCATTCTTTAAACCAATGCGCACACAGCTTTTAGCTTCCCCATAGTCGCGTACCGCTCCCAAAACCTTTCCCTGCAGATCGCTCTGCCACAACGGCAGAATATCACCTTTGCAGATAATGTCCGCATCCAGATAAATAAGCCGTGTCACCGTTTGAGGCAGCATGTCGGCAAACAGATAGCGATAATACATGGCCTGAGTGATGTGTCCCAGCGGTACAACAAAAATCATGCCCTCGGTGCTTTTGATCTGATAAAAATTCAGTGTCAGGTTACGGTATAACCGCTCTGTCTTTTTTAATCTCTGCATATCCTCCGGCAGCAGTTCATCATAAATAATATGGATGATAAGTTCGTTAGCGATATTGTTATGTACCAGTGAGGTTATGGTGATACCGGCGAAAGCCCCAAAATTTTTATCAATGCCAAAACCGATATGGATTTGTTCTGCCACTTTGCTCCTCCTTTCTTTACTGATTCAGTCTTTGCTGCGTTTTGTTCTGCCGCGCCGCCCCCCCTTAGAAAAACTTCTTTATATCCTCGCGGTTATTACTGCGGAGCTGGTATTAAGCTTCTTTATCCAAACTGTAAAAAAGCACAGCTGCTATCTTCGGCGCCCCTTACCCACCTGCAGCAGCTTCAGCAAAAGGCGCACTTCCTCCAACGAGTACTGCTCCTGTTCGTCAGTTTCTGCGAAGGCACTGATCTTACTTTTTGCACCTGCTGCCTGCTCATCAGCCTCTGCAGCATATGCCGGTGCCCACTCGGCGGCCGCTGTTCTGTCCAGCAGTGTTTCCAGCGTGCAGCCCAAAACATTGGCGCTGCGCACCAGCAGCTTTAAACTGACCTGCACATTGTTATGCTCGATATTGCTCAGATGGGTCTGACTGATGCCGATACGTTCGGCAAACTGCTGCTGTTTCAACCGGCAGGTACTGCGCAGCAGGCGGATATTGCTGCCAATAGACAGCAGACAGCTTTCATCGTACATACTTCACCTCAGTTTTCGAGAATATTAGTATTTTAGTTTTAAAAATCGAAGTTAAAATATTTTTTATTTTGTGTAACATCAAAATTTTTGTCTATTGTAATAATCGCATTCATTATAGCACGTTTGTACCCCCCCGCAAGACACTTACTGTTTGTTTGTGTAAAAGGTCTGCGAGTCTTGCCCGGCGCATTACACCAGCGGCTTTACAACTGTTGGCGTCTGCGCAAGGCATAATGTCATTATTGCCCATACTTTTTAAAAACCACCTAAAACTATTACCTGAATTTCACTTGCAGCGGCTGCCTGTGCAAGCCTGTAACAATTTATCACTTTAATAAAAAACAAAAACGCCTGCTTTAAAAGCAGGCGCTACAAAAATAAAACTATATATGCAATGTTCACTTAGATTTATACTTAAATTTTTCAAACTAAATGCTTAAATCCAACTCATAAACAAACCTTTTTCGTTAAATATTGAAACATCAAACTGTTATTATTTCTCAACGTCTTCCCACTCGTCCTGCAAGTCATTTTCAATCGCTTTCCAGGCTCTGCCGAACTCTGCTTCTTTAAAGAGTGCGGTCAGTCCGGTAATTTGTTTTAAACGCAGTATTTCATCTTTATCCATGCCCAAATGCCTGGAGATCCAGGCATCCGAACGCCCCAGCTCGTGCAGCTCGCTGATGATGTTGCTCATCAGGTCGACATCGTGCGAACCTCTGGCCCGGTTATGCCTGATCGTACTTGCCATCCGGCAGTCGATGGGCTTATCGATGACCGATACCGGCAGTTTGCCGCCTTCCCGTTCGTAAATATCCTGATAGTCCAGCATAATACGATAACGGTGAAACCCGTCGACGATTATATACAGATCTTTTTCGTTATCATAATAGCAGACGATGGGCATGGTGTAACCGTCTTCCTTGATGCTGTCATACAACAGCTTCAGCTCAGGCGGCGCCACAGAGTTGGGGTTATAGGTATTAGGCTCGATCCTTTCGATCGGTACAGAAATTATGTTGTAAACAGGACTGCTGAATTTCATTTCTCATCACAAACCTTACTGTATTTTTTCTTCAGAACATCTACCAGCTTCTGCTGCTGACGTGTCAGACCAAAGCCCATAAAGCGGCACAGGTGATCGTTTTTCAGAATACAGAAGCACATTCGCTTCCAGCTGGGTATATCTTTGGTAGATTTGATGTCGTCGGTATGGTCAGGTATTTTGCCGATAAAAACAATACGGGAATTTTTCATGACAGTGTAATTGGAAACGCCGTTGCGACGGATATTATAGCCGTGTTCCTCCAGCTCGCGGATAGTTTCTTCTTCCAGTCCGCCGCCCACCGTATGCCAGAATTCAATCGAGGTTTTGAATTTTTTGATATAGTTCTGCCTGAGCCTTGCCGGCAGTGTTGCCAGCAAAAAGCAGGTATATGATTCCCAGGTATGCCCTGCCGGCAGTGTGATATTTTTATAACCCATGGCTTTCGTTTTGCCATAAATAGCACCGAAATTAGCGCCCCGTACACGGCCGATAAGCTTGACCCAGATCTGCGGATCGATGACCCGATACAGATTGAGGCTGTCTTTGGCATAATCGTTGAATGGCGAAGCGACACGCATTTGGTCTGGCTTAAGACCCGCCATATAATAAAGGTCGTACAAACTATTATAATCATACTGAAACGTATAATTGGCATGCCAGACATCGCTGGTACTCCAGTCGTATATGGGAGAAGCCACCCAGACATTTTTGAACTGATTGCTGATCCAGCAGGTTTCTTTATAACCGTATTTACGGTTCAAAAAACCGCTGTAACGCTGCAGTGATTCATCAGCGCGAATACCCAGCAGGCATACTGTTTTTTTGTCGCCGTGCGCGATACGGTACCATCTGCCGAATTGTTTGGCCAGGTCTTCCTGATGCATACGGTAACGATAGGTCGTCATCGGGTTATTTTTGATGTTGATCACATATTCGTGCTGAGGCATCGGCCTGACCCAGGCATCTTCTTTGGTGTTGTCCCAGGGATACCAGTACATTTCGTAGCTGCTGAGCGCCGTCCTTGTCGCCATCGGCAGGCAGACCCAATAAGGCTCCACATCTTTTTCGATACGTGCAAAGGTCCTCTCGACGTATTCTGTGGTAGCGCTGTACTGCGCTTCAAAATCCTGATGAAAAACGCCGATGCGTTTTTCCGGATAATGTGCCTTTTGAAAATCAAGCACGAGATTGAGCAGCAGACCGCTGTCTTTACCGCCGGAAAATGATACAAAGATATTATCAAATTCCTCAAACAGGAACTTTAAGCGACGCTGCAGCGCTTCATATACATTTTCGTTTAAATATTCCCTTTTCATCATAATTCTATCCCTAGACTTTCAAATTTATATTCATTGCAATAATAATATATTATATATTATATGTCAGTTCGATTCAACACACCCGAAACAGTCTTTATCAATAGCTTTAAAGCTGCTGCAAAGGTTACTTTTAGAAGCACTTTACTGTTCTTGCGTGCATAAAATCCGAATGCAGATACCTGCCGGAAAAATTTTTTTGGTGCTTTTATAAGGTCAAATTATATTTTATGATGTTTGTTATTATAAATATTTAAAAAGCCTTCTAATTAATAACTTTTCCTGTGTATGCAGTATTTTGTATCTTTTAATTTCGACTGCACTGTGCTAAAATAACAGTAAGGATATTAGTTATTACAAGGAGGTTTGTTATGAATACCACACCTGTTAAAATCGTAGAAACTGTTCTGCGCGATGGTCATCAGTCTCTGGCGGCTACCAGAATGCGTATTACCGATATGGTTCCTGTTCTGGAGGAACTTGACGATATGGGCTATTATGCCCTGGAGGCCTGGGGCGGCGCTACTTTTGACGCCTGCCTGCGCTTTTTAGATGAAGATCCGTGGGAACGCCTGCGTACTTTAAAAAAACATTTACCCAAAACACCGATCCAGATGCTGCTGCGTGGTCAGAATATTCTGGGCTACAGCCATTATGCCGATGATGTTGTAAAAGAATTCGTTAAACGTTCTGTCGATAACGGCGTTTCCATTATCCGTATTTTTGACGCTTTAAACGACACCCGCAATATGGAATGCTCGATGCGTGCCGCTAAAGAAGCAGGCGCACACGTACAGGGTGCTTTTGTTTATACTATCAGCCCCTACCATAAGGACGAAGACTTTTTAAAGGTTGCCCAGGAGCTGGTGCAAATGGGCGCCGATTCGATCTGCATCAAGGATATGGCGGGACTGCTGTCGCCGTATAATGCCGAAAAACTTGTACGTACGCTCAAATCGCAGCTTACCGTGCCGATCGATATCCATACCCACTTTACCAGCGGTATGGGCGATATGACTTACTTAAAAGCTATCGAAGCCGGCGTCGATATGATCGATACCGCTTTATCTCCGTTCGCACAAAGCACCGGCCAGCCTTCTACCGAGGCTATCGTCGCTACCCTGCAGGGCCAGCCACGTGATACCGGTATCGAACTGACCAAGCTGCACAAGGCTGCCGATTATTTCCGCGGCGTCAAAACACAGCTTGTTAAAGATTTTGGCCTGAACGACAATATTCCCATCGATCCTAAGGTACTCACCTTCCAGATCCCCGGCGGTATGCTGTCGAATCTTCTGAATCAGATGAAGGAAATGGGTTCTGCCGATAAATATCCAGAATTACTGGAAGAAATGCCGCGTGTACGCGCCGAGCTTGGTTATCCGCCGCTGGTGACACCTACCAGCCAGATCGTAGGCTCTATGGCTGCTTTGAACGTCACTTTAGGCCGTTACAAGATGATCCCGAATGAAGTCAAAGACCTTGTGCGCGGAAAATATGGCCGCACACCTGCGCCGATCGATCCTGAAGTCAAAAAACTGGCTATCGGTGACGAACCGCAGATCGATCATCGCCCTGCTGACGATATTGCGCCGCAAATGGAAAGCCTGAAGGCTAAACTGGCTGCTGCCGGCTATCCCAACGCCGACATCGACGATGTTTTATCTTATGCCCTGTTCCCTGATGTTGCTTTAGCCTATTTCAAAAAACACCGTTGACCTGAATACACAAAAGCCGTATGTCATAAGACATACGGCTTTTTTTATGTATTTTATGCGTTTATGGCTTTTTCTTCTGCCTGCTGCAGCTTTTCTTTTGCTATTTCCAGCATCAGCTTGATCCTGTTCATTTGATTGACCTGGCTGGCATCAGCGTCACAATCAAGCGCAATGATATTCGCCTGAGGATCAGTGCGCAAAAGCTCGCGGATCATGCCCTTGCCGGTAACATGATTCGGCAGGCAGGCAAACGGCTGCAGGCAGACGATATTATCTATGCCGCTGCGCAGCAGCTTGGCCATCTCGGCAGTCAGCAGCCAGCCTTCGCCAGCCATATTGCCGGTAGAAAGATGTTTTTCTGCCAAAGCGATCAAAGCCGATAAAGGTTCATAGGCACTGAAGCGTTTACTCTTTTGCAGGGCTATATTCAGCGGCTTGCGGTAATAATCCAAAAACTTCATAAATAATTTGGACTTGATCACATTGCCCAGCGTTCCGTCCAGCAGACGGCGTTTGACCTGTTCGTCATAAGCCGCATACAGGAAGAAGTCCATCATATTCGGCAGTATGACTTCGGCGCCTTCAGCTTCAAGATAGCTGACGATGTTATTGTTGGCAACCGGATGATATTTGACCAGTATTTCGCCGACGATGCCTACCTTGGGCTTGCGCACATTATCACGCAGCGGCAGCACATCAAAAGCAGCAGTCACCCGTTTGATCGTCTGTTCAAATGATAAGCCAGTCAAGCCTGCCAGGCTGTCCTTGCAAAGCTGTGACATCAGTTTATACAAAGCATCGGCCGCGCCCTTTTCCTGCTCATAAGGACGTACGCGATGCAGCAGCTGCATCAGTAAATCGCCATACAGCAAGCCTTTAACCATATCCTTCAGCAAATGCCACGACAGCGAAAACCCATCGCTTTTTTCACCATACAGCGAAAAAACAGGTATACTGCCAAGCCCTGCATCACGCAAAGCGCGGCGCATCAGAGCGATATAGTTGGTCGCGCGGCAGGCGCCGCCCGATTGGAACAGAGCGATACTGGTTTTATTCAGGTCATATTTGCCCGATGTCAACGCCCGCAGCATCTGGCCAATAACCAGGATAGCCGGATAACAAATATCATTATTGACATATTTCAGACCTAAGGCTACTGCTTCCCGATCCGGCAGCGGCGCGATCTCCAGCTTGTATCCGGCACGGCGCAGAGCAGTTTCCATAAACTGGAAGTGCACTGGTGAAAGCTGCGGCGCCAGGATAACGTGTGTATTCCGCATTGTTTTTGAAAACGACGGCGGTATATAAGCAGGTATGTCTGTTTCCTGATGTTTATCAATACGTTCGCGCATGGCCGCCAGCAAAGAACGGATACGGATACGTGCGGAACTGATATGGTTGATCTCGTCGACCTTCAGTAAGGTATACAGCCTGTGATGACGCTCTAAAATCTCTTTTACTACATCTGAGGTGATAGCATCAAGCCCGCAGCCGAAGGAACTGAGCTGAATAAGCTCTAATTCCTTATGCGCAGCCACAAATTCTGCTGCCCGATAAAGCCGGGAATGCCACGACCACTGGTCAACAACTACCGGCAACTGCCCTTTAAGGCTTTCCGGCAGGTCGGCAACCGCATCTTCCGAAATGACTGTTAAACCAAAGGAGGCGATCATCTCCGGCAAACCGTGGTTGATTTCCGGATCTGCGTGATACGGACGCCCTGCCAAAACTACGGCATGCCCATGCCCGTCCAGCACTTTTTGCAGCAGCTTGTGCCCCATATCTCTGATTTCCTGCTTATAGCTAAGCTGTTCGGTACGTGCTGCCTGTACGGCAGCTTCCAGTTCCTTATGCTTCAGGCCTTCCTGACGGAAAACTTCTGCCAGACGTTCTGCCAGGCGTTTATCATGGTACAGCGGCAGGAATGGATGCATAAACTCAACATCGGCCGCCCGCAGCTCTTCCATATTGGCGTAGACACTTTCGGCATAGGTTGCTACGACCGGGCAGTTATAGCAGTTATTAGCCTTCTGACATTCTTTTTCATTGTAAGGAACACAGGGATAGAAAATCTTTTTGACCCCTTTTGCCAGCAGATCATGGATATGTCCATGCACCAGCTTGGCCGGATAACAGAGTGAGTCGGAAGGTATGGAGGCCATGGCCGATTCGTACAATTCCTTTGACGACGGTCCCGACAGCTCGACCCGATAGCCCAGCCGGGTAAAGAGCGTGAACCAGAAGGGGTAATCCTCGTACATATTCAAAATCCGCGGTATGCCGATGACACCGCGCTTAGCGGCTTCTAACGGCAGCGGTTCGTAATCAAAAACCCGGTGGTATTTATATGCATACATATTAGGCGCGCTGGTATTGGTCATTGGCAGCCCCGCACCGCGCGGGCAACGGTTGCCCGTATGAAATACTCCTGCCGGGAAGTAGTGAGCGGTTACCAAACAATTATTACCGCAGCCGCCGCAGCGATAGCTTTTACTGCGGTAGTCAAAAGCAGACAGTGTTGTGGCATCTACCAATGTCGATTTTTCCAGACAGCGGTCGTGCGCCAGCAGCGCAGCGCCAAAAGCACCCATCAGCCCTGCAATATCCGGTCTGATGACTTCTTTGCCTGTCAGCTGTTCCATAGCACGCAAAATAGCATCGCTGTGGAAGGTGCCGCCCTGCACGACGATGGTATCACCAAGCTCGCCTGCGTCACGCAGACGAATAACTTTATAAAGCGCATTTTTAACAACGGAAATAGCCAGCCCGGCTGCAATATCACCAATGGCCGCACCGTCCTTCTGCGCTTGTTTTACTTTAGAATTCATAAAAACAGTACAGCGTACGCCCAAATCAACGGGTTCTTTAGCTGTTAAAGCCAGCTTGGCAAATTCACCCGCGTCAAGCCCCAGCCCCTGCGCAAAGTTTTCGATAAAAGAACCGCAGCCGGCACTGCACGCTTCATTCAGCATCAGGCGGTCAGGAATACCATTTTTCACAAAAAAGCATTTGATATCCTGTCCTCCGATATCGATCAAAAAGGAAACCTGCGGCGCAAAAAACTGTGCCGCCCGTAAATGTGCTACGGTCTCAACTTCGCCGAAGTCAGCGCCAAAAGCGACCTTCATCATTTCTTCACCGTAGCCGGTAACAGCCGCTCCGCCGATCACAGCACCGACAGGCATTTTTCCGTACAGATCCTTTAAGGCAGCAGCGGCGATCTGTACCGGATTGCCGTTATTACCGCTGTAATAAGACCACAGCAGTTTATTATCCTCTGAAAGCAATGCCATTTTTAAAGTTGTCGAACCGGAATCGATACCCAGATAACATTTACCGTTATATGCGGCCAAAGCTTCACGCTCTACCTGATGCTGGGCATGTCTGCAGCAGAATTTTTCATAATCAGCTTCATCTGCAAACAGCGGCGGCAGTTTTGCCACTGCGTCCAGCGGCGCATCGTTCACTTTTGCCAGGGCCTGCAGCAGCTTTTCTTCGTTAAAAATCTCGCCGTCCTTACCTGCCAAAGCAGCACCGATAGCGACGAAGCAATCCGCATCTTCAGTTATCAAAGCTGCGTCAGCCTGCAATTTTAAAGTAGCAATAAACTGCTTGCGCAGCTGCGGTAAAAAGTGCAGCGGGCCACCCAGGAAAGCAACTTTGCCGCTGATTGGACGTCCCTGCGACAAATTGCCGATCGTCTGATGAACTACCGCCTGCAAAACTGAGCCGGCGATATCTTCTTTAGAAGCACCGTCGTTGATCAGGGCCTGCACATCAGTTTTAGCAAAAACACCACAGCGTGAGGCGATCGGATAAATACGCTTGCAGCTTTCTGCCATACTGCCAAGTCCGGCAGCGTCAGTACCCAAAAGCGACGCCATATGGTCGATAAACGCGCCTGTGCCGCCGGCACAGACACCGTTCATACGCTGTTCCGGCGAACTGCCCAGCCAGGTTATCTTGGCATCCTCACCGCCTAATTCAACTGCTGTTTCCGCTTCTGGCAGCAAAGAACGAAGCGCCGCGCGACAAGCAATAACCTCTTGTACATGCGGCACCCCCATACGTTCGGCAAATCCAAAACCAGCCGAACCGGTCAATATCAACGAAAATTCCCTGCCGTCAATAATAGCGAGAATTTTCTGAATCTCTTGTAAAAATGCAGTGCTGGGATCTGACAAATGGCGAAAATAATCTTTAAAAATTATTCGCTCCTTTTCATCTAAGACCACAAATTTGATCGTAGTCGAACCAATATCGACCCCTAAATGATAAATCATCTTCTGCATATAAAATCCCCCTGTCAGGAAGCAGCGTCTCTTCCTGTAGCCACAAAACTTAAAGTCAAAGTCCCCAATGGTTACAAACCTGCTTTAAGCCCGCTGTTTCTGCGCTTTATCCCCTGTATAAGCAATCATTTGCAAAGCATATTTATTTCTGTTACTTAATTCAATAAAAGGCAGCTTTTTTATAATTATATACCTCTTTAACTGGTATTATCAATGGTTTCGGCAACAAAAATCAACAAAAATACTCCATTTGTCGGATTAATAAATTACAAAATATCAAGGATAAGTAAAAACAGGATTTTACCAAATCTCTATCGATACATATAAAAACGGCAGCTTTTTTAAAAAGCTGCCGTTGGTGATGCTTTTATTCAATTACAGGGCTTCTTTAAAGGCGCTGCCGCCCACAAATTCACGTAAAATAGAGTTTTTGGGAATCAGCTCTTTATCCAGCGGTGTCACATGGCTAAGCAGTCCAAGCAGTCTTTGCGCGTTAGTATAGACCGCTTCTGTTTCCGGTACGCCTTGCAGCAAAGGCTCGGCATACTTTTTCAATACTGCAAACTCATACACCAGCGTGGTATTAAAAATAATATCTGCTTCTTCCTGGAATGGGAAAATATATTTTTCTTCCCCACGGCGTACATCGTCCCACAGCTTCAAAGTCATCAGCGCGTCATGCGAACGGAACTGCGAATCACGCACCAGCCGGCGCAGCAGACGCATATCGGTAGTCTGGATACGGTTGTAATCATCCAGCGACATCGGCGTCAGGGCACTGATATAGACTTTCAGTTTATTACGGGCCGGAACAACGGCAGAAATACGTTCGTTCAAGCCGTGGATACCTTCGACGATCAGCACAGAGTTATCGCTCAAAGTCAGCTCACGGCCACGGTATTCGCGCAGTCCGGTACGGAAATTGTATTTGGGTATTTTAACTGTTTCACCTGCCAGCAGACGCTTTAAATGGTCGTTGAATAATTCCAGATCGATCGCTTCGACGCTTTCAAAATCATAAGATCCATCCGCTTTGCGCGGTGTATTCAAACGTTCTTTATAATAATCGTCCATTGATATCGGCACAGGTCTGAGACCATTGACTACCAGCTGGATGCTCAATCTTTGTGCAAAGGTCGTTTTCCCCGAGGAAGAAGGACCGGCGATCAACACAAGATGTACGTCTTTACCTTTATCAGTGATTTCATCAGCTATGGCAGCGATCTTTTTTTCATGCAGCGCCTCAGCCACCTGAATGATCACTCCGGCATGGTCCTCTTTTATAATGCGGTTCAGCTTGGCAACAGTATTGCATTGCAGCATAGTTGACCATTCTTCCATCTCGTGGAACATTTTATTGAGTTTGGGGCTGTCAACAAAAACATCCAGTTCGTTCTGACCCGTTTCCGGATAATTGATAACGATGCCGTTTTCGTAGTTTATCAGTTCAAACAGCTTCAAATAACCGCAATCCGGCAGCATCGGCCCGAAAAAGTATTCCATATGGCCCTTCAAGGTGTAACAGGTCAGCAGTAAATCATCATCAATAGCGTGCAGCAGCTCCAAGCGGTCAGCTTCGTTCCGCTCGCATAAAATTTTTTCAGCTTCTTTTTTATTTATATGTTTATAAATGATCGGTTCAGACTTAGCTGCCAGCTCTTTCATATAGTCTTCCAAGGCCTTTAAATCGTAGTTGCTGAGTACGATATCGTTAGTGATTTCACAAAATAAAGCGCTGCCCAGGGAATTACGGGCCTCAATTTTTACTTCCGGCCGCAGCTCTTTGATAGCTACCAGAAAAAGGAACAGCAGGCTGCGCACATAAACGCGCATCCCCTCCTCCGTATCCAGCGTTATAAAATCAACTGTACCATTTTCAAAAACAGGCTTTTGCAGATCAGTGCCAATGCCATTGAAAATACCTTCCACGATCGGGCTTTGATAGTTAGCAGCAAAGTCTCTGCTGACTTCCAACAGCGTCGTTCCTGCAGGATACTCTCTGATAATATTGTTGGGTAATGTCAATTTAATTTTCATAAATACTCCTTATGGGAAAAAAGACCGGAACTTTTTTAGCTCCGGTCTTTGATTGTTATCAATGCTTATTTTTCTACAGCCTGCATTGCAGCCTGTACTTTTGCAGCCATACCGGCGATCTTTTTAAGCGGTACTGCGCAAACGGCAATACGTACACCTGCAGCCAAAGGAACAGCAAAAATATTGTCTTCGTGCAGTTTATCACAGATAGCATCGGGATTTTTTGCCGGAATGGACAGGAAGAAGCCTGCTACATAAGGCAGCATCGGCAAGCCGCATTCTTCGGCTTCTTTTGTGAACAGGTCGGCACGTGCTTTGATCATTTGATAATAATCGTCACGCTCTTTTTCGGTAGCGGCAAGCAGTTCCGGGTCACTGTAAATATTAGCCAGAGTTTTCATTGCCGGACGGTTGATGTTGGACCAGGTCGCACGGCTGGTATATTGGTTGATGGCGGCAAATTCTTCAATGATTTCCTTAGAAGAAGAAACGCCGATCATAGCGCCGGTGCGCTGACCATAAAGTGTAAAGCCTTTAGACATACTGTATGCCACAATACTGAGAATGTTAGCAGGCAGATTGGAAAGCTTTTTGAAGATCTTACGAACTTCTTCTTTTTCGCCGGCATAATCAATATATGCTACGTCTAAAAGCAGCGTTACAGTTTTATCAGTACCTGCAGTCGCTTCTTTGATGATGTCGATAACGCCCTGCAAGTCTTCTTCACTGAGGCTGTAGCCAGTAGGGTTATGAGCCGGAGTGTTGATCATGAGCAGCAGGCTTTTCTGTTTGCCCAAAATCTCGTTGACTTTGGCTTTTAACGCCGGCAGATTGTATTTATTATTTTCATCCAGCATTTTATAGGTATCCAGCTTACGTCCCATATCCTGACACAAAACCTTATACGGTCCCCAGTACCAGTCGGATGTCAGCGCGGTTTCACCTACATCCATATAGTTCCAGATAGTATGATGGATAACGCCTGTACCACCGGCAGTAGCAACAGCGGCGATATAGCCTTCAGGCCTGGAATTGCCGAAAGCAGCAGTAATAACTTTTTCAAGATAATCAGGCAGTCCGGAAATAGGAGCGTAGGCGATCAGCTCGTTTGTCGCAAGACCACGGTAAACCTTTTCGATAGTCGGCAGACAAACAAGTTTTTCATCTTCGTCTAAAATAGCGCCGATAGTGGCATTGGTTACTTTGTCAGCACCGTATTTAGCTGCTGCGGCAACGGCAGCGGCATTAGCGCCGAAAATTTTATCCTGGGCAGATTTTCCTTTAGCATGATTAGCTGCAATACTAGTGATCATTGGTAAAAGGCCTCCTTAATTTATATAAGTAACTTTGCTTGCTTTTTATTTTGCGCCTTCCGGGAAGAAATGTTCGTGGATAGCGTTCACAGCGGTTTTAACGTCCTTTTCCGGCACCAGGCAGGAAACGCTGATTTCGGAAGTACTGATAACGTCGATATTGACGTTGGCTTTGGCAAGCGCACCGAACATACCTGCGGCAATACCGGGGCTGCCCAGCATACCTGCACCAACGATAGATACCTTGGCAACATTGACTTCAATGTCAGCTTTATCAAAATGCATCGTTTCCTTCAGGCTTTCAATAACGCTCATCGCTTCTACCATATCGGTTTGGGTAACGGTAAACAGGATGTCATTTTTATGGTCGGTAGCGCTTGCGCTTTGAACGATCATATCGACATCGATATTGGCTTCAGCCAGAGCCGAGAAGATTTTATAGGCAATGCCCGGTTCGTCGCTGACACCGCGAACGGCGATTTTTGCGACATTAGTATCGTGTGCTACACCGCGAATAACAAAGTTTTTCTCTTGCACTGTGTATTCCTCCCTAATAATAGTTCCGGGTACGTCGTTAAAGGTAGAACGTACATGGATGGCAACGCCGTTGTGCTCACCATACTCTACGGCGCGCGGCTGCATAACGCCTGCACCCAGGCGGGCCAGTTCCAGCATTTCCACAAAAGTGATCTCGTCCAGCTTCTGCGCTCCCGGTACGATACGTGGATCAGCGGTATAAACACCGTCCACGTCAGTATAGATATCGCACATATCCGCTTTCAGACCTGCCGCAATCGCAACAGCAGTAGTATCGCTGCCGCCGCGGCCCAAAGTTGTGATCTGTCCCAAGTCAGTAATGCCCTGGAACCCGGCAACGATAACTATCTTGCCTTCGTCCAGAGCCTGCTTGACCTGACAGGCCTGTACGTCTAAAATACTGGCTTTAGAATGCTTATCGTTCGTTTTGATACCAGCCTGAGCACCGGTAAAGGATACTGCGGGCTGTCCTTTGGCACAGAACGCACTGGCCATCAGGGCAATGGAGACCTGCTCGCCTGTCGCCAGCAGCATATCCAGTTCTCTTTTCGGCATTTCGGGATTGACTTTAGCAGCTAAAGTCAGCAAATCATCAGTATGGTCGCCCATAGCGGAAACAACTAAGACGATTCTGTCGTCCGGTTGACGTTCGCGCAGAATCCGGTCAACGATACCATGCATCTTCTCAGGTGTCGCAACCGAGCTGCCGCCAAACTTTTTCACTAGTGTAGCCATTTACTTCCCCCCGTTTGTTAACTTGCTACCCGGAAAAATCCATTCCAAGCGCACAGAAAGCATATATTTTCACTAACTATTATCACATTATTTAGTCTTTCGGTCAATATCTTCTACAAAATTTTCTTGATTGTATTACATTTTTACACAAAACTGCCTTTTACAGATAAATTACCGTCGCACCGGCACCGCCTTCATGCAGCGAAGCCAGCTCCAGTCTTTTGACCGCACGGTGCGCGGATAAATAGGCAGTCAGTCCGGCACGTAAAGCACCTGTTCCCTTGCCGTGAATGATACGCAGCTCCGGCAAACCTGCCAGCAGTGCATCGTCGATGCCTTTATCTACGGTCGGTATCGCTTCTTCGATCGTCATACCACGAACATCCAGTTCCTGTCTGGTAGAAGCAGTACGTGTGACCAGCATATCATGGGCATACCCCTTGCGTTTTTTAGGCCGCAGATCTTCGCTCACTTTGGTCTTACCTTTTACCAGCAGGCAATTTTTAGCAGGCACGTTAGTTTTTAATATACCTACCTGCACTGTCACATCGCCGCCGTTAACAGCAACAATCGTACCATTTTGACGCAGTGAAGGTAAAAAGACAGTCTGCCCGACTTTGGCAGTTTCTTTTGACAACGGCGTACCTTCCGGCAATGGCGCATCTTCACTGAACTGTTTATTTAACTGTTTGCGCGCGGCTTCTGCAGCAGCTTCCAGTTTTTTCGCATCAAAGTCAGCCTTCATTGAGCGCAGCTCTTTTAAAATAGCTTCCGATTCCCTACGGCTGCTGCGGTAAATCTCATCAGCCTGTTCACGGGCTTTACGCAGCATTTCGTTCTTGCGGCGGTCAAGCTCCTGTTTCTGCTTGTGCAACTCCTGCTTAATCCGCTCACTTTCCAAACGCAGCATTTGTATTTCTTTGTTCTGCGATTCATATTGGCGGCGTTCGCCTTCCAGCTCGTGCAATACATCTTCCATATGCACATGTTCCTGATCCAGCAGTTTACCGGCATTTTCAACAATCTCTTCCGACAGTCCCAGCCTTCTGCTGATATTGAAAGCATTGCTGCTGCCCGGAACACCCATCAGCAATCTGTAGGTCGGCCGCAGACTGACAGGATCAAATTCCACGCTGGCATTTTCCATTCCCGTATGTCCATAAGCAAATGTTTTCAATTCGCTGTAGTGTGTCGTGATCATTGTCAGCACGCCCTGTTCATGCAAATGCTCTAACATCGCCATAGCCAGGGCAGCACCTTCGTTAGGGTCAGTACCGGCACAGATTTCATCCACCAGTACCAGATCACCGCTGCGCACTTCATTTAAAATCTCTACCAGATTGGTCATATGTCCGGAAAAAGTACTCAGGCTCTGCTCAATGCTCTGCTCATCACCAATATCGGCATAAATAGCTCTGAAAACCGGCATTTTAGCACTGCGGGCAGGTAAAAACAAGCCGGCCTGCGCCATTAACGCAAACAGCCCGACCGCTTTTAGAGCTACGGTTTTACCGCCGGTATTTGGACCGGTGATCAAAAGCGTATTAAAATCTCCGCCCAATTCTATATCCAGGGGCACTACTTGACTTTGATCCAGCAGCGGATGACGTCCCTGCACGATCTCGACTTTGCCGCCTAAATGCAGCATTGGCCTTACGGCTTTCTGAGCCTGCGCCAAATAAGCACGGGCACAGATAACGTCAAGATTTGTAAGAGTCTCGACGCCGGCAGTGAGCAGATCACCGTCTGCCCCGACGCTGCCGGACAGCTGCCTCAGAATCCGTTCTATTTCCTCTTTTTCTTCGGCCATATATTTTTTGATATCATTATTCAGGTTGACAACAGCCATCGGCTCAATAAACAGGGTTGCTCCACTGCCGGACTGGTCGTGAACGACGCCCGGAAAATTGAGTTTATATTCCTGTTTGATCGGAATGACATATCTGTCTCCGCGCATAGTTACCAGCGCGTCCTGGAAATATTTTTGATTATTGGGATCGTGCAGGACTTTTTCCAGCTGTTCACGCACACGGTTTTTCGCTATCTGAATGCCAGTCCGTAAGCCGCCAAGCTTTGTCGAAGCACTGTCTTTGATCTCGCCTTTTTCAGAAATAGCATTCTCCAGTTGTTTTTCCAGACGCGGCAGCGGCTGCAAAGTTTCGGCATAGGCTGCCAAAGTCGGTGCCAGCTCACTCTCCTCCTGTAAAAAGGTCTTGATCTGACGGATCGCCGCAGCCGTACTGCCGATCTCCATTAAGGTTTCAGCTTCCAGCACAGCCCCTAATTGGGCATGCTTAACAGCAGCCACAATATTATGCGCGCCGCCAAAGGGGAATCTTTTCCCTTCATCCAGCAGGCGCAGTGCCTCGGCTGTTTCCTCCTGCAAGCGCTTAACGATACTGAACTCACTTTCTGTGCGTATCGCTAAAGCCTGCGCCTTCCCCAGCGAGGTGGCAGTTTTGCTGGCCAGCAGCGCTTTTACTTTATCAAATTCTAATGTCTTAACAGCAAATCTTGCCATAATTACTCCTTATAATACGCCGCGGAAATAATGCCCCCTGGTCGTATGCGGCAGGTTTTCCGCAACTTCGCGGTCACCTCGCAGCACTTCCTTATACAGCGTTACTAATGATGCAGTTTCTTCATTAGTATAATTACGCGCGTCTAAACGCAGACGGCCAACGCCGATACTTTCCATATGCTTGATATTGGTCAGCATCGACAGGTCATGCGCATTTAAAATATGCATTCGGCAGTTCTGATCAGTAACTATAGGAAACTTCGCATCCTTGCGGTCGCTCAAAAACAACTGCTCCCGGCAGTTAAATTTACAGGCGCCCTGATGCAGATCACCTAAAAAGCTGCCGCCTACACAGTATTCCGAAACCATCATTTCAATCCGACCCTGCACCATACATTCCACAGGAACGGGGCTGACTGCGGCTAAATGTTCTACCTGCGCCATTGTCAGCTCGGCTGACAGGGTTGCTCCCACGGCGCCCTGTTCACGCCAGAATTCCAAATTCTGATCGTTATAAATATTCAAAGACATATCGGCCCACAAAGACAGCCCGCCGTATTGCTGCGCCAGCTGCCACAAGCCGTTGTTGCTGATATAAACAGCATCGGGCTTCAACTGCTGCCAATAAGCAAACAGTTCTGCAAAATAAGGCAGCTGTCCTTCTTTAACAATACGCGGTGTCGCTATGGCCCATTTTTTACCATAATTTTGAGCAAGACCGGCAACTTCGGCATACGACTGCCTCGGCAGCTGCCTGCTGCTGAAAATATCCCCGCCAAAAATAATATAATCAGCGCCTCCTGCCAAAGCAGCCTGTGCTTTAGCAACAGTATCGGCATGCACAGTCAAAAGCGCATGTTTACTGCGGCTGATTTTTTCTGCAGGAACCAGATCACGCGGAACTTTATGACGTTGTACACGCATCGGTGCAAAAGCCTCCAGACGTGCAGTATCTAAAGCTTCGACAGCTAAACGGCGAGCCTCGTTGATCTCGCTCATCGGCACCATCACGTTTTCATCACATTCCAGCACCAAGTCTGACAGCTCATATTCAGTCGTGCCCAGTCGATCTACCTGTTTACGCACAGTTTCCTCATTTAAAGCATGCTTGCGGGCAGCTTCTACAATAAACTGCGTTTCACCATAGCCTGTATTGCCCTCGTCATCAGTCAGCAGCACCGTCATTGGATTGCCTGCTCTTGCTGTTACTAAAGCACTTACAGGGATACGGCGTTTGGCCTTCTCACCAAAGAACTGTGCGGCATATGTCATCAGACGGTTATCAAAGGTTCTGAAAACACGGTCATTCATTTTAATGCCATGCGGCACATCGATAGTGACCTGAGAACCTGCGGCAGCCACAGCTACTTCCTGTCCGTTCTGCAAAAGTGATGTCACAGTAGTGCCAACACGACCACCCACGCTGACCCAAAACTCTAAGCCATCATCCAAATGCAATTCTTTATCAAGTTTCAGTGTCGCTTTGTTAGCTGCTTTATCAAGCTTAACAACACGCCCCACCAAAACACCGCGATTGTTTGGCCGGCGGTCGCTCATCATTTCCCTGCCGGGCCGCTCCAGCAGATAAGCAGTTGTAAAATCACGATTAAAGATCTGTTCAATATTGGCAAAATCTTCTTCCGGCACCTGGTAATCACCGCCAAGATAACTGTCGATAGCCCTGCGATAAGCATCGACAACTACGGCTACATATTCAGGACGCTTCATACGTCCTTCGATTTTATAGGATGTTACACCGGCTTCGATCAGCTGCGGTAAAATATCCAAAGTATTCAAGTCCTTAGGACTCAAAAGATATTGCCCTGCGTCTTTGCCGCTCAGCAGATCTTCTCCTGCTTCATTGACCAGCTTATAAGGCAGACGGCACGGCTGAGCACAACGTCCGCGATTGCCGCTGCGGCCGCCGATCAGGCTGCTCATCAAACATTGACCTGAATAACATACGCACAAAGCTCCATGAATAAAAACTTCTATTTCTGTATCTGTGCCATGACAGATCGTATTTATTTCTTCCAGACTCAACTCGCGCGCCAGAACAACACGTTCCATACCGGCTTCAGCAGCAAGCTTAACACCCTCGGAATTAGTAACCGTCATCTGCGTACTGGCATGCAAAGGCAGGTCCGGCACTATTTGCCGGGCCAGACGGATCACACCCAGATCCTGTACGATAATACCGTCGATGCCCACATTACTCAAAAACAGCAGATAATCAGCCAATTCGCCCAGCTCACTGTCATCGACCAGCGTGTTGACAGTGATATACAGTCGCACACGGTGCATATGAGCAAAGTAAACAGCCTTCTGCATTTCTTCACGGTCAAAATTACTGGCATACTGACGTGCGCCAAAAGCTTTGCCCCCCATATATACAGCATCAGCACCGGCATTCACCGCCGCTTCCAACGCTTCCCAGCTCCCGGCAGGAGCGAGCAGTTCGATGGTTTGCTTTTTCATTAACTAAAAACCTCTTCTCTAAATATCCTTCGCCGCTTTCAGCAAGGCTTCATATTCACGACGTAAGGTATATAACTCTCCCGCCAGATCCAACGCCGCCCATACAGCGACTTTGGAAGTTGTGACCAAATGCTGGCTTGTCGCCAGTTTCTGCATTTTTTTATCGACCATTGCCGCAATCGCGTCCACATCAGTACGCGGCAAATCAGTCTTTAAAGTATATTCATCATTAAAAATTTTCACGGTAACGGCAGTTTTTTCCATCTCAGACCTCCGTTATCACAATACTTTAACAGTAAAGCTGAATTTGTCAAAGCCGCTGCCTTTTTCCCAGGCACGCTTATATTCCATATTCACCTTGTATTCGCCCGGCTCCTGGGCACCGAAAACAATTATTTCTAATCCAGGCATTCCGGTCCGGTTGTTGGCAGCATTACCAGGCAAAACATAAGAACGTCCCAGTTCATAAAACTGACCAGCATAACCATTACCCTCTACAAACCAGGAATAACCCGTTGTACGATTGGATTCCAACTGTAAAGCCAGCAGCTCTCCGGCCTTCACAGTTACGACCTTATCCTCAACAGCACGAGTCAATCCATATACCGTCAGTAAACGGCCTGCTTCGCCTGTACGCAGCAACGGAAACAATTTACTATAAGAAACAAAATTACTGTAAGCAGCACCACTGCTGGTACGCGTATAAATACCGTTATCAGCAAATAACACGCCTTCATAAGCGCCTAAAATTTCATGTACGGCATTGCCTTCGCCAACAAAATCGCGAATGCTGAACTCATTGCCGGTAGTCATATCTAAATTTACAGCCTGATAAGCAGTACGGCCGCCGTTAGTCGCTTTCAGCAAAATACCGACTAAGCTGGGACGGTTCAGCTTCACTTCATAGCTGACTGTACCGCTGCCGCCAACCTGCGCCAGCAAGTCTTTGACTTTGCTGTTCAAAATGCCGTTAACACTTTTTTGAAGATTAGTATATCTCAGACCATCAATCTCCGGTATCTCGCCCTGCATATTCTTTGTCGCAACAACTTTGCTGAAAACAGTTGTTGGTTGCTCGGCAAAAGCTACAGTACTTAATCCCAGTATCAGGCAGCACAGTAAAATCCCCAGTATTCTCATCAGCGTCGCACCTCTTTCAATAAATATTTTTGATTTAAGCTAAGGCCTTGATATATTGAACAGCCTTGCGCATTCTGCTCAAGGTAGTTTCTTTCCCCAGCAGCACCATAACATCAAATAAGCCCGGGCTTACAGTACGCCCTGTCAGAGCCAAGCGTGTCGGATGCACAACTTTTCCCAGTGATAATCCCTGCTCTTCGGCAATCTTATTATAAGCGGCTTCCGTACTGGCAAGATCAAAAGTCTCTAACGCTTCAAGCGCATTGATGCAGACAGTTAAGAGCTCGGCTGCTTCCGGTTTAAAATGCTTGCCGACACCTTTTTCATCATAGCTTTCTACATCTTTAAAGAAGTATTCTGCGGCTTCAACAACTTCCTGCAGTGTTTTGACACGTACGCGCACTACGTCTACCAAACGGGCAAAATAATCTTTATTTGCCTCCAGCCATGCTTCATCTACCAGGCCGGATTTGATGAAGAAGATTTTTGCCTCAGGCAGAACTGCTTCCAGCGGCAATGCTGATAAATATTGTCCGTTCATCCATGTAAGTTTTTTCGTATCATAAACGGCTGCCTTTTTCGACATTTTTTCCAATTCAAACTGAGCCACAGTGTCCTGCAGCGAGAAAATTTCTTCTTCGTTGCCCGGAGCCCAGCCCAGAAGAGTCAGATAATTTACAATTGCTTCCGGTAAATACCCCTGTTCACGGAATTCTTCAACAGAAGTTGCGCCGTGACGTTTACTTAACTTACTGCGGTCAGGAGCAAGTATCATCGGCATATGTCCAAATTTAGGAACAGCAAAACCACAGGCTTCATAAAGCAGTACCTGCTTAGGAGTATTGGATAAATGTTCTTCGGCACGCAGCACGTGACTGATGCGCATTAAATGGTCATCAACGACCACAGCAAAATTATAGGTCGGCATACCATTAGTTTTAACGATGACAAAATCATCAAATTGCGTTAAATCAAAAGTAACGTCGCCGTGGATAAGATCATGTACTGTCAGGTTTCCTTCCGTAGGTATTTTAATGCGTACGGAATAAGGCTCACCCTTAGCTGCTCTGGCCTTTGCTTCCTCGACAGGCAAATCTCGGCAGGTGCGGGCATAACGGAACGGCTGTTTGGCCGCACGTTGTTTCTCGCGTTCTGCTTCCAAAATTTCCGAAGTACAGAAGCAATAATATGCCTTACCTTCTTCCAACAGCTGTTCGGCAACCTTGCTGTAAATCTCACGACGCTCTGATTGGTAATATGGACCCACTTCACCGCCTACTTCAGGTCCTTCATCCCAGTTCAGCCCAAGCCATTTCAAACTGGTAAGTATTTGGCTTACGCTGTCTTCTTTCAACCGTTCAGTATCAGTATCTTCAATACGCAGCACCAGCTTACCATTATGTTTTTTAGCAAAAAGCCAGTTAAATAAAGCTGTTCTTGCTCCACCGATATGTAAATAACCCGTTGGGCTGGGTGCAAAACGCACACGCACTTCTTCCATGTTATCGTCTCCTCAAATTGAAAAATGAAAATTCTATATCATTATAATTATATTACGAACAAAGTAAAAAAGCAAAGCAGCCCTGCCTTAGCAGGACTGCTTTGCAGCAGATTTTACAGTTATTTTTCTTCTCAGCCTGTTTTTATCGTTTGGTTTACTTTTTTAAGCAGATGCTTCTTCTTTTACAGCTTCCGCCAAAATCTCGATCGCCAGACAAATATCTTCGTTGTCAGCATATTCTGCCGGGTTATGGCTGATGCCGCCTTTACAGGGGACAAACAGCATACTTGCAGGAGCCAGTTTAGCCATGTGCATAGCATCGTGGCCGGCTCCACTGTTCATATGGCGATAAGCGATACCTTTCGCCGCACAGATAACATCCAGCTTTGCTGCCAGCTCTTCCGACAAAGCGACAGGATTATCGGCTGTCAGCATATCCATAGTGATAGTAATACTGTCATTTTTAGCAATTTCTGAAACCGCATCACGAATATCGCTCAAGGCACAGTTGATACTTTCTTCATCTACTCCGCGCAAATCTACCCACAAGGTAGCCTTGCCAGGAACTACATTGATCGAAGACGGCTCTACATCCAAAACACCAACTGTAGCTACCGTGCCGCTTTCCGCTTCATTAGTTGCAGCTTCTTCAATGGCTATAACAAGCCTGGCCGCACTTACAAGCGCATCTTTACGAAAACCCATGGGAGTGGCTCCGGAATGATCAGCTATACCTTCGACAATGATTTTAAACCGCGTCGGCGCCGCAATATTATGAACGATACCAATGCGTTCACCTGTTTCTTCCAGTACCTTACCCTGTTCAATATGTATTTCCCAAAAACTTTTAAAGCAGCCTGCTGCTTTACGTGCCTGTTTGTAGGCAGCAGGGTCACAGCCCCATTCTGTCAGTGCTTCTTTAAAAGTCACTGCACCTTCTTTGGCAGCGCCCGAGAATTTATCAGGGTCGCCAACACCGGCCATCAGTTTACTGCCGATGGTAGCAAAGCCAAAACGGCTTGATTCCTCTGCCCTGAAAATAATGACCTCAATCGGCCGCTCCAGTTCTTCATCCTGCAGCATATAAAGTACTTCTAAAGCACCTACAACACCTACAGTACCATCATAGGCACCACCCTGCACGACAGTATCGATGTGAGAACCCATGGCAACAGGCGCCAAATCAGTATTTTTACCTTCACGACGCAAAAAGACATTACCAACAGCATCTACAGACAGCTTCAGCTGTAAGTCCTGTATCTGCTTGAGCAGCCATTCCTGCGCTGCTTTGTCTTCTGCCGTATAAGCCAATCTTGTGATTCCGTGTTCTGTTTTGCCAAATTGCGCCAGCCCCTGTAACAGTCCGGCTACTCTTTCTTTGTTTATCGCCTGCATAACAGTCCCCTCACTTTCTCACACTTATTTATTCTTATTTTGACGGCGGTTAGAGCCGGTCTTAGGTGCTTTACGTTTATCCACGACAGCTTTTTTACCGCGTTTCGGTTTAGCAGCTTCTGCCTTACGTTTTTTCTGTACTGGCGCATGCTCACGACGGGCTATCGTTTTGCCGTCTAAATTCTGCCGTTCCATTTTCACATCAAGCTTGTTTTCAATATTTTTGAGCCATTTTACTTCTTCAGCAGTGTATAAGGTAACTGCAATCCCCTCGTTACCGGCACGCCCAGTACGTCCTATTCTATGCACATACCAGTCTACGTCATGCGGTATATCATAATTAACGACATGAGTCACGCCTTCGATATCCAGCCCACGTGCAGCCAGATCACTGGCAACCAGGACCTGCAGCTTGGCCTCACGGAAGGCTTTCATTACTGTTTTGCGTTTGGCCTGCGACATCTCACCATGCAGCACATCTACATTATATCCCTGAGTTCCCAGCCACTCACCCAATTCTTTTGTGCGTTCTTTGCTGAAGCAAAAAACAATCATCAGATAAGGATTGTAACGGTCTATTAATGAAGCAACAGCCTTATTACGATATTCGTCCGTAGTTTTGATGCAGATCTGTTTGATATTTTCAACCGTTGCTTTATTAGGGTCAATATCGATCAAAGCACAATTACGGGTAATACGTTTACCAAGCTTCTGCACTTCCTCTGATAAGGTAGCACTGCACAGCATAGTCTGCCGTTCCGGATCAGTCATTGCGATAAGCTCCGAAGCTTCATCAATAAAGCCCTGCTTAAGCATTTCATCAACTTCATCCAAAACCAGATATTTAACTCCGCCAAGGTTAGTATTGCCTTTGCGGATATGATCTAAAAGACGCCCCGGCGTACCGATCAAAACATGGCTTTTGCCGTCCAGCTTATGCTTCTGCGCCTCAAAATCACGGCCGCCGGTAACCGCAAGCACCTTTACTTCACTTCCGCCCAATAACTTCTTCAGCTCTACTGCTATCTGCTGCGCCAGTTCACGAGTCGGCGTAATCACCAACGCCTGTACAAAAGGCTTAGCCGCATCCAGACGTTCTACCATCGGTACTAAAAATGCCAGTGTTTTACCAGTACCTGTCTGCGCTCTTGCGATAACATCACGGCCTGCAAATAAGGCCGGTATAGCCTGTTCCTGAACAGGCATCGGCTTTTTAATACCCATTTGCTTAAGCAGCTCAACCGTTTCAGCACAAACCTTCAATTCTGCAAAACTATTCACCATATTTCTCACCGCTTTCATTTCAAATCCTAAAATTAAATAATAAAAAAAGCGTCCGATGCGGGACGCTCCGTCAATCTCTTGCTTGACTATGTAGTTGTACTGCTTGCATTCACCATAAAAAAATGGTGCCGAGGACCGGAATCGAACCGGTACGGGGATCACTCCCCGAGGGATTTTAAGTCCCTTGCGTCTGCCAGTTCCGCCACCCCGGCAAAAAGTGGAGGCGACACCCAGAATCGAACTGGGGATAAAGGTTTTGCAGACCTCTGCCTTACCGCTTGGCT
>ULUT01050879.1_pt1 | contig 47457 bp, 38 predicted proteins | sample 1958691 | NCBI WGS metagenome assembly ULUT01 (sample SAMEA4835766, study PRJEB28245) | human gut metagenome | biome: gut microbiome; material: fecal sample | place: Denmark | collected 2008 | reverse complement strand
GATGCGGTCGCCGCCTTGCGGCTCCAATTCCGTCTTCGAAAAAGTGTTCAATTATAATTACCTATATCGCACTCTCTTCCTGTTTATGAAAACTCGATGTTGCGATAAAGAGCGCGGAAGGCGCGATTTGAACAAAACCAAGCGTACCGAGCGTACGCGATTTTGGACAAATCGCGGCTGACAAAGCTATTTGCGCAACAGCGAGTTTTCAGCAGCAGCGGATGAGATCGCCGCCCATGCACTCACAACAACAATCCGCGCACCAAAGTGCCTGACACGCCGAGCAAATGCCGTCCGCAACGGCGCCGTCGCGCTGAGTGTAGGTGCGGTCGGTTTGAGCCGAATCGGCGTTGTAAACGCCTTGCGCGCCTTCTTTGTCGTATGGACGAGAACCGTCGATTTTCTTTTTCAAGTTGTCAAGAGCACGTTGATATTTCTCGTTTTGCGGGTCCATTTGAAGAGCTATTTCAAGCTGTTTTTTGGTGTCGTTGAGCCAGTTTTTCTCATAGAACACGACGGACTGATAATAGTGCCATTCTGCACCGCGATAGGACATATCGTCGAGAAGTTTTTGCGCGGTTTCTATGTCTTTTGAACGTATCGCTTGCTTGACTTGCTCGTAGGCGGACTCGCCTTCGCCCGTAACGGTTGCCGACTCGACAGCCATTTCCATTGCCTGCTGATATGCATCGTCGAGTTGATTGAGCATGCTTGCCGCCTGCGCGCCGCTTTCTCCTTCGTCGAAAACGTGAGCCTGATAATAGGCTCGTTTCTGTTTGTACGCTTCAAGGATTTCGCTTTGCGTAGCGTTTTTATCCACGCCGAGAATCACAAACGGGTTAGTTGGCATTTTTCTTCTCCTTTGAGCAAACGCTCCATCTGCATTTTTATGCCGAGATAGACGGTGTTGCTGAGCACGCCTTCGTACTTGACGATGTTCATGGCGTTGTAACTGCCCACCATCTTGTTATACGTCGATTTCAACAAAAACGACAGTTCATCTGCGTTTTTGACAAGATAATCTTGCTTATTTGTACATTCGCCGTAATTTAGCAACAGCGGATTGTACCTGTTTTTCTTCTGATCTTTTTCAACGTCGTCCACCGCGTCGAGCAAATATACGAGCCGTCCGAGATTGTATGTGAACGTGTCGATGACGTCGTCGGTCTTTATGAGAGAGCGAGTTATATCTCTCATAAGAGTGGCGAAAGTGTCTGCAACTCTGTCTATGCTGTCGCACTTTTGTTTTTCAAGCGCATTGAGCGATGAAAAACTTTTCTTCATCATCTCGTCGATTTCAGGCAAGCGTTTTGCCGCTTTTCTCTTGCGAAGAGCAAGTCTCCACTTGATGAGTATACGCGATTTTTTGCCGTCGGCAACGTCGTCTTCGGCGTTGTAGTATACGAGCATAACGGCAATATCCGCCATCTTTTTTGACAAATCGTCGGTTGAAACGACGACTTTTTTCTTGCCGTTGTACACGCACAACTTTCGCTCGAATTTCACGTCGAGATTTGCAAGCGAATGGATAAGCACGTTGTAAAACGTCACGTCGTAGTTGGTGCAAAGTCTAGTGATTTGCGACCCCGTCTCGCCGAGCGTTTTGCACAGTCCGCAATAAAACGCCTGAAACACGTTGAAATCCTTTATATACATATTCTGTTTGTCGGGTATCACGTATCCAAACATTCTTTGCTCCTATTTTACATATTAAAGTATGTCAATTAAACGCACATTAAAATCAGACTTGCACGAATCCGACTTTTCTGTACACTTTCGCAAGCGTCTTGTTTGCGATGCGCATTGCCTGTTGCGCGCCGTTTCTCATCACGTCTTCGAGATAGTCCTTATGAGACATGAGATACGCGTGTTTTTCTTGAATGGGACGGAGATATTCCACCACCGCTTCACCGACCTTGGTCTTGAAATCGGCGTATGATGCCCCTGCAAACTCTTTTTCTACGCTTTCGACAGGCGTATCGGTGATGACCGAATATATCGTGATAAGGTTGCTTATTCCCGGCTTGTCTTCGGCGAATACGATGCTGTCTCCGCAGTCCGTCACCGCACGCTTAAACTTGCGCATAATATCGTCGGGCTTGTCGAGAAGGTGGATAACCCCGTTGGTGTTGTCGTCCGTCTTCCCCATCTTCGTGGTCGGGTCGAGAAGATTGAAAATCTTTGCGCCTTGTTTGGGGAAAATTCCGTCGGGCACGACGAACGTCGGCGAATATTTGGAATTGAAACGGCAAGCAATGTCGCGAGCAAGTTCCAAATGTTGTTTTTGGTCTTTCCCGATAGGCACGAGATCCGCTTGATAAAGCAAAATATCCGCCGCCATAAGCGTAGGATACGTGAAAAGTCCAAGATTGACGTTTTCGGGGGCTTTTTGGCTCTTTTCTTTGAATTGAGTCATGCGGCTCGCTTCACCGAATTGCGTATTGCAATCGAGCACCCATGCAAGTTCGGCGTGTTGCGGCACTTGCGATTGCACAAAAAGAATGCTCTTTTCGGGGTCGAGCCCGATTGCAAGGAAGAGTGCCATAAAATCGTAAGTGCGACGGCGAAGGTCCGCCGGCACGTTGTCCACGGTTATTGCATGCATATCCGCTATGGTGTAGATGCAATTGTAATCGTCTTGCAGCTTGACCATATTTTTGAGAGCGCCGATATAGTTGCCGAGTTGCAAATCGCCCGTCGGCTTCAGTGCGCTGTATACCACTTTTTGTTTTTCGTTTTCCATAAATATACCTTCAGTATGCTATGAGTACGTTTTGTATGCTTTTATTCTCTGCTCATTTCGTCCGCAACTTCGAGAACGACTTTTTTCGTCTCCGAGCGGTCGATAACTCTCGTGTGAATTTCCTTTGCTCCCTGCAACTCGTATATACTTTCGGGGCATTCGAGCGCGGTGAGACTGAAAAGTTTCATAATTGCCTTATACGGATCTTTTTCTCTTCCGCCGATTGCACAAAGAACGTCAACGGGAAATTTGTACGGGTTTGCCGTGGACACGATAATCGCCGTCGTTTCGTCGTCGGTCTCGCAAGAATAGTCGTTGTATACGCTTGCGGCAACGGCGGTGTGCGTGTCCATAATGTAGTCGTCAAGGTCGAAGAATGTAGCTATTGCGTTTTTCGTATCTTCTTCGTCCGCCCAACCCGCTTCGAACTTTGATATATCCACTTCGTTGAGATTTATCTCGAATTTTCCTTTGTTCTTCAAGTCGGAATACAACTTGCGCACTTTTTCGTCGTCTCTGTCAAACAACTCGTATATCAATCTTTCAAGATTGCTCGATACGAGAATGTCCATAGACGGCGACATCGTTTTGTAAAAATCGCGCTTTGCGTTGTACACTCCCGTATTGAAAAAATCAGTGAGAACGTTGTTTGCGTTTGACGCGATTATGAACTTTTTCACGGGAAGCCCCATGCGATAAGCGTAATAGCCCGCAAGCACGTCCCCGAAATTGCCTGTCGGCACGACGAATTCCACTTCGTCTCCAAGCGATATTTCTTCCGCATCCACAAGGTCGCAGTATGCAGAAACGTAATATGCGATTTGCGGCGCAAGTCTTCCCCAGTTTATGGAGTTTGCGCTTGACATCTCGATGCCTTTGCATTTCAGCGTATTTATGACGTCTTCGTCCGTGAAAATACGCTTGACGGCGGTTTGCGCGTCATCAAAATTGCCTTTTATCCCGAAAACGTGCAAATTTTTGCCCTTTTGCGTGACCATTTGCATGCGTTGCATTTCACTCACGCCTTCGCTTGGATAAAACACAACGACTTGAGTTCCGTCAACGTCTTTGAAACCTTCAAGAGCCGCTTTTCCCGTGTCTCCGCTCGTTGCGGTGAGAATCAACGTTTTGTCGGTTATGCCGAGTTTTTGCTTGCTTGCAAGCAAAAGATAAGGCAACAGCGTAAGTGCCATATCCTTGAACGCACAAGTCGGACCGTGCCAGAGTTCGAGCATAAAAAGCCCGTCTTCCACTTTCACGACGGGACAAACGTCTCCGTCAAAGCGCGAATATGCCTTTGATGCGTACACCAAAAGCTCGTCAAAAGAAAACTCGTCCATATATAAGGACAAGATTTTTGCGACGCGAGCGGGATAGTCGAGCGCGATAAGGTCTTCGAAGTCTTTTTCGCTTAAAATCGGAAACGACGACGGAACGAAAAGTCCGCCGTCATCCGAAATACCTTTTACAATCGCTTGGCTCGCAGAAATCTCAACTTTGGAATTTCTGGTGCTGGTGTATTTCATAACCAATCCTTACTTGCGAAGAAACTCCGGGAAATTCTCTTCGTTTTCGCTAACGGTGATCACGAATTGCGTATTCGTGTTCTTTGCCACTTCACGAATGTCGTTGAAGAAATCTTCCATTTCAAAAACGGTCTTGCCGAGCATTCTGTGTGCGCCGTCGATGTAGAGAGTTTCTATATCGTGGTTGCCTGCGAGCAGACCTTTGATGAAACCGATGAGTGCTTCTTCACTGATAGGTGCGTCGCCCTTCTTGAGTTGTTTGGCGTTGACCACGCGAACTTGATAACGAAGAGAATACATATATCTGTCCGTATCCGTCACAAAGACGATATCGCCCTTTGCGGTTTCGACGTTGTCGTTTGCCATATCGATGATAATTTTGGTTTTGCCTGTACCTTTTGCGCCTGTGATGAATTTAATCATGTAGCACCTCCGTACTTATATTATATATAATATATCCGTCAATTTCAACCCGCAATTTTCAAAAATCGACACTTTTTCAAAAGTGGTGTTTTTTTTGCGTTTTTACGGTTTAAAATTACAAATTTTTCTGCTTTTATCATACGAGAGTATGATATTTCCTTATTCTTCCACGTTTTCGAGCATCTTGTTCTGAAGAGCAATCTGCAATGCGGAAATCATCTCGTCCATATCTCCCAACAAAAACTTGTCGAGGTTGTAAAGCGTGAGTCCGATTCTATGGTCCGTCACACGTCCTTGCGGGAAATTGTAGGTGCGAATACGCTCGCTTCTATCCCCCGTTCCGACCTGTGCGCGGCGATTTTCCGCGTATTCCTTCTGCGCCTGCGACTGATAAAAATCGTACACTCGGGATTTAAGCACTTTTAGAGCCTTTTCTCTGTTTTTAATCTGACTTCTTTCGTCTTGGCACTCCACCACAATGCCCGTCGGAATATGCGTCATGCGTATTGCGCTTTCCGTCTTGTTGACGTGCTGACCGCCTGCGCCGCCACTTCTGTAGGTATCCACTTTGATGTCGTTTTCGTTGAGATTCACTTCAACGTCCTGCGCTTCGGGAAGCACCGCAACGGTGACCGTCGACGTATGCACTCTGCCTTGCGATTCGGTTTCGGGAACGCGTTGCACTCTGTGCACGCCGCTTTCGAATTTAAGTTTTCCCCATGCGCCTTTACCCGCTATCATGAAAACGAGTTCCTTTGCACCGCCGAGTTCGGTGAAATTCATATTGACTTCTTCCACTTTCCAGCGATTGTTTTCGGCATAATGACGATACATCTTCATGAGTTCAGTGCCGAAAAGTGCCGCTTCGTCTCCGCCCGCGCCCGCGCGTATTTCCATAATAACGTTGTTGTCTTCGTTCGGGTCTTTCGGAAGAAGTGCGATTTTCAAATCCGCGCCGTCCTTTTCCATATCTTCGCGCAAATCGTCAAGTTCTTGCTTTTCGAGTGCTTTCATGTCCTGATCGCTCTCGATGGCAATCATCTCTTCGAGATCGTCAAAGTCGCTCTTATGTTTCAAATACCTGTCGAATATCTCCACGATAGGTTCGAGATCGCTGTGTTCTTTTGAAAGTGCGCGGAATTTCTCCTGATCGGAAATGATTTCGCTCTTTGACAAAAGTTCGCCCACTTCGACGTAGCGCGCTTTTATTTTATCGAGTTTCGCAAGCATACCGTCGGATATTTTCATTTTATCTTCACCACGGCGATACGATCGTTTCCTTCTATGTCTTTGAGTATCTCGACGTCGTAATTTGCAAAAATCTCCGCGATCTTATCTGCTTGATCGTATCCGAATTCAAGGAGCAACACACCGTTTTCTTTGAGATGTTCGTCAAGTTTGTCTGCGATTATGCGGTAAAACTTGAGACCGTCCACATCTCCGTCGAGAGCGAGTTTCGGCTCGAAATCTTTCACTTTAGCGTCAAGTTTCGACACTTCTTCGGTGGGGATATACGGCGGATTCGACACGATTACGTCAAATTGTTTCTTTGCAACCGCACTCCACATATCGCCCTTTGAAAAGTCCACGCGCACGCCCGTGTTGAGCGAGTTTGCAAGCGCGACGTCTATTGCGCCGACGCTGACGTCGCATGCGGATACGTTGGCTTTGGTGTTCTTTGCGATTGCCACCGCAATCGCACCGCTTCCCGTGCAAAGATCGAGCACATCGCACTTCTTGTCGCCGTCCATAGCGGCGTTTTTCTCGTCGATGACTTTGATTGCCTTTTCGACGAGTTCTTCCGTTTCGGGTCTCGGAATAAGCACGTTCTGATTTACGGAGATTTTGATTCCGTAAAAATACGCATATCCGAGCGCATATTGAAGCGGCGTTCCGTCCGCCATCTTCTTTGCGATGCTCTCTGCGCTTTCAAACTCCGATTTCGTGAGAGTTTTCATTTCTTTCAGTTCACTGCGTTTTTTGCCGGTAACTTCGACCAAAAGCCAGTCTATATCCGCTTCGTCCGCGCCTTTTGCGATGTTTTCGAGTTTGTTTCTCGCAACGCCGTACGGCACGCGGATATCGAATTTTCTCTCTTCGAGATTCGGATTCGCGTCCATCTCCTGCACCGTTTTGAATGCGGTTATGGACACTTCGAGCATATCGTCGGTAGGCTCTTTGGTGGTGAGTTTTTGAAGAGCCATGCCCGGTGCGCGAAGAATACGCACAAACAAGCAATCGCTCTTTGCAAGGAGTTTCAGAAGTTCGTAACTAATACCTGCAACGACGGGCAGGAACAAAAGTTTGAATCCGATTTTTATAAGTCCGTTGATGAATTTCGCACCCACTTCGCTCACTTGGTCTGCGGTGACGAAAAGTCCGCACTTTTCAATCATTACGTTGATAAGCACAAACACCATAATACTGACCGCCACAACGAAGAAAAGGAACGTCGTTCCGCAACGGGAATGTTCTCTTCTCATCTTTTTTGCGTTTTCGACGGTAAGGTCGAGCCCATGCTCATAGCAAGTAATGACTTTGTGTTCCGCACCGTGATACATAAACACTCTGCGCACGTCTTTCATCAGCGTGACGAGAAGAATGTAAGTTATGAATATGCAAAGCATAATCACGCCTTCGATAAGACTGTACCAAAGGCTGTACAAATCCGAGTTTGCAATCGCATTTATATTGTCGCAAATCGCGGTTGCAATGACATTCGGAAGCACCATAAACAGCGCAACCGCAAGCAACACGCCGAGAACGACGGAAAATCCCATAAGCAAATTCATGGGTTTGATTTTCAATTTGTCCGCCATCCACTTTTCCGCTTTGCTCGGCTCGGCATAATCGCCGTACACTTCCGCAGAGCGCATCATAATGCCCGTGCCCTGAAAAAGTTGCGTGAAAAGATTCACCACGCCGCGAATGAACGGCAAGCGCAAAAACCAATTGCGTTCTTTGGGACTTTTGATATATTTGCTTTCAACCGTAATGTCACCGCTTGGCGTACGAACGGCGGTCGCAATGGAATGCTCGCCTTTCATCATAACGCCTTCGAGAACGGCTTGACCGCCGATGCTCGTGCGGCGCACCGCCTTAGACTTTTTGTCGATGACGTTTTTCGGTCTCGGCTCTTTGACTTTTTTTGTTTTTTCTTTCATATTTTGTTTTATGCGGATAAGGCTTCGCTTTCCACAATTATTAATTATTAATTTCTCGCCGACGACGCTGTTTGCCAAACAGCACACTCTCTTTTGAGTGGGATATTGAGATGAATAGCAAGAAAGGTGCGGCTTGAACCAAAACCCAACGTACTCAAACGTACGTGATTTTGGGGCAAGCCGTGCCTGACGCAGCTAGTCGCTCAATATCCCACTCAAAAAAAGAAAAATGCAGACACGGCGTAATCCCCCGCAGTCTGCATCTTCTTTTCCTGTTAGTCGAGATTGTATCTCTTCTTGAATTTGTCGACGCGTCCGCCTGTGTCAACAAGTTTTTGTTTGCCCGTGAAGTACGGATGGCACTTGGAGCAAATTTCAACACGAAGTTCGTTGACGTTCTTGGTGGTACCGGTCTGGAATGTGTTTCCGCATGCACACACGACTGTTACGTCATGGTATTGGGGATGGATTCCTTCTTTCATTTTGATTCTCCTGACTCGTTTTTCTATACCCACACGCGCCAGTATGTTACGCGAATATGATATAAAGTTTCTTTATTATATCTTCGTTGAGCGTAAATGTCAAGCGTCTAGGAAGACTGAAAAAAATGAAATTTGTTTTAATAATTTCCCATTTTCCGACTATGCGTTGCGTGTGAGCACGTCAAGAAGTTTGTTGCGCTCGACTTCAAGGTCTCTGTCGGTTAGCGTACGAGCCTTTTTATCGCTTGCGATTCTGCCTTCGAGCGCAATACGAACGGGGTTGTCTTCAAAGACGAAATACTCGTCTGCGCAAAGAAGGCATTCGTCTATTGCGTGAGTTACGAATACTACGGTTCTTGGTTCGATTAAATTGAGTTCGACGAGTTTTTTGATAAGTCTCGATTTGAGAGCGGTGTCCAACGCTTTGAACGGTTCGTCGAGAAGAAGGACTTTGCTCGGATAAAGGAACGCACGCGCCATAGCTACACGTTGAGCCTGTCCGCCGCTTATCTCGTTTGGAAGAGAATGAAGAACGTCGCCTATCTCAACGAGCGCAGCCATTTCTTCAATCATTTTTTTGCGATTGTTTTTGTCTTTGTAAATCGAGCGTAATATCAAATCAAGGTTTTTATACACCGAAATCGTGGGGATTAACCTGTCTTTTTGAAAAATATAACTCACTTCGCCGTCAACGCCGCTTATTTCTCCGTCGCACGTTTTCAGCCCTGCAAGCACGTTCAAAAGAGTGGTCTTTCCAACACCGCTTCCGCCGAGAACGACGTTTATTTCGTTCTCTTTGAAGGTGACGTCAAAGCCGTCGAATATAACTTTGTCGCCGTATCCGCAATTAAGATTTTTCACGACTATATCACTCATCTTGCCACCTTCCAAATTTTCTTGAATATAAGTACGACGCCTTCGAGCGCAAAACTGAACGCAATCGCAACCAGCGTCCACGCAAGCAAATACGCAATCTCAAACGTGGCATTTGCCACCGAGATTTTGCCGCCTATACTTTTGCTCACTCCTGCCAAAATTTCAGCCGCCACCACGACTTTGAGAGTGAGCGAAAGCGTGGATTTGCTCGTGTCGAAAAGGCACTCCGCAACCGACGGAAGATATATGCCGACAATCTTGTTCCAAGGCGAAACTTTGTATACTTTTGCCATTTCGAGAAGGTCCTTATCAACTCCCGAAATCGCACCGTAAAACGCCGAGTACATGATGGGAAACGCCACCAGAAAACCGACAGTCACCGCCATAACGTTGCTTGTTGCAAACGCATACAGAATGAGTATCACCGCAACCGTCGGCGCGGATCTCAAAAACGTGACGATGGGAGATATGATTCTATGCACGGGGTTTGCAAGTCCGCCAAGCGCTGCAAGAGCAAGCGCGGCAACAAAGGATATAACAAAGCATATCAGCGTGCGCGCAAGGCTCATGCCCACCGCCGTCCAAAATCCCGATTCCTTGCACAGCGAGAAGAAACTTTCAATCACGACGTCGGGCATCGGCAAAACGAGCGGATTGTCTTTGACTTTCGCAACAATCGCCCATATCGCCAGCACCAGAGCAAACGAAACGAGCGGATAGACGATATTGCTCGCCACCCGCCACGCTTGTTTTTTGTCGATTTTGATTTGTTTTTTCTCTTTCATAAAATCAGAATATCAAAGATTTTGCGCTTTGCCAATCGATATCGTTCCCTTTTGCGTCTTTTGGCATAACTTTTTCAAGGAAAGTTATCACTTGCGCCTTTTGCACATCGTCAAGGCGAGTTGCGTTCAATGCGCATCTGTCAATGGCGATTGCGGGAAAATTTGCGCTCTCGTACAAGTTCGTTTGCGCAAAACTCGTAACGTCCGCTTTATGTCCGCTCACCCACTTCTTGCTTGCCGCAAGAGCGTCGAAGAGTTCGTTCATAAACTTTTCGTTTGAATAGAGTCTCTCGGACACGAAAAGACCTGCCTGCGGATAGTTGCTTGCGCCGCTCGCTTTTGCGTATTCGGATTGCAAATTCATCTCGGCATTGAGTTTAAGTCTCTTTGATTGAGCAGTTGCGGCAGGCTCGCCGACAACCATAAAATCCACTTGACCGCCTTGCAAAAGTTGCGCTGCGGCAGCGCCGTCCGCGGCATATCTCACGCTCACCTGATTTTCGCTCGGAGCGGTGTTTTCGTCAACGATTGCAATGCCGTTTGCGCTCAAAACGTATCTGAACACAAGCCCCGGCACACCCGTTTTACCGATGCACGCAATCTTCTTGCCCTTTATATCGTCAATGCTTATCACGCCGCCTTTTTCGGTGTTGCCCACCATATAAAGACTGCCGTCCACCGCAATGCCGACAAGTTTGTATCCTGCTCCTTGTCTAACAAGGTTTGCGCCGCCGTTGACGGGCATGATGACGATATCGCTCGTTTTTGCGGACATCTCCGCTGCAATATTTGCCGGCTTGACCACCTTGTACATGACGGATATATCGCCGATTTTGGCATTGTCGGTTGCAAGGCGCAACATCGCAAGCGCAGGCGTACCTTCGGGCGCGGAGAACGTGACGTTCTCGATTATATCCTTATCTCCGGGCTTTTCGCCGCACGCAACAAGCGCAAAGCACGCCACCGCAACCATTGCCAACATAGCAACAAAGGCAATTATTCTCTTTGTATTTTTCATATATTTATCTCCTATTTATACTAAATTTTATCAAGTATTTATACGTTCGTTTTGTCAGATTTCAAAAGCCGTCAAAGCGGATTTCACGCTTAGGCTCTCAAATCGTCCCAGTTTTCCCGTCAGTGCTGATATACGCTCTTGCGTGCCTTCCACGATAAGCGCGATTGCGTTCGCTTCTTCCCTTGGAACGCCCATTCTGCCGATAATAATATCTGCAAATTCGCTCAAAACTTTCTGCATTTCGACGGCAACCGTTCTGTCACCTTTAAGGACGATTCCTACCACTCCGATACGTTGTTTCATGGTTTGTGTTTCTCCTTCCAACAAAAACGCTACCGTGCAAAACGGTAGCGTAAAAATTCGTTATACTCGCTTCTTACACTCCGTCTTGCAGTCTGCCTGTTGCCATCGTTTCGGGCGCACCCTACACTCCGTCTTTGCAAACCGACATCGTTTTTGATTCGATATTTTTTTATCTATTTTTGATTTTATACTATATTTTCGCCTTTGTCAACAAACAAAAGCAATGTTGTTTCCGCTTTTTAGAACAGGAACAAGAAGGTGAAACCAAGCATACAACTGCGCTTGAAAATCGGCATATACGTTCCGTCAATCTCTTCTTCGGTGAGATTTTGGCTCACGATGCTCATATCCGCAAGTTGCTTGATTGCGGCTTTCATATCCGAATTTTCGGCATAATAGTCTTCGACAAACGCTTTCAGGTCGTTTTCCACTTTAATCATACAAGCGGCGATTTTTCTATTGACCGCTTCAAGTCCCGTCGTGACGTAGTAGTTGTACCACTGCTCAGTTTGTGTGTTGACGTTGTAGTTGTTGCTCTGCCCTTCCGAAAGGAAAGAATCGAATCCGCAAATGCTTGCTTGCATTGCAAGTTGGCTCGTCGTCGCTTCTCCTTTGGTGTATTTTCGATACGTTTCCTTGAACGTGTCGAAACCTTTGTTGAAGAAAAGCACCGTGGACGCAACCGTCGCAAGCGTATCTTCGTCCATAACGTCCTTGTGAGATACGTTCCATTTGCCTGCGTCGTCGCCTTCTATCGATTCTATGAGCGACGAGAAATTCAGTGCTAGGTCGAGCGCGAAAATCGGCGTGGCTTTTTGATATTCCTGTATGCCTTGCGCGCCCATTTTCTCTATGACGGCAACGAGCTGCTCTTTTGTGAACGAATCACCCCCAAGCACGCCGTTTGCCGCGCGAGCCGCCAATATTGCTTTGTTGACGGTGCAAGTTTTCTCATCCAAAGTGGCGGACGATTTGGCAACAGCAATGAAATCTTCAAGGAAACTCTCGTTTGCAAGCACGTCTCCGCCGGCAATCACCACGTCGCAAACGCTCGGGATGACGTCAACGACCATATATGCGTATTTCGCGTATTTGACGATTTGCGCGTACACGCTGGAAGAAATCGCGTTTGAGTCGAATTTGTCAATGACGAGTCCGAGCGCAACGTTGAGTTTTGCAACGCTTTGCTCGTCAAGCGAATTAGAAAGCGAAGTTACGTTTGAAAGAAGAGAGTTGACGAGAGTTTGCAACTCGCTTTCGCTTATAGAGCCGAGCGCGCCGCTTCCGTCAAACAATTTTGAATACAAGTCGTCCGTGATTGCGTTGATTGACATGTTGTATGCAAACGAAATAAGCATGTTCATGGGTTGTTTTGCCTGTTCGAATGCGGAAATCATATCCTGTTTTTCCTGCTCTGTCGGCGCAAAGTTTTGTATTGCAACGTCGGTGGACACGATTGCGTCCGCAACGTTTTTAAGTGCGGAATCCGTCGTCGTCAGGTCTTTTCTCATCTCTTCGCGCACCGACACAAGCCTGTCTCGCATATTCGAAAGAGTTTTCGCTCCGTCGGACACGAGTGCGCAAAGAAGGTCGTATGTGAGATTTGCAACGTCGTTCGGCGTAAATCCGACTTGTTTGAGCAACGGAATAAGCAATTCGGCATTTGCAGTGAAATCCGCAAGCAACGCTTTGCCATCCTTTGATTGCAGAGCGTTTGCCAAAGCGGTGATTTTGCCCGTTTGCAATGAAGAATTTTCAAGAACGGAACAAATCAACCCCGTCCAACTTCTCGTCATCACGTAATCTCCGGGATTTTGAACACCTGCCGCCGCTTCGTCGGACATATCCCACGCCCACGAAGAATTGACTCCCGTCGTAAAAGCCGCTCCGACGTCGTTTGCCGCCTGCTGTCTTTTAGCCTTCTCGTCGATGCCTTTTTTGTGACATGCGCAAAGAGAAATCGTCAAACAAACGACTAGCAAACACGCAATCAAAATTGTCAGTTTTTCTTTCTTCATTTTCTCACCGTATACGAGCGTTCTCACGCCTTTTTAACATTATATCCTTTTTTGAAATTCAGCGCAAGCGGCACGAGCGTATACGCTCCGCACATCGCAATGCCAGTCACGAACACCACCCACGTTCTGTACATAAAATCGAAGTACAGTCCAAACAGTCGCAACGCATGGATAAGACTTGCCGTCAACACCGCCGACGATACGACCGAAAGCGCAAGCGCAACGGCGGCAATCACAGCGTACTCGCAAACTTCCGTTCCGAGCAACATATTCTTTGACATACCTGCATTAAGGAGTGCGGTGCGTGCTTTCTTTGCTCCGCCCCTACCTATGAGTGCGCTCGCCGCAGTCACCGCAAATATGAATATCGCAACGACGACCGCAAGCGTGCCTATAAGATCGAACACGGACTGCATGCTTTCCATATCCCACCTGAACGCGTCGAGTGCAGATATGACGTAATAGTTTTTGTCCGCCCACTTTTCGCGAAGCGCTCCGACGGTTCTTTGCATATCCGTTCCGTCGGACACTATAAGCACCGTGTCAATTTGCTTTGAAAACGCTCTTTCAAGTACGTCGCTCGACGTCACGATATAGTTGCCGCTGAACAACTCGTGTTTGAGTATTCCGCCGACGACAACCGTTCTCGTCACGTCACCGACGGTCATTTCAATCGAATCTCCTTCGTCTATTCCGTACAACGTTTTCAACGCATAATCCACAAAAACGTAGTCTTTATCCGACGAAATGCGCTCATAAACCGTCTCTTTGGGCGTTATGAACTCAAAATCGACCATATTTATTATATCTGCAGAGCCAAGCACGTTCATAGTCTTGTCGTTGCCCGCGACTTTCACGGTGCATTGTCCCCACACCATTTTCGTCGCGTCTTTGACGCCTTGCGAAGTCTTGAAATCCTCCGCGTTCACGTCGTAGCGCACGTTGGATACGAACGCCATATTTTCAAATTCTTTAACGTACGAAGAGAATATGCTCGTTGTCAGCGACCACGCCATAAACAGCATTACGCTCACGGTTACGCCAACGGTAAGCATTGACACCGAGCGAGTGAAACGCTTTTCTCTTTGCACGTCGAGGCCTGCTATTTTCATTGACGGAGACGACGTCTTTGCAAGCACTTTTCCTGCAAGTCTAACGAGCGGCACACATCCCGTCGCAACCGTACAAAGTGCAAATATCATGCTAAGCACCGCGGCGTACGCCGTTGCCGCAGGCACGCAAAATTCTATTATAAGACACACGATCGTCAGTGCAAAAAACACAGGCGCAACCCATTTCGTCCACACTGCATTTTTTTTCAAATCGAGTTGATTTTCTCTGATCGTTGCTTTGAATGCGCGCGCCACGGGGATAAGCGAACTTGCCATTGCGCTCACAAATCCTATCGCGCCCGAAAGGAAAAGATACGGCACGTTCACGTCAAAAGTTACGCTTGACGAAAGTGTTATCTTCAAAAGTCCCACAAAAACTCCGACCGCAAGAGCCGAACCTATGAGCGCACCGAGCACGGATATTATGAAACTTTCAATGGCAAACAGCCCGAAAATTTGTCTTTTGGTTGCGCCTATCACGGTGAGTTTCGAGATAAGAGTTTTCTTTTCACTCTCGCTCATAAGGAACAAAATCACGATTACCGCAACACCGAGAAGCAAGACCGCTCCTCCTGCAAGCACCACGGGCGCGGTGAGCGACGATGTCTTTTCTTCAACGTATGCGCCGTCTTTCGACGCCTTAACGAGCATCGCCGAATATCTTTCTATGCCCTTGATTTTTTCTATAACCGTATTGACGTCCACGCCGTCTTTCAGTGACAAATATATCTCGTTGCAGAACTCGTTTGCGCTGACCGGCAACACGAGTTTTGACGCATTGCTCGTGACGCATACGAAACGATAAGGTGAATCGTCAAGGAAATATCCGCTTTGCTCGGCAATCGCTCCGACGTAAAAACTCACTTCGTTCGTCCCGAGTTTAAGACGCACGTTGTCTCCGACTCTCAATCCGAAATGTTCCGCCGCCGCTTTTGACACGACGATATTATCTTCGTTTGCGCCGCTTTCCATTCCCGACAAATCGCCGTAGGCAACGTCGATTTTTTGAAGAGTCTGCAACTGACTTGAAACGAACGCGCGCACCGAAACGTACTCGTCTTTGTACAATGCGTAAAGATTGAGCGACGGCACTATGTCCTTCACTTCTTCTATATTTTTGAGCGGCTCGGCAACCGTCGTTATTCGGTCGCTGTTGCTGTTTGTGGAAATGACTATATCGCTGTTTCCCGCCGCCGACGTTTCGGTCTCGTAAATATAATCGAAAACCGCGCCCTTAAACGAAATCATGCAAAAAATCATCGCGACCGCAACAGCCACGGCAAGTATCGTGGCAATCGTTCGCAACGGTTTTGCGTTTAAGTTTTTTAATGCGAGTTTCAACATATCCTTCGTTTTATGCTTTCCGTTTTCGGTTTCCCGTATCTTTCACCGAAATTATATCGTCACTCCATATATCGAGCGAAGCGACGTTCCTTTTTTATATACGGTCTTTTGCGTATTATGCAAGCACTCCGTCTTCCATTCTCACGATTCTCGACGCATACTCTGCGTGAGCCTGCGAGTGCGTGACCATGACAAGCGCGACTTTTCTCGTTTGATTTATGTCTTTGAGAAGTTCCATAACCTGTCTTCCGCGTTCTTTGTCGAGACTGCCCGTCGGTTCGTCAAGGAATATCACTTTCGGATCGGTGACCAACGCTCTTGCGATTGCGACTCTCTGCTGCTCGCCGCCCGACAACTGTCTCGGATATGCTTTTGCACGTTCTTTTATGCCGAGATATTCAAGTATTTCTTCAACCTTGTCTTTGTATTCATTCTCTTTTTTCTTATCTAGCACGAGCGGAAGCGTGACGTTTTCCCACACGGTGAGGTTCGGCACGAGATTGTCAAATTGATACACAAAAGAAAAATCTTCTCTGCGCATACGGGCAAGTTCGTCGTCCGAAACATCGGCAAGGTCGCGCCCGAGAAGTTCAACCTTTCCTTCCGTCGCCTTGTCTATTCCTGCGAGAATATACAAAAACGTAGATTTACCCGAGCCGGACTCACCCACTATCGCTACAAATTCGCCTTCCGATAGCGTAAGGTCAACGCCTTTGAGCACCTGCGTCTCGACTTCTCCCGTGACAAATGTCTTTTTTACGTTTTGTGCCTTTATAACTTCCTGCATAATTCACTCCTGTGCGTATACGCGCACGTGCGCCCATACATACTTGAATTATATCATAATATTGACTATAAGACAATCACGAATTTTATTGTCGGCTTTATTTTAACTTCTCTTACGGTTTTCGCAAAATACTTTGTTTTTTCAAACAACGAACGGAAGATAAAAAACGGCGTATAAAACGCATATGCTTGAAAAATCGCTCAATTCGGGATATAATGTGTTCATGAAAAAATTTGAACAAGGCACGATTGAATACGCAATACAAAATCTATGCGGAGAGAGAAAGCCCCGTCTGCTTTTGCATGCGTGTTGCGGTCCGTGCTCCACGAGCGTTCTTGAATATCTGACACCGTATTTTGACGTGACGGTTTTCTATTATAATCCAAACATTATGCCGAAAGAAGAGTTTATCAGACGTGAAAACGCACTTAAAGATGTGATTTCGCATTTTTACAACGTAACGCTCATATCTCCCAAGCAAGACGTTGACGAATATCTTTCGGTGGTAAAAGGACGGGAACAAGACTCGGAAGGCGGCGCAAGATGTTCTCTTTGTTTTGAGTTGCGCCTTTCAAAAACTGCAGAATACTTTGCCGCGCACAGATCGGATTTTGACTATTTTGCGACGACTCTCACAGTATCTCCACACAAAAACGCACCGCTCATCAACTCGATAGGCAACGACGTCGCACAAAAATACGACGTTTCATATCTCTCATCCGATTTCAAAAAACGTAACGGTTATCTACGCTCAATTCAACTTTGCAAGGAATGGGGAATATATAGACAAAATTATTGTGGATGCAGATTAAATGCATCACTGTGATGACGTGACAAGCAAAAAATTGCTTATCGCGTATATCACGTTCGCATTTAATCTCTCTACCGCACCGAGAATTTGTTCTATCATTCGAGCACGGATATTAACTCTTGCCGCAATTCCGACAAATTATCGTGGTGTCTGCGGAGTTTTTATTCTCTTCCCAAAATCTCGTACATTCAATCTCAAGACCTGTGGTGACGTGACACGCAAAAAAATTGCTTATCGCGTATATCACGTTCGCATTTAATCTCTCTACCGCACCACAATTATTCATTGTTAATTATTCATTATTAATTCAAAAGCCGTCATATCAATGACGGCTTTTGTATTCTTTGCAATCAGTTGTGAGATATATCGGACAAAGTAGCAAGCCCGGTTTTTGCATTTACGTGCATTTCGACTTCGTATATAAGCCCCACCTGCACTTTGACTTCGTAGACGTAAACGGAATGTTTAAGGTCTGAAGAATATTCGATTTCGCGCTTGCATTCACTCACAACGGGGACACCCGACGTGCCGTAAGTGTTTGCTACAAATTCAAGCGCAATACTTTTTGCTTGCTCGGGAGTGTAATTGAGATTCTTGTTCGCCGAAGACAATGCCGTGCCGAAAACGGATGCCAGTACGATTGCAGATGCGAGAACGAGCACTGCAAGTGTAATGCACAAGGCTCGGATTGCGTTCTTTTTTGCGAATCTCTTTTGCGCTTTCTTTATGGTTTGAACGTCGCACTCGGACTCTATGGGACGAGACGATTCGTATGAGTCGATGATTTCGGTCATTTTTTTTGCTTTTTCCAGTTCCTGCTCGACGAACAAAACTTCTTGGTCGGTTGCAGTGCCGTCTTTATACTTTTTGTATGCGCTTTCAAAATCCATATTATTTCTCCAAGATTTGTTTTATCTGTTCTCTGCCCCTATACAGCATCACTTTCACGTTGTTTTCGCTCTTACCGAGCATATCCGCGATTTCGTTTATCTTCAATTCTTCAAAATAGAAGAGCAATATCACTTCTTTGAGATTTTCCGGGAGCAAATCTATTGCGCGATACAACGAGCGATAGTTTTCGTCCTTGACTATTTTCCCGAGCACTCGATCTCTTTCGTCGGTTAAATTTTCGTCAAGTGCCGTGAGCCTTTTCCGCTTTCGCCTTGAATTGAGAAACATATTTCGGCATACGGTCAGAAGCCACGCTTTGAAGTTTTGAATATCTCCGTCCGCGGTTTTCAACGCTTTATAAAACGCGTCCTGTGCGATGTCTTCCGCTTCGTAAGCGTTTTTTGTGAGAGACATGGCGTACAGGAGCGCGTCGTTATAATATCTTGAAAACAGTTGTTCAACCAAATCCGTATTCATTTCGTTTGCTCAAATTTGCTTATCAGTCCGCAAGTTCCTTTTCTTGTTTGATAATTTTGCCCGTAGTGGCGTTGATTTCGTATTCGTACTCGTATCCGCCGCTTGTGAATTCCACTTCGTAAATAACCACACCGTGTTCGACTTCGAGTTCCGCCTTTTCAAAGACTGCGTCGGTCACTCCCGCATGAGCGGTTGCTATGCGCTTTGCTTCTTCGGCCGAGATATACTGTCCGACGGGAATATCGTCGTCATCGTCGTCTTTTTCGACTTCGACATTAATAACCGCTCCCGTCACGGCATTGATTTCGTACTCATAAGAGTCAGTGCCTTTTTTGAATTCGATTTCATAGACGTACGCGCCCTTTTCAAAGTCGAGTTTTGCTTTTGTAATAGTGACTTCGTCCAAAGTTACGTTTGCGTTTTCGAGCACGATTCTTTTCGCTTCTTCGATGCCTATAAAGTTCACTCCGTCCGGTGCTTTTTCAATGACGGTGTTGTCGTTCACTTCTTTCTTGTGAATTTCGCCCGTAATTGCTTCGATGTCGTATTCGTATTTCGAAAGACCGGACTTGAACTCAACTTCATAGAGATATTTGCCGTCATCGAAGTCAAATTCCACTTTGAGTGATATGACTTGATTTGCGGTTACGCCTGCGTCTGCAAACGCGATATTCTTAGCCGCTTCTTTGCCGATATAAGTCGTTTCGTTTTCGAACGGGGCTTCGGGCAATTCGTCTTTTGAGACATTATGGTCGTTGATTTTCACGCTCTTGACGGTTTTATCCGCACCTATCGTCACGTCGTAAGTTATGCCGTCGATGACGATTTTCACCGTGAAACTTCCGTTTTCTTCGGTTACGTTTGAGTATTGCACGTTTTGATTTTCGATTCCTACCGTCGCAAACGCAATGTTTTTATACTCGCCGTATTTTGCATCGTTCTTATCTCCGCACGCCGTAAAAATTACCGCCGCGCACAGAAGTGCGACTATAGTCAGTGTTAAAAATAGTTTCTTTTTCATAAAGGTGTCTCCTTTTTTTGAGTTTTTTCACATATATGACACTCGGTTTTACAAAAGGTTACAACTTTTATGAAAAAAAATTTTTCTTTCGTTTTACGTTTGCAAATTCGCGCTTGATCATATTTTCCGAATTTTCTTGTAGTTTTCGTATATTTCAAGCAAAAATGCCGCCGCAATCATCAATCGAAACGGCGACATATTCTTGAAATCTTTTATCTGCCGACGATTATTTTTCCCTTTGCCGTGTCGTCGTCAAGAATAATCTCTCCCACGGACGGCAGTTTGACAAATCCGTCTTTTACGTTTTTCACGCTGATGACGGGCGTTGTTATCGTTGCTTCGACGTCACTCTTTTCAAACGCGAAATCGCAATCTATCATCTCGCAGTTTATAAGTTTCAGATTTTTACAATAGCAAAGCGGTTGCGTGCCGATGATTTTGCAATTCTCAAAGGTTACGCCGTCGCAATACCAGGCAAGATACTCGCCTTTCACGACGCAATTTCTCACCACGACGTTTTCTGCGTGCCAGAAGGCGTCTTTCGTGTCGAAATTACAGTCTTCGAAGATTGAGTCTTTGATATATTGAAAACTATATTTGCCTTTGAAATCAACGTTTTTGAAACGGATCGACGACGAACGCATCATAAAATACTCGCTTTCCGCGTGCGAATTGATCATACTTATTCCGCTCACCGACCAACCGAACTCGGGCGAAACGATGTCGCAACCGTCGATTTTGACGTTTCTGCACTCTCTCAATGCCTTGATGCCGTGCATTTTCGTGCCTTTTATCTCGATATTTTCGCTATACCAGAGTGCCGCGCGACACAATTCCGTCATTTCGCTCGACTCGATTTTGAGATTGTGGTCGTGCCAGAACGGATAGCGCAGATTGAAAAAGCAATCGACACATTCGACGTTTCTACATTCCTTAAACGCGCTTTCGCCGTCTTCTTTTCCGTCGATAGCCACGCGTTCGCATCTTATATCTCTTTCACCGTACAACGCTCTTTCCTGTCCGAAAGATTGATTTTGAATGAGTTTCTTCTCCATAGTTTCTCAACTCTTTGTCTTTTAAGATAAAATCGCGCCCGACAAGCGAGCGCAATCACACGATTTATTTGTTTTGTTCTTCAATCATAGACTTGACTTTCATAAGTCTCGTCGTTGCTCCGCGCTCGTTCTCGTCGAGTTTCATCACGATATACTTTATCGTCTCTTCGAGTTGCGGAATCATGACGTATTCAAGCGCATTGACGCGTCTTCTGTTCTTCTCTATCTCGTCGGCGAGCATATTGCACGTCTTTTCCACTTCGGCAAGTTTGAGAAGTTTGGGAAGGAGCGTTGTAAGCGAGGCGATTGACGAGTCAAGTTCGCTCGTTACGCTTGCAAACGAATAAGGATAAAGTCCGCTCGTTTCGCTTTCGGTGACGTTGAAAACGGGCACGTTTACGCTCATCACGTTTTTTGACGACGTTTCGAGCGACACTTTTGCCGTCGGCATCGAGATTGCTTCTTCAATCTCGGCGTCACTTGATACCGCGCGCGCAAGCATAAACGATTTGAGCGAAGTGGCAAGTTCTTCTTCCACTTCTTCTCTCAAACGCTTGTTTTCGCGCACGTAAAGCATAAACTGACGAATCATTTCGTCGGATTTATCCTTCAATAGTTTGTGTCCGCGAGTGGCGGTTTTGAGACGATTTTTTAGACGTCTCAATTCCATTCTCGTCGGATTTACGTTCAATTTGCTCATAGTCAGTCTTTATTCTCGTCCTTGTCGAGATACTTTTCTATATACTCGTCGCGTATACGTTTTAGTTCGCTCTTTGGCAAAATTTTGAGCAATTTCCAGCCCAAATCGAGCGTTTCTTCAATCGAGCGGTTGACGTCGAAACCTTGCGAAACGTATTGTTTCTCAAATTCGTCCGCAAATTGTGCGTACTTTTTGTCAATTTCGGTGAGAGCCGCGTCGCCGAGAATGGAACTCAATTCCTTTACTTCCTTGCCTTGCGCGTATGCGCTGAACAACTGGTTCATCGTGTCGGCGTGGTCTTCTCTCGTCTTGCCCTTGCCTATGCCCTTGTCTTTAAGACGGGACAGCGACGGCAAAACGTCGATAGGCGGAGTGACGCCTTTCTTGTAAAGTTCGCGCGAAATGATGATTTGTCCTTCCGTGATATAACCCGTAAGGTCGGGAATGGGGTGCGTTTTGTCGTCTTCGGGCATGGTCAAAATCGGGATTTGAGTGATAGAACCTTTCTTTCCTACGATTCTGCCTGCGCGCTCGTACATGCTTGCAAGGTCGGTGTACATATATCCGGGGTATCCGCGACGTCCCGGCACTTCCTTTCTTGCCGCAGACACTTCGCGGAGTGCTTCGGCGTAGTTGGTGATGTCGGTGGTGATGACAAGCACGTGCATATCCTTTTCAAATGCGAGATATTCCGCCGCCGTCAACGCCATACGCGGAGTGGATATACGCTCGACCGCCGGGTCGTTTGCAAGGTTTATGAACATGACCGCGCGCTCGATTGCCCCCGTTTTTCTGAAATCGCTGATAAAGAAGTCCGCCTCTTCAAACGTGATGCCGACTGCCGCGAACACGACTGCGAATTTTGCGTCGCTGCCGATAACTTTCGCCTGTCTTGCGATTTGTGCGGCAAGTTCTGCATGCGGCATACCCGACATGGAGAACACGGGCAATTTCTGACCGCGCACGAGAGTGTTCAAGCCGTCGATTGCGCTGATACCCGTCTGAATAAACTCGTTGGGATAGTCGCGAGCAACGGGATTTATCGGCTGACCGTTGATGTCCAGTTTCATCTCCGGGATAATGGGTGCGCCGCCGTCGCGCGGTCTGCCCATACCGTCGAAAACTCTGCCAAGCATATCTTCGCTCACTCCGAGTTCTATGCCGTGTCCAAGGAATCTGGCTTTCGACGTTGCCATCTTTATGCCCTGAGACGCTTCAAACAACTGAACTAGTGCCTTATCTCTGTTGATTTCGAGCACTTTACCGCTTCTTATTTCGCCGTTTTCCTGTCTTATTTCGACAAGTTCGTTGTATTTGACGCCTTCAACGCCTTCAACGAGCATAAGCGGCCCGACAATTTCTCTAATGGTGTTGTATTCTTTAAGCATCAGATTTCTCCTTCGTCGGTAAGATTGCGCATATCGCTTTTGATTTGCGCAAGAATATCGTCAAATTTGTGCATATCGCTTTCGGGGATATACTTCGCTCTGCCTATCTGCTCTCTCACGTCAAGTGCGAGAATATCTTCTATGTCCACTCTCTTGTCGAGCGCGTCTTTTGCGAGTTCGTCAAAAGTGAGAATGAGACGGAGCATATACTCCTGTTTTTCAAGCGACGTGAACGTGTCGACTTCGTGGAATGCGTTTTGGTGCAAATAGTCTTCTCTTATGGACTTTGCCGTTTCCATCGTGAGTCTGTTCTGCGGAGATAGCGCGTCCATACCGACGAGTCTGACGATTTCGTCGAGTTGCGCTTCTTCTTGCAAAATACGCATACACTTTGCACGAAGGCTCAACCATTCGTCGCCGATGTTGTCACTGTACCAGTCCGCCATTCTGTCGGCATAGAGAGAATAACTCTGAATCCAGTCGATTGCGGGGAAATGTCTCTTGTATGCAAGTGAAGCAGAAAGTCCCCAGAACACTTTGACTATACGCAAAGTCGCTTGCGACACCGGCTCGGACAAGTCGCCGCCCGGAGGTGAAACGGCACCGATTGCCGTGATCGAGCCGACGGTGTTTTCCTGTCCCAAAACTTTGACCATACCTGCTCTTTCATAGAACTCGGCAAGACGTGAACTCAAATATGCGGGATATCCTTCTTCGCCCGGCATTTCTTCTAGACGTCCGCTCATTTCACGCAGAGCTTCTGCCCAACGCGATGTGGAGTCCGCCATGATTGCCACCGAATAGCCCATATCTCTGAAATATTCCGCAATGGTGATACCCGTATATATCGACGCTTCACGCGCCGCAACCGGCATATCCGAAGTGTTTGCGATAAGCACGGTGCGCTTCATAAGCGGTTGACCGCTCTTTGGGTCGATAAGAGTCGGGAACTCGTTGAGAACGTCAGTCATCTCGTTTCCGCGTTCACCGCAGCCGACGTACACGATAATATCGGCGTCTGCCCATTTTGCAAGTTGGTGTTGCACGACTGTTTTGCCGCTTCCGAACGGACCGGGGACTGCCGCAACGCCGCCCTTTGCAATCGGGAAAAGCGTGTCGATAACTCTTTGTCCCGTGACGAGCGGAGCTTTCGGTGAAAGTTTCTCTTTGTACGGTCTGCCTTTACGGACGGGCCATTTTTGGAGCATGGTGACGTTTACGTCGCCTTTTTTCGTCTCGACAACCGCAACCGTTTCGTCAACGGTAAATTCACCCGAATATATCTCTTTAACGACGCCTTTCACGCCGAAAGGCACCATGATTTTGTGCGTAATGAGAACGTTTTCCTGAACGACGCCTATCACCGTTCCGCTTTCTACGCTTGCACCGACTGCCACGACAGGCTCGAATTTCCACTTCTTGTCGTGGTCTACCGCAGGAACGTAAACGCCCCTTTCGATACGGTCGCCGGCAACTTCTCTGAGTTTTGCAAGCGGTCGTTGAATTCCGTCGTATATGCCTTCGATAAGACCGGGCGCAAGTTCGACGGAAAGCGGAGCGCCCGTGGAATACACGTTTTCGCCTGGGCCCAAGCCGCTCGTTTCTTCATAAACCTGTATGGAAGCGCGGTCGCCGCGCAATTCGATGATTTCACCGATGAGTTGTTTGTCGCTCACGTGCACGACGTCGTACATTTTGCTGTCCGCCATGCCTTCTGCCACTATCAACGGGCCGGATACTTTTACGATTTTTCCAGTTTCCATCATTTACCTTCTTTGTCGAATAAAATATCTGCTCCGATAGCCTTTTCGACGTTTGATTTTATGCCTTGCATACCGAGTCCCTTGTTCCCTTCCGCCGACGGAATGGGAACGACAACGGGATACGGACGCGATTTGTATCTTTCAATAAGTTGGCTTGCCTGCTCCGCAACCTGCTCGGTGACGAATATCACGGAATATTTTCTTGCAAGAGCGTGCAATTTTTCTCTCGCCTGCATCTCGTTTTCAACGGGAAAAACGTCAAGACCTATTGCCTTGAACGCAAGCACGGAATCTTTGTCGCCAAGCACCGCTATCGAGCCGTCATGCATACAGTTCACGCATCCTTTCTTTTATTGTTTTTTCGGGCACTTTGTTTTTGATGCCCGCAACGATGAGTTTCACGTTTTTAAGTTCCGTCTTTTTCGTCAGATAGTAACTGACTATCGGCGCGACGGAAAACATATCCGACGCTTCGTCTTTCCAAATTTTGAGAAGCGCGTCGTCGGCGTCCTTTTCAAACGCAACCAAATCGCCGCTTTCAACGAGCGAAAACGCGATTTTTTCGGCGTGCGTCCCCTTTTCGAGTTCGCAAAGCGCGTCGAGCGGAAGTTCGTATATTTTCTCAAAACGTTGGACGTCCGTCTTTCCGCCGCCTATGAATCCTTCTTTGAAGAATTCTATCGGCAAATGCAACTTTCTGCATCTGAAAAACGCTCCGATATTTGCAAAATCTATCTTCCTTTCAAAATACTCTTTTGCAGTCTTGCCGCACTTTTTTGTCGCTTTCAACTTGAACTCGTACGCTTTTTGGTCAACGACGCAATCTATTTTGCGCGGGTCAACTCCCTTTTCGTCCGAAAGAAGCGTTTTGCACTCTTCGATTGCACTTTTCATTTCTTCGCAAAGCAAAGAACAATCGTCCGTTTCGACGGCAAGAATAATATCTTCGATTTTGAAAAGTCCGCTCGGCAAATACACGCCTTTCGTTCCCGTCGCATAGGCTTTCAATGCGGTTTTGAGATTTAGAAAATCATTGTCCGCATAAAATGCGTCAAGCGCGCCCCCGACGTTCATTTCGTTGAGCAGTGCAACGAGATTTTCTTCTTCCTTATCGAGAACCGCGTCTATGCCGTCTTCTATATTCGCACCGCTTCCGTAGCCGAGTTCGACGAGAATTTTCAATGCGTCCTGCACGTTTTGAGCATCGAAAAGTCTCTGCTCTCCCGCAAGGGTGAGCAGTTTCGCTTCTCTGCTTTTTATCTGTGCGTTTTGGTAGACGAATTTGTTTGACATATCAGCCGAAGATTTCCTTTGCTATTTTGGTTTCCGTTTGCTCTCTCAAAAGCGCGACTTCCACTTCGAGAGTGAAATTGTTGTCAACGCCGTTTTCGCTTATTATGACGCCACCGTCAAAATCGCCGAATTTGTCCGCAAGTGTGAGTGAAATGCCCTTCTTTTTTGCAAAATCGGCAAGCGATTCTTTCGTGACTATATCCTTTTCTCTTTCGGATACGGTCACGACGTCGCCGTCCTTTGCGTTTTCGAGCATTGAAAAAATCAGCGCGCTATACTGCTCTTTGTCGAGATTTCTCAACTTTTCGAGCGTTTTTGCGTACACCGAATCGAGCACTTGCGCTTTTGCGGCAAGCAACAGTTTTCTTGCGTCGAGCTCGGCAACCGAGCGAGAGCGTTCGTCGATTTCAAGCGTGAGTCTGTCGATTTCCGTCTTGCTTTTGTACAAATAGTCTTTGCACTGATTTGCGGCAAGAGAAATGATTTCGTTCGCTTTCTCGTTCGCCTCGCCGATTATCGCGTCGCCTTTGAGATTTGCGTCCGACAAAATTTTGTCGATTATTGCTTCTTTAGACATAGTTTATCAGCCAATCGGCACTGCGCTCGTAGCAACTTCGAGAAGGCTTTCGGTTGCAGGCATCATGACGCCGAGCAAAGAAACGAGAAGTGCCAAAACCGCGTAGGTTTCAACCATAACGGTGAGAATGATTGCTTTACCGCTTTCTTCTGGGCGTTTTGCAACGAGTGCGATGCCGCTGCAAGCCACTTTGGATTGATAAAGCGCGCTGATGAGACCGACGATTGCCATGGGAAGGCAAGCCGCAAAGATGCCGAGACCGCCGCTTACGGAAAGTCTTGCGACAGAGCCGAAAAGATCGATCTTTACGAACACCAAAAACGCAACGAGCAAGCCGTAGATACCTTGCGTACCGGGCAAAAGTTGCAAAACAAGGCACTTTGAAAATTTATCGGGGTCTTCGCTCGTCACGCCTGCCGCCGCTTTGCCCGCGACGCCGACGCCGATTGCAGAACCTATACCCGCCATTGCCGCTGCAAGAACCGCACCGACGAGAGCGATAAACGTTCCTGTTGTTAAGTTGCCCATATTGTTACCTCCTACTTTTCCAAGTATGTGTATTTTGTATTGTTTCCGAAAGGCATGAACACGTGTCCGCCGCCTTCGTAGAATTTGCCGTAAAACTCGATGTATTGCAGTCTGCAATTATGCACGTATGCGCCGAGTGTGGATATTGCGATGTTGAAAAGGTGTCCGACAAGGAAAATCGGCACGCAAAGGATATATCCTATCGCAATTATTCCCGAACCTTGCGGGAAGAATCCGAGTACAACCTGACATATCTGATTGACGACGAGCGCAACGACGCTGCCCGAAAGCCCGAGACCGAACAAACGCGCGTAAGAAAGAATATCCGAGAGAATATTCACGCCGTCGTACAGTTTTGCAAATCCGCTGAAAAATCCGAGGATTTTCTTTGCGCCTTTCTTGCCGCGAATATTTGAAAGCACAAGCAAGAACGCGCCGGCCGCCGCAAGAGCGATTCCTACGTATTTGAGCACTTCATTGCCCTTGAAGAACAAAAGCGCGAGCGCAAGCACTATTATACCTGCAAAAATCATATACCACGTGCCAACTTCGCAAAGCGCGTCGAGCACTCTCTTTTTGCGGATAAGGTTGATTGCGTTCATGAGCATACCCACGAGAATATGGATAAATCCGAGCGCAAAAGATATGCCGAGCAAATACAACGGACCTTTTCCTTCGAGCGGTTGAATGAGTTGCAGTTTTGCAAGGAACGTCCCCGATATGTCAAGACCGAACCAACCGCCGAATATCGCGCCCCACACTATCGTGGAAATGCCGCCCATGCCTATGATGAGAAGAAGTCTTCCCTTGCCGGGGACGGGCTTTTTCACGGCGTATGCGATAAACGCGCCGAGCGCAAGCAAAATTCCGTACGCCGCGTCCGCTATCATCATGCCGAAAAGCAGGAAATAGAACACCGACATGACGGGGTTTGGGTCAATATCGGAGAAATAGTTCGGTGCACTGTACATGTTGGTGATATCCTGATAGGGTTCGACCACCTTGTTGTTTCTCACGTACGTAGGCACGACTTCGCTTTCTTCGGGTTCTCTGAACTCGTACACCATAGCGTCGCTGACGGAGTCGAGAATCTTTTTCAGTTCTTCTTCGTATTCCTTGGGATACCAGGCTTCCATCACGAAACTGCCTTTCGTGGTCGCAAAACCGTCGAGAGCGGCGTTTTGTTGAAGCCTTACGAGATAATAGTCGTAAAGTGCCTTGAAATCGGCTGTATAAATTTCCTTGACGAGTGCGCGAGTGGTAAGTTCGGCAGACTCTTCTTCAAGGGCTCTTATCTGCTTTTTGATATTCTTGATGTTCTCAAGCGGAGTTGAGTCGTTTTGGAGATTGACTCTCACGAAATCGAGCGATTGCAACGCCGCAGTGAACTCGTCAATCACGCTCTTATGCACGATTGCAACGAAAGACTGCACTTTTTCGGATTTGAGCAACTCGACGTAGGCAAGTTCGCTCTCGTTTGCGAGTTTTTCAAGTGCGGGCGTGTTTTGAGACGGTACGTATCCAACGATAACGGCGGTTTTCTCGCCGTCTTTGAAATACGAATACGGTTTGCGCAACGACGAATACGTCTTGTGCATGGTTATTTCGTCTCTTAGTTTTTGCTGAACGGAAGTTATCTCTTTTTGTCTTGCGTTTATCTCTTCCAGGTCTGCCACGTTTGCCATAAGTTCGACTTCTTTCGTCCCGATAAGGTCAAAATCGTCAAAACTCATTCTTGCGATAGAATTGACGGCAGGCGTTTTTATAGGAGTGTAGATGTAGGGATATTCGCTTTTTTCGGTTGCTTTTGCAAGTTTTTCCGCAACTTTTTTCTGTTCTTTGAGATACTTGAAAGCAAATTCTATGCGAGAGAGTTGAACTTTGATGTTTTCCGAAGACGCACTATTGTCAAGTCGCACGGTGTTTTCAATATCGTGCGTACGCGCAATCTCAACGTTTTTTGAACGTTGCAACGCCTTGAACAATTTGTGTCTGTCTTGTCGGTGCGCAATAAGCACCAACTTTTTCATTTCAACAATCATACTTCTCGCGTGCGTGTGTACGCACGTACAATAGATACGTCATTTGCGGCGCAGAAAACTTCAAAACGCCGTTTCAAAACTCAATCGAGAGCGGGGCAATACTTGCCGAGCAACTCTTTTACAAGTTCGTCAGAAGCCTTTTCGACATCCGCTTTCTTTTGCTCTACTACGTCGTCCGCCGCCGCTTTGCCTTTCTTGAGAATCTCTTCTCTCTTCAAAAGCGCGTTTGAAGTCGCTTTATCGGTTGCGGTTTTTCGATCTTCCTTGCACTCTTTGAGCGTCGCGCGCTTTTGCGCCCCTGCGTCACTCTCGGCTTTTGCAACGATATCCTTGCCCTTCTGGTTTGCGTCTCTGATTATTTCGTCCGCCTTGTCTTCGGCGTCCCTTATATCTTTCAAAATATCGTCTATCATACTCTTATTTTTGTTCGTTTTCTATTTGCGTAATCATATCTATGCGTTTTTGATGTCTTCCGCCTTCAAATTCCGCCGTATACCACGCCTTGACAAGCGATTTTGCTTTTTCGGGAGTTATGACTCTTCCGCCAAGCGCAATGATATTCGCATTGTTGTGCCGTCTCGTCATCTCCGCCATAAACTCGTCGGTGACAACTGCAGCGCGAATCCCCTTGACCTTATTTGCGGCAATCGAAATGCCAATACCCGTGCCACACATAACGACGCCGAGATCGCACTCACCGTTCGCCACCGCATCGGCAACTTTTTTGCCGTATACGGGATAATCAACGGACTCCGTTGAATACGTGCCCATATCCACGACTTGCGCTCCGAGCTCTTCAAGCGTGCTTATCACCGCGTCTTTAAGGACAAATCCGCCGTGATCGCAACCAACCGCAACTTTCATAAGCAATCTCCTTGCCAATAAGTAAATATATTATACACCACCATTATTTTTTTTTCAAGGATAAAAATTGTCTGTTGCGTATATTAAATTGATTTTATTGTTTCACCAATACGATGAGAGAGTTAAATTAATAATGAATAATGAATAATTAATAATTGTGGCACGGGCGTACTTATAAACGGAATGTGCGACTTCGAAGACAGAATTGGAGCCGCAAGGCGGCGACCGTATTGAGCGTCGGACTTGACGTAAAGTACAAGCGACTGCGCCTTGTTGTTGCGTAGCCGGCGCACAAAGCGAAGTGGCATAATAAGAGAAATGGCGTTGGTTATGTCTCGACCGAGTGTTGTCCCCCGCTACGCGGTCACCGTGGGTTCCCTTGCAAGGGGGAACGGTGATAGGGAAAACACCTGAGGAAAGGGGAAAGTTGCATTTAGAGTTTCAAACGCCCAACTTTTGTAGAGCCGTGAACAAAACAAAACTAAATTGGATTCTGACGCAATTATCTCATAAAACTATATAAAAACTCGTGATTTAGATGAAGAGCGCGAAATCGGGTGCTACTGTTAATTGCATAAAGCGCGATAAATAGATGCATAACAAGAAAGGCACGGCTTGAACCAAAACCCAACGTGCAAAAACTCGTGATTTAGATGAAGAGCGCGAAAAAGCCCCTTGAACAGCAACCCTAATGTGCTGACGCACATGAGTTGTTGAGCAAGGGGCTTTGACAAAGCTATTCGCTAAATCACGAGTTTTTGAGCTGGCGTTTGCGGATTATAGTTCCTACTACGCATACCGTCACAATGATTGCAACTGCCAACACAACACATACGATGGTGGCAACCTTCCAAGGCTCGATGGATTGCGGGTTGACGTCGACGAAGACGATGCCGCTGACGTAATCTGCGGTGTAGGTCAACTTGCCGTTTTCAATGGCGTAATCGGTGAGTTTCTTGAGTCCGCCCTGCTCGGTGACAGTGTAAATTGCGATGCCCTTCATGTTCTTGACATGAGACGGGAGCGCAACCGACACGGTGGTCGGAGTGCCGAGCACGTTGACGAGTTGATCGTCGAGATAGAATCCGATACGAAGCACTGCCGCGACTTGTGCGTCATCTTTGAAGCCGGCTTGTCTTGACAAGATAGAAACGTATTGTTCGATTGCTTCGAGATAAGACATATCGCTTGCAAGCACACTGTCCGTCTTGATTTCCTTGACGACGAGTCTGTTTGCAACGATGCCGCCGTCTACGAATTTGACTTGGTTGTCGCCTGCGTCGAGTGACGTTGCGGTGAGTTCGAGAATTCCACTTGCGCCGACGAAATTGTAGTTGGAAGCGAGTTTGTCTTCATCGTTGAGCACGATTGAGAACGCATATCTGCCGGGGCTTGCGATCGTCTTGTTCCACACGAGTTTTGTGCTGTCTACGTCGAGTGCGATTGACGGATCGTCGCTTCTCTGATCCATTTCAACGCTGTACGAAACGTCGTAAGTTCTTTCTTTGTCGTACGGCGCGGAAATCTTGGTTACTTTCGTTCCGTTTTGCAATTCGCTCGTGGATTCGTAACCTTGCGAATCTATCGTGACGTTGACGATCGCACGGATAACGGTGAGAGTCGTCTGCACCGTTTCGGGCTTGTAGTTGGGGTTGAGTTTCAAGAACTCGTCAGAGAGAGACAGCGTCACACGGTATGTGCCTGCGTTGACAACGGAGTTGACGGAAGTATATTTTTCTCCGTCGTAAAGCTCGTAAGACACTTTGACGTCCTTGTCTCCGAGTGCAACGGCACTGGTTATCTTGTTGTTGATACCGCTCGTTGCATAAACGTGGGCCTTGCCGTTGTAGTATTCGCTCATCTTGTTTGCTTTGAGCGACACGCTTGCCTTTTCGATGGTGATTTTTACTTTGGTTTCACCGCTCGTCCACACAACATAGTAGCCGTTCGGGTCGGAATCGTTGACTTTAACGAAACGTTTGACTCTGATGACGCCTTCGTGTACGCCTGCGTCGATTGCTTTCGATTCGACTTCTTGTCCGTCAACCAAAGTGACATATGTCACTACGTCTTCGGCCGTTTCGCCCTGCAACACGTCGTACACTCTGTTGATGCCGTTGCCGTTCTTATCCACGGTGTAAACAAAGGTGTTTTCTGTCGAAGCGACGCTTATACCCGTAAGTGTCGGGAGCGTGATTTCAAGCGTGGACGCTTTTGACGTTACGACAACGCTTGCGAAGTCGTAAACGAAACTCATCACGACTTTTCCGTCTTCGTCGGTCGTCGGATTTCCTTCCGTATCGAGCACTGCGTTGCCCTTGATGTCGCTCTTTGCGCCGAGAATCACGTTGTAGTTTTCAACGATTGCGGAATAATCCACTCCGTCCGGTGCTGCGAGATAGTATACGTAATATTCGTTTGCACCGAGCATTCTGCTGGTCGTATCGCCTGCAGGTCTGCGCGAAATAAGTGCGTATTCGTCGGCGTCGGTGATCTCACCCGTTGCGCTGTTGTAGATTGCAAGTTTCACGATCGGGCGATAGTCAACGGAACCGTTTCTGAAAATTGACATCCAGGTTTCACCGGAGACTATACCGTTTTGACCGTCCGCTCCGAGATAGCGAAGTTCGACGACGGGATTGGAAGAGCCGTAAATCTTGGAATACGCGATACCGACCGTCACGACATACAAATCTTTCTTGACAACGGTAAGTCTGCTGGAATTGCCGTCGGGTGCGTTGCCCGTGTATTCGCTTTCAAACGCAAAGTTCTTTGCATTGGAACTTGCAAGCGTATAAGAGAGCGCAACCGTGCCGTTTGTCGGTTTCGTCGTCGAGAAGACCGCTTTCGGCTTGGGAAGAGTGGTTATCGCATCGTTTTGAGTTCCGCCGAGACGAATGTATTCGCCCACTTCGCCGTCGCCTGCTTTGACAAATTGACCGTCAAGCAAATTGTAAGTGTTGCCGTAGAGTTGTTTTACGAACGCTTCATCATCCGCCGAGACGGTTGCGGTTTCGTCCGCAAGGAATCCGACCGCGACGAGATACTTCTTGAAGTTCATATAGAACGAATTGTCTTCGAGCGTGAGCGGATAGCCTGCAAGAGAGTATTCTATCTTGCCGCCGACGTTTGAAAGGCTCGTTCCGTAAACCGTTTCGCCGTCCGCAAGAGACGCTTTGATAGTGCGTTTGGTTATCTTTGCCGACAAATTGACGGTGACAGTCTTGTCGCCCTTTATCGTGTAGTTGTAAGCGTCTTTGCCCTGAATACACGACACCGAGAAGACGACGTAAAGCGCGTCGGTATTTGCTTTGTCGAACTGAGCGGAAATGTTCTTTATCGTGACTTGGTCGTCACCGATAAGGTTTGCAACGCTACCTGCGTCGTAATAGAAAGCGTCGGTTTCGCTCGGATCGGAGCCTTGAAGCGTGCCGTAGAACTTGGTCGTGCCGTCATATTCTTTCTCGAATGCTTTCGTACCGTCCACTTTCTTGATTCCGTTTGCCGCGATATAAACGCTTCTTTGTTCGATTCTGCCCTTGCCGTTGATGTACGGGACGGGTGCTGCCGTCGTGCCGCTTATCGTGCCGTCGTAATCGTTTGCGACGAAGTATGCCGCTTGTTGACCGTTGACAAGATAGTAGCCGATAAGAGCGTTTGCGCTCTTTGCGCTTTCGTAATTGGCGGCGTCGGAAACGAGCACGTATTTTTGTGCGGTTTCGAGTGCGTAGTAATAGGTGGAAACCTTTTCACCGCTTGCGGGTGCGCCGAAGTGTCTTTCACCGTTTGCGTCGTCGTACGCAAGGCAGGTCTTGCCGCTTATTATATTGTTTACACCATATACTAATACATAATTAATATATCTTTCTTTCTTGTTGGTGAGAACGGGATTGTATGCGATACCGTCTTTGTCGAGCACGGTTGCGTTGCCGTTTACGTCGTAATTCACTTCGCCTTCCGCATTGCGTTCGACGTTGACGTTCTTATCAAAGAAGTACGCACCGTCTCTCGTCTGGATTGCGTAGTTGTCGATTTCACCGGGTATAATTCCGTCAAACGTGTAGGTGATGTTGCCTTTTGACACGTTGGGCGAGCCGTTGTACACTCTGCTTCCCAAATCCGCGCTGACAACGACGGGCCTTTCGACGATGTTTGCACTCGTAGAACCCGTGTACTGTTTGAGCGTATAGTTGCCGATGACGTTTTCACCGTTTGCGTCGAGTGCTTTGAGTTTGACTTCGTTGATGATGACTTTGATGTTGTTGCCCACTTGCTTTCTTGCGAAAGTACCGCTTGCAACGACTTCGAGATGTCCTTCGTGTCCGAGCACCACTCTGCCTTCTTGCAGTTTGATTGTGATGTCTGCGCTCGTCGTGCCGTCATACACTTTGTCTTTGATGTCAAAGTCGTTTTCGACGAGAGAAATGACTTTCTTGGTGACTTTCACCGCATCGATGATTTCGTAGTCTTCGATGACGCCGCTTGTGACAGAACCGACGGTGTTGTAACCTTCTGAAGCGTTGTATCTCGAGCCGTAAATCTGATAGTTTGCAAGCAAGGATTCGTATCCGCTTTCAACCACCACTTCGAGACCGCCGACGAGCACGTTGTGCATTTCGTTTTCGGTGACGTTAGCGTCGGGTTTGCCGTTTCTTGAAAGTTCGTAACTCACCATGCCCGTGCCGAGAGAGAAGTGTTGCAATTCGCTTGCGAGATTGACGGCATATTGAGCCGTCGTGAAATCGTTGCCCGAATTCTTCGTGACGGTGACGGAAGTCGTATCGTCATATTCTTTCTGAACGAACGTGACGTTTGGCATGAGTTGCGCTCTTGCAATCGTGACTTTCACGTTTCTCGTGCCACAGTATGCGTTGATAGAATCCACGTCAACGGTATAGTTGGTGTCCGAAACAAAAGTGTTCACGCTATTGTTGACGTTTGCAAGTGCGGCCACCGTGACGTTGTGATTGCCTGCGTTCTTGCTTGCGCTCAAGCCCATAAGTTTAAGACCGACGGATGCCGACGTGTCGCCTTCAACGAGTGCACCTTCTTTGAAGGTGTAGTTCATTTGCACGATGTCGGTTGCATTGTAGTCTCTGTCAACTGCAGAGATAGTCTCGAAACTGTCCGCACCGAGAATACGTTTCACGATAGAAGCGGACATGTTGGAAAGTTTGACCTTGATACCCTTCACTCCGTCGATGACGTCTCTCGTGACTTGAACGTCGGGTTGATCGTAAATGCCGCTCGTGACGATGTCGATATTGTCGGTGTCGTCTCCGAATTCAAAGAACAAAGTCACGTTGACGACGTAGTTTGCGCTGACGTTGACGTCGGAGAACTTGCCGCTTTCCATTTCGATAAGTCTCGCTTTTGCGCCTGCGAGCATCTTCGTACCTATACCCTGCTCGTTCTGCGTTTCTGCGACTTTAACGTTTTCGACGGAAAGGTCGGTGGTCTTGTCGTATTGTTTTGAAATCGTGAAGTCATTCTTGAGAACGCCGACGATTCCGTTGACGATATAAATGAGTTCGCTCATGCCGTTCACGCTGACGATTTCGATTTTCGTAACGTCTGCATAGGCATAATTCGAGCCCGAAGATTCGCCGTTGACGAGTGCGCCGACCGCGTCGTTGACGACGAGCGTAATAACATAGTTGTGAGCCTTATCGCCTGCAAGATACACGGAATCGAAGATAATGTTCGCGCTTTCTTTCTTGCTGGGCGAGCCGACCTTGTTGTAGCGTGCGCTGACTGCAAGATACACGTCGTCGCTTGCGATTGCGAGCATACTGCTCAAATCGTAAACTTTCGTCGTGCCGTAATTGACTGCCGTCGTGCCGTCGTAAACTTTGTTTACGCCAACGAAATCTTTGGTGTGCAATTCGATTGCTTTTGCGTTGATGACGAAGCGTGCGTCTTTGTCGAATTGAGCCACGACGGCGAAGTTCTTGTCAGAAGAGGCAAACGCCGAGTTGACCGCGTATCCGTAATAATCTCCGTCCGCAGAAGCGAGTGCGATGACGCCGTTTTTGTCCGTTACGTCGTCATAGCGACTGCCGAGCCAACGCAAATCGCCGTTCTTTGCATATCTTGCTCTTGCGAAAGTACCGCTGAGAATTTGTTTGATTTCTTCAAACGTCTTGCCTGCGTAAGTTCCGCTCGTATCTCCGTTGACGCTCACGACGCCGAAATCGATTCCGAAGACGCTTTCAGGCTCGCCGTAGGTCTTTTGGGTTGCGGTGCTTGTTGGATTGACGACGATTTGTGCGGGATTGACGACTGCCGTCGTGCTTTCGACGAACACTTTGTCGGCAAGTTCTGCGCCGTCTTTTACGAGTTTCGCATTTTCAAACTTGACGACGTAACTGCCCGCATTGACAAGCGTTTCGCCGGCGGAAATGGTTGCCGTCCACGTGATATTGTCGAATTCGCCTTCATTCTTGCCCGTAACCTCAAACTTGGTTGAGTCAAATGCGATTGTCGTTGCATTGTTCCATTGGATGCCGTAGACAAACTCGAATTTCACGCCGTCTTTGACCTTGACGACGACCGCGTTTTGCTCGGTGACGTAAATGAAGTATTCCGCGTTTTCTCCGAGCACGACTTTGATGTTCGCATTCTGAGCGGCGGCAAGAAGCACTGCGTATTTGATAGCCTTGGAATAGCCTTCAACAGTCACTTCCGTTCCGTTTGCGTCGAGAGAAAGTTTGCCGTCAACGAGCGCGGCGATTTGCTCTGCAAGGTGCATATCCACCGCACCGATCGTGTATGTGGGAAGAATTGCGGTCGGGTCGGGCGTAGAGCCGAACGGCAAGACAGAGAATTGACCGCTTGCGTCGATGACGACCGTTCTTTGCGTGATGTTGAAGTGTTGATTGTTCTGTATTGTGATAGCGTAGTTGCTGTTTACGTCGAAGAGCGCGGAGTCTGCGTTAAACTCATATTCGCCGACGCTTTCGCCGCTTTGTCTCGAAATGCGGTCTCCTGCTTTGTAGAGATAGAAGTTTTCTCCGTCAAGCGTTTCGACGCCCGTTTGCTCGTATCCCGCGCCGAAGATTTCCGCAAGCACGTCGCCAACGCTTATCGTGGTGTACGCAAATTGATTTTCGCCGACGCCGAACACGAATTCGGGATCTGAATCGCCGTACACTTTGGAATTTTTCCACGTGTAAACGGTGATTTGACGAGCGGTGATGACGTGAACGTTGCTTTCGTACGTCACGGTGTAGTTTTCAACCTCGTCGTAACTTACGTTGTTGACGACGGTGTAGGATCCGATAGAATAAACCGCACTCGGATCGAATCCGCTGATTGCAAGTGCGAGCGCGACGGAAATGCCTTCGCTTGCCATATCTTCTCTCGCGATGCCGTCAACGTCGTATTCGAGAACGATTTTCGCACCGTATGCGCTTGTGGTCGCTTTTGCGGAGATGACCGCTCTGCCCTTGATTATGCTGTAATCGATTGGGCTGAACGTCTGATTGCCGCTCTCGTCCATAGCAAAATCGTCGGTGACGTAAGTGTCGTTGTCTTTGGGAATATAAATGTTGACTTTGTAGTTGCCGGGCTTGACCGGAACGAAATACACGGGTTTGCCGTCCGCACCGAGCTTGGCTTCTTCTGGCAAAACAGTGGTTGTGCCGTCTTCTTTGAGATAGAGCACGTTGCCTTCGTTATCGACGAAACGATAGACGAAGGAAGCCTTTGATTTTTCGTCGGTGAACGAAGTCGGGACGACGGTTTCTTTTGCGCTGTAAGCAACGCTCGTGTTGGTCACCGTGTAGGAAACGACCTTTCTGTGCGAAAGTTCAAAAGCGGTGGTTGAAAGATCGCCGAGCGACGACGGGTCGTCCATAACGTATTGAACGCTCGAAACGTCCGTTGCACTGAATCTGATATAGTCCGCAAAATCTTCGTTTGCGAGAGCGAAACGCTTGTTTTGCAAGTAGTTTTCAAGCAACACGGTTGAAGTTGCGTCGTTCTTGACGAATCTGAACGGAACATATCCGTTGTCGATTGCGATGTTGAAACACACGGTTTCACCGCGCTTGAATTGCGTTGCGAGATTGCCGTCTGCATCCGCTTGTGTTATCGTTGCGGTGTTGCCGAGAGCGGAATTGTTCTTCACCGCCGACGAAACGGTGTAGTTGTTTGCGTCCGCAAGCACGTAGTACACGCTAAGACCGGACACGTTGCCCGCTTGGTCAACAGCCCACGTGTACACAACGCGCATACCTGCGGTCTTTGCGTCGATAAGGTCAAGCGTAAGCGCGGTCTGGTCTCCGTCGAGTTGAGTGCCCTGAATGGTGACGACTCTGTCGAAGTACGCACGCAAATCGCTTGCCGCCGTAAAGTCTACGTATTTGCTTTCGATGTCAAGTGCGCCGAGTGCTTGAAGCTCAGCAAGAGTCTTGACCACTTTCATGCCGTAGAAGACGTTGATTCCGCTTGCGTAATCGCTGTTGACGATGTCATCGCTGAATGCGAGATCCACCGTATAGCCCCTGTATGCGCCGGTGTACCAAGTTCTTCTCGAAGGAAGATTTTCGTAATTGCCGCCGAGTGCGTTGAGATATGCGTCAAGTGCGTCCACGCTGTCGCTCAAAAGCGGATTTTGCGGAGCGGACGCGTCGATAAGCACCTTGACGCCACCCTTCCAGTCCGTTCTGAAATAACTCACCGCCACGTCTTGTTGTTCCACGACTTCCGCACTGTCGTATTGACCTGCGTACGTCGTGAACGTGGAAATCCACGCCACGTTTGCGGTGGTGTCGATGACGAAAGTGAACACGCTCTTGCCGTCAACCACTTCGTACGTGACGGTTGCACTGGTCTTTTGCAAGTTGGACTCGATGGGGATGACAATGCTGTTGCCGTCCGCCTGAGCCGCCGCCAAGTTGGTGGAGTGATATTTGACAAGTTTGCCGACGTAGTTTGCGCCTTCATACTCGCCTTTGCCGTCCACAACGAGCGTATGCACCGCGCCCGCGTCTTCAAACACGAGAGTGTAGCCCGAGAAACCGCCGCCCGTGAGCGTAAGTTTCAACGTGGTTTTGCCCGTTGCCCACGCGCCGTTTTGATCGGCGGAAATGGTGACGTTTTCGTTCTTTTTGTTGATGTAGGACAAATCCAAGTTGTAGGTGGGGGTGTCATAGTCTACCTTTGCATAGAAAGTCTGCTCACCGCCCTTGTTTCCCGCAAGGTCGAATATGTAGAACGTAAATCTGTAATATCCGTGACCGGTCACGTCTCCTTCCATATACGACGGATTGCCCTGGTCGTAGCTTGACGAGCCGTAACTCTTTGCCATACCCGTTGAGAAGTCGAAATTGAACGAACTTATTTCGCCGAGTGCGATAGGTTTGATTCCCGCCGCCTTTATATCCGCAAACGAAGCGAATTGTTCGATTTGCGTGAGATTGAGCATTTCAAGGCTGTTTGCTCTGTTGACGGTGTAGAACCAAAGATACGGAGACACACCTGCGCCGTCTTCGTTGATTTTGATGCTCGCATCTGCGCTCAACTTGCTTTGTCTAAGCCACGCAAGAGCGTCTGCGCTAGATTTAAGGAAATCGCTTCCGTCAATGGAAGTGCCCGAGTTTACACTGTTGTCGGGAGCGGTATAGTCGATACCGCTGACTTGCAAACGAGTCTTGACGTTGTCGCCGCCAAAGTCCGTGACGGTGGTTTGTGCCGAGCCGTTGGTGGTGAAATACAACTTGACAACCACTCTGTCGCGGTTGGTCTTGACCACTTGAGCATAGCCTATCGTCACCGCGTTGCCTTGTTCGTCTTCGTCGGTTATCGGTTTCGTCATGCCGATGTCCGAACCGTCGTAAATATTGAACGTTGTTTCGTTGATTTGAACGGTTTTGATACCCGATGCGTATTTAAGATGAGTGTCGCTTGTTGTGTTTGTCCAAGAAAGTGCGCCCGTCTCGGTATTCACACCCGACAGAATTCTGTCGCCTGCGCCGATATACTTTGCCGCGTTCGTGCCCAAAGTGGTCACCGCCTCGGCAAACGACATGCCGGAGTAGTTGTACAAATCCACGAATTCGGTCTGTGCGTATTTATAATAGTTTGCGCCGTTGATTTGACCGATAACCTTGTTGGTGTAAGAAGCAAGTTTGCCTGCGCCGTCTGCGACTTCGTCAATTTGAAGAGACTTTTTGATAGAGTCAAAATACACGGGGAAATCCGCCGTGTTGTCAAGACTCGGAATGTACGGAGCATAACCCGAACCGCTCGTACCTTTCAAATATTCGTTATTGAGTCCATAAGAAGATGATGCAACAGGGGCGGCATTGTCGAGAAGTTTGAGATTCGTGCCGTCCGTTATATTTCCGTTGAACGTAATGGTGTAAGTAATTTGCAAATTTCTAAGACCAACCTGACGATTGTGAGAGCCTAAGCCATCCAAAGTCGCTCTAAATCCAACGCCCATTGCAAGCGCAAGATTTGGTTTATCTTTTGTGAGCGCAACTGTGCTTGAATAATTCCCTGAATCATCTTTATCAATATACTTATAAGTATATGCATCGGTGTTTCCACCGTTTTTTCTCAAATCATAAGATTTTGAAGCTGTGAGTGCGGTGTTTGCCGCGACAGCAGAAAAGAACATTTTATTCGTGTTGCTACCCTTTTCAAAATCACCTTGAATCGTCGCAGTTACAGAAACGTTATCGTTTTGTATCATCTGCGCAATAAAACCGCTAAGATCAAAGTTGAGCGTAACATGAACCTGCGCCGAAGCCGACGCGTCCGCAATACCGCCACTCCAATAGTTCGCTTCGTTTACCATAAGGTACATGTCGGTATTACCAGTCTCTTTGTAAACCTGCATATTTGCGGTAGTAGGTACAGCCGTTTTATAATATGCGGTATACGACCATGAAGTAGTGTTTGCACTGTTTCCGGGATATCCGAAATGAACACCGGTCATATCGCCTACGTCGCTCTTAATCAAGCCGTTTCCGCCAAATTCTTGTGCGCCGTCTTGGTCTTGCTTGACCTGATCCGCCGCACTTGCGACTCCGCCGATGTTTCCGCTTGTCAACGCAAACGCGAACACCATCGTGAAACACAACGCCAATACGAAAAATTTCGTCGCGTTGAGCAAAACACCTTTCTTACTGTTGCACTTTCTCATAAATTCCACCTCGGGTTTTGGTGTTTGTGCGCTTATACGCATACGCGCGTATATGCGCAGTGTTATACATTTACAATATTACACGAAGAACAAATCAATGTCAATACCAAATCACAATTTCGCAAATTGTCCCATATTCTTCCTTTTTCGTTGTGTATCGCGGCGAAGAAAAGCACCATAACTTGTATTTCGACATTTATTTCGCTTTTGTGCTTGAAAATCCGTTGTTTTCGTTGTAATATTTGAAGACGCAGCCGTGTACGGTAAATTGCGAGCAAAATCGCAAATCACGGCGGCAATTTTTTTACGGGTAAAACTATGGATCACGTTCAAGATCAGTTCGGTGCCAATCAATCTCTCGACAGCAAGGTGCAAAAACTTGTCATTCTTTTCGTATTCGACAAAATGGCTATTCCGCTTGCGGAAACGACGCTCCTTGACATCTGCTCCGCCGACAACGACTGGCTCACCTATATGGAGTGCAAACAGTATCTTGCCGAACTTCTCGACACCAATCTCGTCTACCGCTTGCCCAAGAGCGATATGCTCAACATCACGCAGGACGGCGTGAGTTGCCTGTCGTTGTTCTTCACCCGCATTCCGTCTTCCATACGAGACGAAATCGTGCAATACGCTCGCGACAACCGCATGCGTTTCAAAAAACGTCAATCCTATTTCTGCGACTATTCAAAGAATGCCGACGGAACGTACACCGTGATTATGCGCATCAACAACGACATCACCACCCTTATGGAACTCAAACTCGTCGTCGCAAACCGCCAACTCGCAAAGTATCTCTACAAGAGTTGGGTTGACAAGGCTTCCACCACTTATTCGATAATTTACGACAATTTGCTCGAATAAAACCACAATAAAAACAACCGTCTTCGCAAGAGCCACGCTCTTACGTCTCTTGTCCGCAATCTGTGACAACCTTTAAAAAACAAATTAAGCATAAAAAAGACACGCCCGTTGCGTGTCTTTTTCGTTGATGACAAATATCTACGTTTTTGCTTTCCTTTTATTTATTGCTCGTCTTGCTCTTGTTTCTCTTCCGTTTCGACTTCTTCCGCTTCGGTTTGCGTATTCTCGGTTTGAATATTTTCGGTTTCAGTAATGGCGGGGCTTGCGTCTTGTGCCGTTTGGGCGTTCGCTTGCTTTTGAGCCTTCAAAACGAGTTGCGTTTTGGGGCGCACTTTTTCAAGGCGCGCGGCGTAAAGAACGAGCATTGCGATAAGCGTTGAAACAAGTGCTTGGACGATATTTTTCGGAAGCGACGTAAGCGCGGATTCCATCGTGCCGTACATAAACGCTTTGCAGATGAAATATCCGCCTGCCATAAACGCCGTGCAGCATACGCACGTGATTGTCGCAAAGACGATTTTGAGAGCGACGTCTTTTTTCGTCGGATTCTCGATTTTATCGAAACGTTTGTAAATGAACGTAAACGCAATGCCTGCCACGAGACCTTCGATTGCTTTTATCACGAGCGTATATAGCATGGTTGCAGGATACGTCGTAAGGTCGGCAAGAAACGCGCCCAAACCGCCTGCTATCATTGCCGTGAGCGGATTGAACATCGCCGCCGTGATGAGAATTGCACTGTCGCCAATGTTGAAGTTTGCAACCGGCGTTGACACGCCTATGAGCGTACAAACGTAAACAATTGCGGTCATAAGACCCGTGTAGGCGATAAATTTGATTGAAAGTTTGCCTTTTTGATTGTTTTGCATAAAAAAATCTCCGTTTTTGTTCGGAGAAGGAAAACGAGCGCACGCAAAAGCGAACGCATACTACTCCTTCCCAGTCTGACTTTACAGGCGGTTGCGGAATCTCACCGCATCGGCTGTTGGGGCTGTTGGACTTGTCCGCTTGAAAACGGCATCACCACCGGTTGGGATAACCCACCCAAAGAATAGATATTTGCTACGTTGCTATTGTAGTACGCCAAAAATTTACTGTCAAGGGAAATACGCAACGGAAAATTTATATCTCGATATTTCCAATCGGGTGTGGGTGCCCCACCCAAATCTGTCATGTTGAGTCTGCCGAAACATCCAGCCGTAAGACGCATTTTTTCGCTACGCTAGATTCTTCGATTCTCTCAGAATGACAAGGATAATTTGTATCTCACCGATTATTTCAAACTTGTGAAAACTGCGATATTTAGATGAAGAACAAGAAAGAGCCGCGCTGACGGCAACCCTAATGTACTATGCGTACATGAGTTGTCGGGAGCGTGGCTCTGACGAGGTTGTTCGCTAAATAGCGCAGTTTTCAATTATTCATCAAAACCGCCGCTTTATCTATTCATTTTGGCAAGATAAAGCGGCGTTTCTGTTATTTTTTCACTTTTTATAAACACTGTTCCCTTTTGCGTCTATTGCCACTATGCAAGGAAAATTCTTCACTTCAAAAGCGCATATAGCTTCCGTTCCCAAGTCTTCGTAGGCAAGCACTTTTGCGCTTTCAATAGCCTTTGCGCACAGCGCACCTGCACCGCCTATTGCCGCAAAATACACTGCTCCGTTTTTTGTGATTGCATCGTAAACCTGCTCGTTTCTGTCGCCTTTTCCTATCGTTGCAAGGACGCCTTCATCATACAAAATCGGCGCGAATTTGTCCATTCTCATAGACGTCGTAGGGCCTGCCGAAATCACTTTCCCGTCCTTTTTGCACGGACCGACATAATACACGATTTGTCCTTTCAAATCGACAGGGAGCGGCTCTCCCTTTGCTATTGCGTCGCAAAGTCTTTTATGCGCCGCGTCTCTCGCAGTGAGTATCGTCCCCGAAATGTACACTCTGTCGCCTGCTTCGAGTTTTGCCGCGTCTTCTTTCGACACGGGAGTTTCTAGATCCACCGTTTTCATCAAAGCACCGCCTTTGCGATTCTGTTCGCATTGCACTGTATATTCACTGCGACAGGCAACGCCGCAATATGCGTCGGGCATTTGCCTATATGCACCGCAAGCGCGGTGTTTTCGCCGCCGAAGCCTTGTGCGCCTATGCCAAGCGCGTTGATACTCTCAAGCAATTCGCTCTCCATATTTGCAAGAGTTTCGTCATTGCTATGCTCCCCGACTTCTCTAAGCAACTGCTCTTTTGCAAGTTCCATTGCCTTTTCGGCAGTGCCGCCGATGCCAACGCCCACCACGATCGGCGGACAAGGATTTGCGCCTGCGGCCTTGACTGCTTGCACCACGGCATTCTTCACGCCTTCAACGCCGTCCGACGGTTTGAGCATGAAAAGCCTTGACATATTCTCGCTTCCGAAGCCTTTTGGCAAAAACGTTATTTCAAGCGAATCGCCGAGCACGAGCGAAATATGCACGATTGCAGGCGTATTGTCTTTAGTGTTTACTCTCGTTATCGGATCTAGCACGCTCGCGCGATAGCCGTGTTCTTTGTAGCCCTTGCGCACGCCGTCGTCGATAGCGTCCGTCAAAAGTCCGCCTTCTATGTGCACGTCCTGTCCGAGTTTTACGAAAAACACGGACATTCCCGTATCCTGACAAACGGGCAAGTCCTGCTCGCGTGCCGTTTTTGCGTTTTCAATCAGCGTTTCGAGAGCAAAACGCGCGTTTGGATTTTTCTCGTTTTCAAGCGCGCGTCGCAAAGCCTTTTCGCAGGACGGGGCGATTTGAGAACATGCGCTCGTAAGGTCTGCAACGATGTTGACGATTTGTGCATAATTTACAGTTTTCATAATTTCATTCTACCTTAACTTTTTTGCGCGCGCAACCTTTTCATCAAAACTCGCTTTTTTCTTGCATGGCACGACGAATTGTTGTACACTGTCCGTATAAGAAATCACAAAAAGGCTGGTTTTTATGGATTACAAAAAAGCGTCGCTCGAAAAACACTTCGAGTGGAAAGGAAAACTCGAAGTCGTATCCCGCGCAAAAGTGGAAAACAAACAGGACTTGTCTCTTGCATACACCCCGGGCGTTGCCGCTCCCTGCCTTGCGATACAGGCCGACGAAAGTTTGTCTTACGAACTCACTCGCAAGTGGAACACCGTGGCAGTCGTCACCGACGGTTCCGCGGTTTTGGGACTGGGCAACATAGGTCACAAAGCAGGTATGCCCGTAATGGAAGGCAAGTGCGTTCTTTTCCGCGAATTTGCAGGCATAGACGCAATTCCTATCTGCATAAAGTCGCAAAACGTGGACGACATAGTATCAACAATCTACAATATCAGCGACAGTTTCGGCGGCATAAATCTCGAAGACATATCCGCTCCGAGATGTTTTGAAGTGGAACGCAAACTCAGACAAATATGCGACGTTCCAGTCTTTCACGACGATCAGCACGGCACGGCGATAGTTCTTGCCGCCGCGCTCAAAAACGCACTTAAGGTCGTCAAAAAGGATATATCAACTGCGCGTTTGGTTGTCAACGGCGCAGGCAGCGCAGGCATTGCCATAACCGAATTTTTGCTTTCTTCGGGCGCAAAAGACGTCGTTGTGTGCGACAGACTCGGCATCTTGCAAGACGACGAAAACTTCAATCAGGCGCAACGCTCTCTTGCTCTTCGCACAAATCCGCGCGGCGTGAAAGGCACTCTCAAAGACGCAATAAAAGATGCCGACGCATTCATCGGCGTAAGCGCAAAGAACGTGCTTTCTCAAGATATGGTTCGTTCTATGAGCGATGACGCAATCGTCTTTGCTATGGCAAACCCCGACCCCGAAATCCTTCCCGATCTCGCACTCGAAGCAGGCGCGCGCATCGTCGCAACCGGCAGAAGCGACTTTCAGAATCAAATCAACAACGTGCTTGCATTCCCCGGAATTTTCCGCGGCGCACTCGATTCCAGAGCAAGCGATATCAACGACAGTATGAAAATCGCGGCGTCCGACGCACTTGCAAATCTCGTCGAAAATCCCGACGAAACGCATATCATTCCCGAGCCGTTCGACAAAAGAGTCGTCCCTGCGGTTGCCACTGCGGTAAAGCAAGCGGCAATAAACAGCGGCGTTGCGAGAATCTGAAAACCGCATATATTTGCAACACTTGCAAAATGCTTGTCAAAAAACGGCAAGCATTTTTTTCTTTTGCGTTTTAACCGTTTCTATTCGATTGTTTTCCTTACGTTCTAACATCTAGAATACGTTCATAAATTTTTCATGTGAAAAAAGCATTCAAAACGGCGGCTCTATATATAGGCACGGCAATCGGTGCAGGTTTTTCTTCGGGACGTGAAATCGCTTTATTCTTCGGCGACGCATCTCCATTCAACGTGGCAATATCGTCCGTTTTTATGTCACTTCTCTGCGCACTGTTTCTCATAGCGGGAAAACAAAAAATGATGCCGCAAGGCAAAATCGTGAAACTCGGCATTTTTCTTGCGGCAAGCATATCGCTTTGCTCAATGCTCGCAGGCGGCGATTTTATCATGCATTCCATGACGGGCATACCGCTTGCCTTCGGTCTTGCAATGACGCTGCTCGGCGGAATTATCGTCGTTTTAGGCATTGAAAAAATACGTCTTCTCAACGCCGTTCTCGTTCCGCTTATAGTGCTTTTGATAACTCTCGTTTTCGTCAAACTTCCAACGCCCGCGCACTCTCTTCCTTTCATGCTTTCAAAGCCTATTTTGTACAGCGGACTCGACGTTTTGCTTGGCGGTGTAATCGTATCCAAAGAAGGTGAAAATCTCACCTACAAAGAAATATTTTTGTCCTGCATTATGATTTGCGCATTTATGTTCGGAATGTTGTTTATGCTCCAAACAGTAGTTTTATCTGACCAAAACGCAAGTTTAATGCCCGTTTTGGCAGTTTCAGACAAATTGCATATGAAGTGGGCGTGTGGCGTTTTGATAGCGGCGGCAATATTCACGACGCTCGTATCTTCGCTGAAAATCGTCAGTGACGGCGTGCGTGATTTTTCGTCGAATTTCAAGCGCATTTCCGCTCTTTCAAATGACGAAAATAAGGCAATCGTCGTCTTCGGTTGCCTAGTCGTGGCATATCCTTTGAGTTTCTTCGGCTTCGACAATATCGTTGACAATCTCTATCCGTTCAACAGCGTATGCGGCGTGATACTTACCTGCCTAATCGTTTTGAGATACTTTGTCAGAATTGTGTCTATCATCGTAAAAAAGGAAAAAGAAAAGCACGCCCTAAAGCGTGCCAAATCAACTTTGCAATCATCTCACAATTCATACGCTTCTCACCAAGAAAATCCCCATGGGCGCACTCGCAAAAAACCATGTCATTGTGAGCGAAAACGTAACAATCTCGTGGAAACGAAACGACAAACCAATTGCGCCCGATAAGTTTTTATAAGTTCACGGCTCTACA